>Ga0247608_10004216_pt1 | contig 16249 bp, 14 predicted proteins | sample 176DNAGHGlowgp2_FD_193490 | JGI IMG/M metagenome (GOLD analysis project Ga0247608, IMG submission 193490) | Sheep rumen microbial communities from Palmerston North, Manawatu-Wanganui, New Zealand - 1766 DNA GHGlow gp2 | ecosystem: Host-associated > Mammals > Digestive system > Stomach > Rumen ... | reverse complement strand
CCTTCCTTTATATATAACACGCGCGTGATGAGCGAACCCATCTGGCCCACAACGGCGCGGCCCAGCTCGAAGTGCAGCTCCTGTCCGGGGCGCAGTTGCAGTTCCTTGGCGTATGTCTGGAAGTACGAGTGGAAATTGGGGATAGGATTTGAGTCGGGATAGTTGTAGTCTATGCCCAATCCGCCGCCTACATTGATTACCCTCACACCTGTAATACCCTCGTCCTCCAACTGCTTCTGCAGCTGATTGATACGGCGTGCCAAGGCTACAAAGTCCTCCATGTCAAGGATTTGGCTCCCGATATGGAAGTGAAGCCCTACGAAGCGGACATTATCCATCTGGCGGGCGGCACTGATTACGGCTTCCATGTCGCTCATGGCGATACCGAACTTGTTTTCAGCCAGACCCGTGGTTATGTTGGCGTGTGTGTGAGCCCCCACGTCCGGATTTATGCGGAAACAGACATCGGCGCGGCGACTCATGCGGCCCGCTATTTCGTTGATTACCTCCAGTTCGGGGATGCTCTCTACATTAAAGAGCCCGATGCCCGCTTCTAGCCCCAACTCTATCTCCCAGTCGGCTTTGCCAACTCCGGCAAATACGATACCCTTGGCCGGAAAGCCGTAGTCCAATGCGGCACGAATCTCTCCGCCGCTGACGCAGTCTGCACCTAATCCGGCGGCTGATATGCAGCGCAGGATCTCGGGGTTGGCGTTGGCCTTCACGGCATAGTGAACGTGATAATTGTCGTGTCCTGCAGTCTCGGCCTTTATGACATCGAGTGTCTGCCGGAGCAGGGCCATGTCATAGACATAGCAGGGCGTGGAGAGGTTCTTGGGTATCATGGGGATTATGCGTTGAAGAGTGTTTTGCTGAGTGCTTGCAGAGTGCGTTGCTTGTCGGCTGCCTTAACCAGGAACGAGATGTTGTGGTTTGAGCCGCCGTAACTGATCATGCGGACGGGAATCTCCTGCAGGGCGTTGCAGGCACGTGTTTCGAAGCCTACGTTCTGTGTGGCCAGATCGCCTACGACGCAGACTATGCACATGTCATGCTCTACGCTTACCGTGCCGTACTTCTTCAGCTCGTCCTTTATGGCACGCAGGTTGGTGGTGTTGTCTATGGTGACGCTCACACCCACCTCCGAGGTGCATATCATGTCTATGCTGGTCTTATAGGTCTCGAATATCTCGAACACCTTGCGCAGGAAACCGTGAGCCAGCAACATACGTGAACTCTGGATTCCGATGCACGTGATGTTGTCTTTGGCGGCTACGGCCTTTATGGTGCCGCGTTGCATCTCGTTGTTGATAATGGTGCCGGGTGCTTGCGGGGCGAGGGTGTTGAGCAACCTTACGGGTACGCCAGCGAACTTGGCGGGTTGGATACATGTGGGATGCAGGATCTTGGCACCGAAGTAGGCCAGCTCGGCTGCCTCTTCGAAGTAGAGCTGACGTACGGGAACTGTGTGTTCAACCACGCGCGGGTCGTTATTGTGCATTCCGTCTATATCCGTCCAGATCTGGATCTCCTCTGCTTCGATAGCTGCACCGATAAGGCAGGCTGTGTAGTCGGAACCGCCACGTAGGAGATTGTCTATCTCGCCGTAGGCGTTTCGGCAGATGAAGCCCTGGGTGATATATATCTGATAGCCCGGATTTGCCGTCAGCTGGGCAACCGTACACTCACGGATGTAGTTGAAGTCCGGTTCAGCATTCTTGTCGGTACGAATCATATCGAGGGCAGAGAGCAGAATGGCGTTCACGCCGCTTTCCAACAGGTAGTTGGTCACCATGTTCGTGGATATTATCTCGCCCTGAGCCAGAATGACCTTCTCCTCGAAGGACGTGAAGAGTCCTTTGGTGAAAGAGCGCAGATAATTGAACTCCTCATGCAGGAACGTCGTTGTACGCTCGCGCCATTCGTCTGTGGAATAGAGCTCAGCTACGTGACCGAGATACTTCTGTTCCAGCTGGTTAATGAGGGAGTAGGCCCCTTCAGGGTTCTTCTTGTAGAGGTAGTCGGAAATCTCAACGAGCGTGTTTGTGGTGCCGCTCATGGCAGAGAGCACTACGACTTTCGGCTGGCCGTCAGCTGTGATGAGGGCTGCAACATCCTTCATGCGCTGTGGGGTACCGACGCTGGTACCTCCGAATTTCAGAACTTTCATGCTTATATTTTGTTTTAGTTATTTTCAATGATTATGGCTGTCGGTATATCATCTGCATCTTCAGTAACCGGCGGTTGTGCGGTCGGCTCCGGCTGTGCTGTCACCGTTCCCACCGGTTGTGCGGTCACTGTGTCCGACGGTTTTCCCGTCGGAATCTCCGTCGGCTCCCCCGCCTTTTGCAGCCGGAGCGTGTGGTCTGTGCATGTATAAACGATACCGGGGAACTGCTCCATGAGGGCGTCGTTGTGAGTGGCCATAATGACAGCTGTGCCCTGTTTTGCCAAAGAATACAGGATTTCGGCGGTACGGATTCCGCTCTCCTTGTCCTGATTTCCGGTCGCCTCGTCAGCTAGGATGAGGGCGGGTGAGTTGAGAATGGCGCGGGCTATGCACACGCGCTGTTGCTCACCGCCTGAGAGCTCGTAGGGCATCGCATTCAACTTATCAGCAAGGCCCACTTTGGTCAGAACCTGAATGATGCGCTCGTTGCGGTCGGCCTTACGCTTCCAGCCTGTAGCACGCAGGACGAAGTCCAGATTGCGCTCTACGGTACGGTCTGCCAGCAGACGGAAGTCCTGAAAGACGATGCCCAACTGACGGCGCAGTGCGGGCAGATGGCGGCGTTTGATGCGTCGCATATCCTGTCCGAGTACCTCAGCGTGGCCGTCGGTCACGTCCAGTTCGCCGTATATGGTCTTCAGCAGAGAGGTCTTGCCTGAGCCAACGACGCCAGTCAGATAGACAAACTGCCCAGCCTCAATGGTCATATCAACATCTGTAAGAACGATGTTGTCTCCTCGGCTTATGGTTACGTTTGAATAGTTGATAATCATCCTTTTATTAATTCATAATTATTAATTCATAATTCATAATTGTTTGACTTTGCTCATCAATACGTCATAATTGTTTGACTATGAGCTGCTAATTATGCATTATGAATTATGAATTGTGCATTGTTCTTAGTGTTTTTTCCACCCCGGTGCGTGGCGTTCTTGAAGCTCGGCTGCCATCTGCTCTATGCGTAGTCCTTTGGATGTGAGCAGCACGATGAGGTGGTAAAGCATATCAGAGCCCTCGTAAATCATGCGCTCGTCGGTGCCGTTGCAGGCCTCGATTACCAGCTCCAGAGCTTCTTCGCCCACCTTTTGTGCCATGCGGTTGAGGCCGTCCTTGAACAGCGAGGTCGTGTAAGAACCTTCAGGCATCTCCTCGTGACGCTTCTCTATGAAGTTCTGCAACTCAGATAAGAAGAGGAGTGGATTCGATTGACCCTTATTCTCCTCACCCCAGCAGGTGTCGGTGCCTGTGTGGCATACGGGGCCGTCGGGGTGCACGCGAATGAGCAGCGTGTCTTGGTCGCAGTCGTTCTTGATACTGACCAAATGCAGGCAGTTGCCGCTGGTCTCGCCCTTTGTCCACAGACATTTGCGTGTGCGGCTGTAGAAGGTGACGAGACCGGTTTCAACGGTCTTCTCGTATGCCTCGCGGTTCATATATCCGAGCATCAGCACCTGACGTGTATCAGCATCCTGAATTATGGCAGGCACGAGGCCATCCATCTTGTCGAAGTCGATATTCATAATTATAGTCTTACTGCAATTTTTTCTTTATTTAAGTACTCTTTGAGTTCGGGGATTGGAATCTCGCCGAAATGGAAAACAGAGGCGGCCAGAGCGGCATCGGCGTGTCCTTGAGTGAAGGCGTCGCGGAAATGCTCTTTCGTCCCGGCTCCTCCCGAGGCTATTATGGGTATAGAGAGCGTGTCGGCAAGCTCCCGCAGGGCTTCGTTGGCAAATCCGGCTTTGGTGCCGTCGTGATTCATTGACGTGAAGAGGATTTCTCCTGCTCCGCGCTCCTGAGCTTCACGAGCCCATTCGAAGAGGCCGCGGTCGGTTGGTACGCGCCCTCCGTTCAGATAACAGCGCCAGGTGCCGTCTTCCTCCAGTCGTGCGTCTATGGCGCAAACGCATACCTGCGAACCGAAATGGCCGGAAATCTCATTGATAAGCTCCGGGCGGCGCAGGGCTGCGCTATTCACACTCACCTTGTCAGCTCCGGCACCGAGCAGGCGTTCTACATCTGCCAACGCGCCTATGCCGCCCCCTACGGTGAAGGGGATATTGAGTTGCTCGGCCACGCGGGTAACCATCTCGGTGAAGGTGCGGCGCCCCTCGTGCGAGGCTGTGATGTCGAGAAACACAAGCTCGTCGGCTCCCTGTTCGCTGTAGGCTTTGCCCAGAGCAACCGGGTCGCCTGCCTGACGCAGGTTCACGAAGTTCGTGCCTTTCACGGTCTGGCCGTCTTTGACATCGAGACAGGGGATGATTCGTTTTGCTAACAAGATTAGTTTAATGTTTAAAGTTTAATGTTTAATGAGGTTTGCGGGAATTCCTCGAGCAGACTCTTCATGTCGATGCGTCCCTCGTAGATGGCTTTCCCGAAGACCACCGAGGGGATACCGGCGCGGTCTAAGGCGTGGATGTCTTCTGTACCGCTAATGCCGCCGCTGGCTATGAGACGGCAGTCGGGGTAGGCTGCCATAATCTGCTTGTACAGTTCTGTGGCGGGGCCTTGAAGCATCCCGTCTTTGGAGATCTCGGTGCAGAGCACGTGCTGTACTCCGCGGTCTATATATTCTTTCAGGAAAGGCAGGAGTTCGCTCTTGCTCTCTTCCTTCCAACCGTTTATGCTGATGAATCCCCCGCGCACGTCAGCCCCGAGAATCAGACGGTCGGCTCCGAACTCCTGCAGCCAGCTGAGGAACAGCTCCGGATGCGTCACAGCTATACTCCCCACGGTTGCCAGCTCGGCACCGCTCTCGAAGACTATATGCAGGTCCTCTTCGGTCTTTATGCCTCCGCCGAAATCAACCACGAGGCCCGTAGCTGTAGTAATGCCTTCCAGCACTTTGTGATTCACGACGTGATGCGACCGCGCCCCGTCCAGATCCACTACATGCAGGCGGCGGAATCCGAGAGCCTCGAACTCGCGGGCTACTGCCACAGGGTCTTCGTTGTACACCTTCTTTGTGGCGTAATCACCCTTCGTCAGGCGCACACACTTGCCGTCGATGAGGTCTATTGCGGGGATGAGGGTTATCATTATATTATTAAGTTGGCCCCCCTCTAACTCCCCCCTGATGGGGAGGACTCCTTCCGTTGGGGGCATTGGGAGGAAATAATTATGAATTGTGACGTATTGTTGAGCGCAGGCTCAAAATTATGAATTATCTAAGAATTGTTTTAGGATGCGTTCGCCTACTGATCCGCTCTTCTCCGGATGGAACTGCGTGGCGTGGAAATTGTCGCGGTGCAGGGCTGCGCTGAATGGCACGATGTAGTCGCATGTGGCGCTTGTGAACTCGCATACCGGCACATAATAGCTATGTACAAAATACACGTAGGGGTTGTCGCCCAGCCCGTCCAGTAGCTTTTCACATCTTCCATCTTCCATCTTCCCTCTCACATCTATACTATTCCACCCCATGTGCGGCACTTTGTCTTCGTGGCGCTGGGGCTGGAAGCGCAGCACATCCACGGGGAAAATGCCGAGGCAGTCTGTATCTCCCTCTTCAGAGTGGCGGCACAGCAGCTGCTGTCCGATGCAGATGCCCAGAACGGGCTGCCGCAGGTCACGGATCACCTGGTCCAGACCATGCTCTCGCAGATAAGTCATCGCCTGCCGCGCTTCGCCCTGTCCGGGGAAGAGCACGCGGTCGGCTGAGGCCAGCAGCTCGGGTGAATCTGTAAGCAGAGGCTCGACGCCGAGACGTTTCAGCGCGTTCACCACAGAGTAGATATTTCCGGCGTTGTATTTTACTATTGCTACGTTCATGCAGCTTTTTCCTTTTGTCCGTTTTGGTTTGATTGCCTTTGCGGGTGCAAAATTACAAAAAAAAGACGTCCGAGCGGCACTTTATGCCTCCTTTTTATCAAAAAGATGCCTTTTATATGGCCAAAATTGTGCAGCGTACCATATTTTTGCTACCTTTGCAGCACAAAAGGATAGAAAAAGCAATCATCTCAACTAGTTGAGTTAAAGGAATGGAAAGGAATGGAAATGGAGTTCCTTTAACTTCCAACGAAGTTGAGCCCAGCGAAACTTAAATTATTAAGCAAAATGTCAACTCTCGCTCCTCTGATAGACGATCTCGCGCTGATTCTTATCTGTGCGGGTGTGATGACTCTTATATTCAAGAAACTCAAGCAGCCTCTGGTGCTGGGATACATCGTGGCCGGATTCCTGGCCTCGCCGAACATGCCGTGGATGCCGAGCGTGACCGATTTGGAGAATGTTCACCAGTGGAGTGAAATTGGTGTGCTCTTCCTCTTGTTTGCTCTCGGACTGGAGTTCTCCTTCAAGAAGATTATGAAGATGGGCGCGGCACCGATTATAGCCGCCTGCGCCATAATCTTCTGTATGATGTCCGTGGGATTTGCCACCGGACAGGCGTTCGGGTGGGAGAGTATGGACTGTATCTTCCTGGGCGGTATGCTGGCGATGTCATCTACCACCATCATTTTCAAGGCTTTTGACGATATGGGTCTGCGGCAGCAGAAGTTCGCCGGCCTGGTTCTCGGGGTGCTGATTATCGAGGATATTTTGGCCATAGTCCTTATGGTTATGCTCTCCACCCTGGCTGTCAGCAGGCATTTCGAGGGTATGCAGATGTTCGGGAGCATAGCCAAACTGGGATTCTTCCTTGTTCTCTGGTTCGTAGTGGGTATCTATCTTATTCCGCTGTTCCTGCGCAAAGTCAAGCAGTTGATGAGCGACGAAACGATGCTGATTGTGTCTGTCGGCCTCTGCTTCGGAATGGTGGTTATAGCCACTTCGGTGGGTTTCTCACCCGCGTTCGGAGCCTTCATCATGGGCTCAATCCTGGCTGAAACCGTTGAGGCCGAGAGAATAGAACATCTCGTCAGCCCCGTTAAGGACCTCTTCGGAGCCATATTCTTCGTGTCGGTCGGAATGATGGTAGATCTCTCATTGATAGTGCAGTACGCTATTCCTATCGTTTGCATTATTCTTGCCATAATGCTCGGACAGACGATTTTCAGCACCATCGGCTTCCTCTTGGCCGGACAGCCCCTGAAGACGGCCATGCAATGCAGTTTCTCCCTGACGCAGATTGGTGAATTTGCCTTTATTCTGGCCACCTTGGGAACCTCGCTCGGCGTCACCAGCGACTTCCTCTATCCCATAGTTGTGGCGGTATCGGTCTTCACCACCTTCACCACTCCGTATATGATACGTCTCGCCGTGCCGGCATACAACGCTATCGAGCGTCATCTGCCTGCACGCTTGAAATCCTATCTCGACCGCTATGCCAGCGGCGCTCCGGAGACCGCCAGTCAGGAAAACCACTGGCGTAAATTCCTCATGGATGTGCTGCGTACGATGCTGATTTACGGCGTTTTGTGTGTGGCGATAGTGGCTCTTAGCGTCCATTTCTTCTATCCCTTAATCACCGGCCTTCTGCCCGAAATGTGGGGGCAGGTCACATTTGCTCTCCTCACAATCTCAGCCTTGGCGCCATTCTTGCGTGCTCTGATGATGAAGAAGATGTATAGTGCTGATTTCCAGGCTCTGTGGAACGATAATAACTTCAACCGCGCCCCGCTCGTCAGCCTTATAGTGCTGAGGGTTATCATAGGCTGCTGGTTCATCGGGTTTGTCTTGGGCTACACCTTCCACTGGACTGGTCTCCTGCTTGTTGTGCCGGTTATCTGCATTATCTTCCTGATGATTTCATCGCGAAGCCTCAAGCGCCAAAGCCAGCATCTGGAGCAGACCTTTACGGATAACCTCAATCAGCGTGAGAAACGCTCAGGCGCCCTGCGTCCCCGCTATGCCGGAAAGCTGATGGAGCGCAACATACACCTCTCCGTATTCACTATTCCCGTGGGAATAGCATGGGCCGGACGCACTCTCGCCCAAGCAGGACTTGGCCAGAAATACGGGGTGCATGTGGCTGCGATACAGCGTGGCACACAGCGCATTAACATCCCCAACGGCAACACTCTGCTGCTGCCGGGCGACAGGATTCAGGTGATAGGCTCGGATGAGCAGTTGCAGGCCTTCAGTAACGTCATTGAGGGAGCCGCTCAGAAAGTGCGTGAATCCGTTGTGGACACCACCGAAGAGATGGCTCTGCGCCGCTATGTCGTTGAGGAACAGTCTGGTTTCATCGGTAAGACCCTGCGCGACTGCGGCATCCGCGAGCGTTACAACTGCCTCATCGTGGGCATAGAAGACAAAGGGAACAAGGGATTGCTATCCCCTGTTCCCGGTCATGTATTTGAGGTTGATGATGTTATTTGGGTTGTCGGAACGCCCGAAGCTATCAAAGGCCTTCCTTCTTCTGCTCTTTCTTGATAACGCGATAGACCACGTATCCGCATACTGCGCCGAACACCATAAACGCAGGCAGAGCCGCTACGATATGCGGATATAGAGGGCGGTTGCTGCTGCCATACAAGAATATCATGAGAGTCAGCAATACAGCGCAAACGCACACAGCAGACATAATGCCCATCTTTCTTGCCCATTTACGTTTTTCCTCGCGGCTTGAAACGTGATGATGATGCTTGTGCGTGCCTGTGCTGGAGTGGTGATGGTGGTGATGATGGTGTTCACCGCTGTGCTCATGTTCACCGTTGTGCTCATGCTCGCCGCTGGATGCGTGCTCACCACTATGATGCTCGCCATTGTGAGATTCATCAGAGTGGTGATGGTGGTGATGATGATGTTGTGTTTCTTCTTCTGCCATTGTTTGTTTCAGCCTCTTACTAATCTGTTGATAATAAGCGGAGAGTGAGGGATTCAAACCCCCGGAACGGACAAGCCGTTCACCGGATTTCGAGTCCGGCCCAATCGGTCACTCTGGCAACTCTCCTCGAAAGCGGCTGCAAAATTAGATATTTTTATCTAAACAGCCAAAAGTTTTCGCTATTTTATAATTTTTTGTCTCTTAGCTCGCGATTTCTTGCCCCAAAGCCCGCGATTTCTTGCCCCAAAGCCCGCGATTTCTTTCCCCTTGTCTCACGACTTCTTTGCCCTCGGCTTACGACTTCTTTGCCCTCGGCTCACGACTTCTTTGCCCTCGGCTTACCAATCGTCACACAGCTGTTAGACAATCGTCACACAGTTGTTGCACAATTGTCACACAGCTGTTGCACAATTGTCACACAGCTGTTGCACAATCGTCTGACAGCTGTCGCACAATCAGCACACAGCCGTCTGCTAATCAGTACACGGCCGTGTGCTAAATTCTGGAACTTGATGAACAAAGAAATAGCCCTTGGCCTGTTTGCTTACAACCCAAGGGCTAATGATTTTTATTTGCTTTGTATTGCGTCCTTTTGCCGTTTGCTTTGTTCAATAACTCCCCTCCCTAAAAGGGGAGGGGCTGGGGGAGAGGCTTTTACCTAACAATAAATTTCTTCCCCCCACTTACAATAACACCCTTGTTCTGGTTGCTTGCGGGGCGGCCATTGAGGTCGTAGGCACGGGTGGTAGGCGCGGCTTCCGGGGCGATTTCAGCCGAGCGGATGGCTGTCGGGTTGACTATTGTCGGGGCTTCCTTGTAAACGAGGTGGAAAGCGTCTGCCTTGAACCAGCAGGCTCCGCGCAGGACGATGCGCAGCGGGGTCTCGCCGTCGCTCTCGGTGGTGAGCTTGACAGGTATGCCCACGGTCTTGTCTGAGCCGAAGGTGACGGAGTAGGGGACGGGGCCGAAGGTGCAGTTGAGCTTGTTTGCGATGTCGTCAGATGCCACCACGAATGTCAGCTCGTAGGTGCCGGCGGGCAGGATGCCGAGATTCTGGCTCAGGGAGTAGTCGCTCTTTGGTGTGCCGCCCCAGGTGTTATAGAGGTAATCGCCCTCGACACCACTGAATATGCGGTCGTCAATCTTGTAGCTGGAGAAGGCCTCGCCGCCGTCGCCCTGGAACTCTGTCACTTCCCAGCCGGTCACGCTGTTTACCAGATAGGGACCCTGCTCAAACGAGGGGTTGGCTATGTAGAGGTCTGTCACGTCCATTCCTGGCTCTAAGGAAACTGCCTGTTTGAAGGCTTCTACGGCATAGTTCAATAGGGTGGTTGCCTCAGCGTATGCGGCGGCTGTGGTGGGGAGTTCGGCTCCTTCGCTCACTACGTTTCCAATCATTTCGCTAAGAACCATGGTGGCTTCGGGCGTAGCAGTATAAGTCTGCATCAGAGCCTGAGCGGAAGCTACGGCCTGCATCAGCTGGATCTGCTGCTCGGAAATGAATATCCATTGTGCGCCGGCATCGGTGGCGTTCTCCGTATAGCTTACGGCTTCGCCATCGGCTGCGAGATAGAGGTATTTCTTCTTCTGGCTGAATGTGTTACCTGTGGCGAGCTTGTGGTTGGAGCGGAGGGCATAGACAAAGGTTTCGCCCTGCTGTTCCATGCGCCAACGGTAGGAATCGCTTCGCATATCAACGTATATGTCATAATTCCAGCCCTTCCACGAATCATATATATATATGTATTTGCTGCCGTTCCTGAAGTTGTAAGTTCCCACTTCATCGTCGTCGTTCTTCGCGAACTCGGGCGTCCACTGGGTCTCAGGCGCGGTGCTGAAACCTGGAGCGGCAGTCAGGAACTGGCCGTTGGCGGTGTTCTGTATGTAATAGGAATTGGCGGGATCGAACTGTTCTCCCTTCCACGCTTGTGCGCTGCCGATGGAGAGTGTGGCAATGAATAAGAGGGTAAAAAACTTCTTCATGTCTTTCTTTTTATTGTTTTCAGCGGCAAAGTTAGTGATTATTATTAAATTACAAAGCCAAAAACGGTATAAAATTCTATTTTAACCAAAAATAAGCCCTTAGGGGCGCATAATTGCACCTTCCTAAGGGCTTGGGGGGTTAATAACAATGAAATAATGAATTCTCTTTTTTTTATGTCCCGAAGGTTAGTCGAGACGGTGATTGAAGACAGATGCGTTACTAACAATCACGGCAATTGCCATAATGGCGAATGCAATTGTACTAATAGCTGTGTTCATCATAATCGTTTACCTTTAAATGTTTGTTATCCTTAATGTTTGTGCTTCTCGGGGGCTTCGCTAAGCCCTTTTTATTTCCTTTTTGCGCTGCAAAGGTACGACGATTTTGGCGAATACGGGCAATATTTGTGCTATAAAGCATAAAAATGGGCCCTTTCATTGACATCCGTCAAAAAAGAGAGGCTCCGAAGGGAACCTCTCTTGATATGCGTCAAGTTGTGCACAATCAGGCCTTCAAAGCGGCCAGATTTTCGCGTATCGCGGCTATTTTGCTCTGCGTGTCCTGCAGTTTCTTGCGCTCCATCTCCACCACGGCGGCGGGCGCGTTCTGCACGAAACGCTCGTTGCTCAGTTTCTTCTCAATTGATGCGAGGAAGCCTTGCAGATGCTCCAATTCGCTCTCGAGCTTCTTGCGCTCGGCATCGAGGTCGATGAGGTTGCCGAGTGGCACGGCATACTCCGTGGTGCCAACGAGGAAGCTGGCGCTGCCCTTGCTCTTCTCAGAAACAACGTTGATGGCGGAGAGGTTGGCCATCTTTATGATGGCAGCAGATAGACCCTCTCCCTGCTCCCCCGTCTTCTCCAATGTCAGTTTCTCCTTGGGTGCGATGTTCTTCTGTGAGCGCACGGCGCGGATGGCGGTGACAATCTCCTTGACGGTCTCGAAGTCGGCGCAGAGCTGACGGTCGGCATCGGTGGCAGCGGGCAGATGCAGTTCTGCACGCATGATGCTTTCGCCCGGCTTGCGGTCGTAAAGGGCCTGCCATAGCTCTTCGGTGATGAATGGCATAAAGGGATGCAGCATCTTCAGCAGAATCTCAAAGAACTGGAGCGTGGCTTCGTAGGTCGCGCTATCTACGGGCTGTGGCTTGCCATCCACGTATGCGGGCTTCACCATCTCGAGATACCAGGAGCAGAAATCATCCCAGAACAGCTTATAAACTGTCATCAGGGCTTCGCTGAGGCGGTATTTCGAGAAGTCGTCAGCCAGCTCTTCGGCTGCGAGGCGCAGTTTGGCGGCAAACCATTGTGTTGCAATTTTAGCAGCTTCGGGCTGTTCGCCGTCAGCCACTTTCCATCCTTTCACCAGACGGAAGGCATTCCAAATCTTATTGTTGAAGTTGCGGCCCTGCTCGCAGAGACTCTCGTCGAAGAGGATGTCGTTACCGGCAGGGGCACTTAGCATCATACCCATTCTTACGCCGTCGGCGCCGAAACGCTCTATGAGGTCGAGCGGGTCGGGGCTGTTGCCCAGACTCTTGGACATCTTGCGACCGAGTTTGTCGCGCACGATACCGGTGAAATAGACGTGCTTGAACGGCATCTTGCCCTCGTATTCGTAGCCGGCCATAATCATGCGGGCCACCCAGAAGAAGATGATGTCCGGGCCTGTAACCAGATCGGCGGTGGGGTAGTAGTAGCTTATCTCCTCGTTGCCGGGGTTGCGGATGCCGTCGAAGAGGCTGATAGGCCAGAGCCAGCTGGAGAACCAGGTGTCGAGAGCGTCCTCATCCTGCTTCAAATCACTCAACTGGAGGTCGTTGTTGCCGCTCTTCTCGCGGGCGAGTTGCAGGGCTTCCTGCTCATTCTCGGCGACGACGAAGCCACCCGAAGGAAGATACCATGCAGGGATGCGGTGGCCCCACCACAGCTGACGCGAGATACACCAGTCCTTGATGTTCTCAAGCCAGTGGCGGTAGGTGTTCTTGTACTTCGTAGGGTAGAACTGGATATCGTCGTTCATCACAGGCGGGAGGGCGATATCTGCCATGTGCTGCATCTTGAGGAACCACTGCATGGAAAGCTTCGGCTCAATGGGCACGCCGGTGCGCTCGGAGCAGCCAATCTTGTTATCGTAGTCCTCGATTTTCTCCATGAGACCTGCAGCCACCATGTCTTCGGCAATCTGCTTGCGGCAGGCGAAACGCTCTGTGCCTACATATTTCTGGAGGTCGATTACAACATCTTTAATCTTTAATCTCTCATCTGTGAGTTGTAATGCGGCCTGCTGTGCTGTAGCGATGCGCTCGGAGAGCGTAGCGTCGTCATTGAAGATGTCAATGGCTTCGAGGTTGTACTTCTCACCAAGCATATAGTCGTTGACATCGTGGGCGGGAGTGACTTTCAGACAGCCTGTTCCGAACTCGATATCAACATACTCGTCCTCGATAACTGGTATCACGCGGCCAACGACGGGAACGATTACCTTTCGGCCCTTAAGCCACTGGTTCTTCGGGTCATTGGGGTTGATGCACATGGCCACATCGCCCATAATGGTCTCCGGACGGGTTGTGGCCACAACTGCATAGTAGCCGCGGGCATCCTTGTGGATGACATTAGTGCCCCCCTCGGGGGGCGACAGGGGGGCCGTCTGGTCTTCCACCACATAGTATTTCATATAGTAGAGCTTCGTGTGCTCCTCTTTATAAACCACTTCCTCGTCGGAGAGGGCGGTGAGGGCTTTGGGATCCCAGTTCACCATACGCACGCCGCGATAGATGAGACCCTTGCGATAGAGATCCACAAATACTTTGATGACGCTCTCGCTGCGAGGCCCGTCCATAGTGAAGGCGGTGCGATCCCAGTCGCATGAGCAGCCGAGCTTCCTCAACTGTTTGAGGATTATGCCTCCGTGTTCCTCGGTCCACGCCCAAGCGTGCTTCAGGAACTCGTCGCGGGTGAGGTCGGCCTTCTTAATGCCTTGCTCGGCGAGGCGGTTCACCACCTTTGCCTCTGTTGCGATGCTGGCGTGGTCGGTACCCGGAACCCAGCAGGCATTCTTGCCCTCCATGCGAGCGTGGCGCACGAGTATATCCTGAATGGTCTCGTTCAGCACGTGGCCCATGTGCAGCACACCAGTAACATTTGGTGGCGGGATAACCACTGTATAGGGCTCGCGGCCATCGGGCTTGGAACTGAACAGTTTATTGTCTAACCAATACTGATACCATTTTCCCTCCACTTCGGCAGGGGAATACTTGGAGGCAAGCCCGCAACCGGACTCTCCCCCCGCCCTCCCTGTTAGGGAGGGAGCGGTTTCTTTTGAAGTTTTGTTTTCGCTCATAATATATTGTTTTTATCTTTTTATCAAATATTGTTTGGTAATTGCTCCCTCCCTAACAGGGAGGGCGGGGGGAGAGTCCTACTTTTCCAGATGCTTTGCTTCTTCCCAAATCTTGTCCATCTCTTCGAGAGTCATCTCTGTAAGTGGCTTCCCGATTCGGATGCTGTGTTCTTCGAGATAGGTGAAGCGGCGGATGAACTTGCGGTTGGTGAGTTCGAGGGCCGTGTCGGGATTCAGCTTGTAAAGACGGGCGGCATTAATGACAGAAAAGATGAAATCGCCCAACTCCTGGGTACTCTTCTCTTTGTCTTCGCGATTGAGTTCAACCTCCAGCTCGCCAAGCTCCTCACGTACCTTGTCCCACACTTGTTCGCGACAATCCCAGTCGAAACCGACGCCGCGTGCCTTGTCCTGAATGCGGTAGGCCTTGATGAGCGAGGGGAGAGCGTCGGGCACACCGCTCAATACGCGTTTGTTGCCGCCTTTCTCCTGCACTTTCAGCTGTTCCCAGTTCTTAAGAACCTCATCCACCGTAATCTCGCCCTTTTCTATTCGTTCTGCCTCTGGACCAAAGACATGCGGATGTCTGTAAATCAGCTTGTCACAGAGCTTGTCACATACGTCAGCTATGTCGAAATCTCCAGTCTCGGAGCCGATTTTCGCATAGAAGACGATGTGGAGCAGCACGTCGCCAAGTTCCTTGCAGATATCCATCTTGTCATCTTTGATGATGGCATCTGCCAGTTCGTACGTCTCTTCGATAGTGTTGGGGCGCAGGCTCTCGTTGGTCTGCTTGCGATCCCAAGGACACTTCTCACGCAGCTCGTCCATCACGTCAAGCAGGCGTCCGAATGCGGCCAGTTTCTCTTCTCTCGTATGCATTTTACATTCTACATTTTCCATTTTACATCTTCCATCCCCCTTTTTAGTCTTTTGCCTGATGAACAGTCATTTGCGGGAACGGGAATCCAATGCCCTCTGCGTTGAAGCGTTTGTATAGGCGCTCGCGGAAATCGAACATCACATTCCAATAGTCTTCATTCAGGACCCAAGCGCGGATGAGGACGTTCACAGAACTGTCAGCCAGCTCCGTGAGATAAACTACGGGCTCAGGATCCTTTGTGATTCGTTCGTCAGCCTCTAAAATGGAGTTGCAAACGCTTCTCACTTTGTCTATGTCCTGACCATATTCGACACTTACCGTCCATTCGATGCGGCGAGTCGGGGTTAGGGTAACATTGGTGATTGTTCCGCTGCTCATCGCTCCGTTGGGAACATATATGAGTTTGCCGTCGGCTGTCTTCAGAATCGTGTGGAAAATCTGGATTTCCATAACGTTACCGCTGGTCCCTTGGGCTTCAACCCAGTCGCCTACTTTATATGGCTTGAACAAAAGGATTATTATACCGCCTGCAAAATTCTGCAAGTTCCCGCTTAGTGCCATACCGACCGCAACACCGGCCGAGGCCAGCAGGGCTGCAAAACTGGTGGTGTTTATTCCTAAAGCTCCAACTATGGACACGATAAGCAGAACCTGAAGGACAATGTTCACAAAACTCTTCAGGAACGATTGGATTGTGGCATCGACCTTCCGACGCTCCATCATCTTGTTCAACAGATGCTTGATGAGCTTAATCAGATAGTGTCCGATGACATATACCACTATGGCAATAAGGATGTGGCGACCCGCATCCAAAGACCAACTTATCAGTTGTTGGATTATTGAATCGAGACGTTCTGGCGATTTCGATATAACCGCTTCTTCCGCCGCGTGGCCCAGTTCTACAGCCTTCCCAGCAATGTCTTCTGCACTTAATAAAAACATATACCCTTGAATTTGGCCGCGAAATTATAATTTTCTCGGCACATACCCAACTTTTTGAGTATAAAAAGTATTTAAGAGCCTTACTAAGCACTTTCTTTGATTCTATTTCCTGTGCCGAACACTTTTTTCTTTTGCATTCTTGTTAGTTTTGTATTC
>Ga0247608_10004214_pt1 | contig 16256 bp, 17 predicted proteins | sample 176DNAGHGlowgp2_FD_193490 | JGI IMG/M metagenome (GOLD analysis project Ga0247608, IMG submission 193490) | Sheep rumen microbial communities from Palmerston North, Manawatu-Wanganui, New Zealand - 1766 DNA GHGlow gp2 | ecosystem: Host-associated > Mammals > Digestive system > Stomach > Rumen ... | reverse complement strand
TCCTTCTCGACTGCCTTGGGATAATACTTGCCGTAACCGGGGTTGTTGGCGTTGATGTTCTTACGAATGTTAATCAGAAATTGTGGATTCTGTACCATAATTGATTCTCCTATAAATTTAAATTTGTGTTTGTGTTGCGACGATCTACATCGGTCCGCCGCTTCCCGCCTGTCGTTCCGGATTGACTTCGTCTTTCTCTGTCGCGACTCGGCCATTCAAGTGCACTTGATGGCTCTCACTGCTCCATCGATTGACGATACAAAATTAGCTAATTGTCTTTAAATTCGCAAGCATTTAAACCTCGTGAAAATACTTATAGCAACTTAATAGTACTTATGAGTACTTATACCAAATATTTTGCGGTATTTATGCTATTTTCTCGATTCTTTTTGTTACCTTTGCAACAAGTAAATTAACTATAAAGAACATCACAAATATGGAACATTCATCAAAATCATTCGGACGTATGGAGCTCTCACAGCTCTATTTCCCTTACATCCTGCCGCGCTCAGCCTGGCAGAAATTGAAGTCACTTCTCGTTGAAGATCCAGCTCTCAAACACCTTGTGACGCTTAAACGTCGCTCTTTTCTCCCCGTAGAAGTCAACATTATTTACCAACGTCTTGGACACCCGTAGAATGCCCTAAAAATGGGTTTCCCAGAGGATTCTGAGTCAATCGTAAGCGGAAGAGTGGTCAATCGTTAGTCGAGCACCCTTCCGCTTACGGTTGATTTATACTCAGCTAGAGCCCGATTTTTGAGGGTATGCAAATAGGGTAACAATGTAAATCAATTTCAGCAATCTTTAGTTCTTTAGATTTTTAGAATTTCTGATTTTGCATATTATAAATTGTAAATTCCACTTATAAACCTATATTAAATTATAGTATATATAATATTATTATAATAATATTATATATACTATAATTATAGATAACTATTCTATAGTTCTCCTTCCCTCCTTACGGCACAATGCATAGTGTTTTTCCAAAAATCTAAAAATCTAAAGTTCTAAAGTTCTAACTAATGGAGCAATGGTATTTCTGTGTAGTGGATGTCGTTGAAGTATTGACGGAAAGCAAGGATCCTTCTGGCTACATAAAAACGATGAAAAGGCGCGACCCGATGCTTGCCAAAGGGTGGGGACAAATTGTCACCCCCCTTTTCGTTCAGACCCCTGGCGGACGGCAGAAAATGAACTTCTCGACAATGAAGGGAATCTTCCGTATCATACAGGCAATAACATCACCCAAGGCAGAGCCTTTTAAACAATGGATAGCGCAGGTGGCGAAGATACGGAGGAACCAAGAGCGGGATATTGAGGAACAGAAGAAACTGGCGCAGGACTATTGATAAAATCCGCATATTAATATTTTGAAAATACTGAGGAAATTCTTCTTTTTCTCCTTTTTTATTTGTATCTTTGCAAGCTGAAAATAATGCTTGAATATTATAATGGCAGAAGTGAACATAAAAGAAGACCTGAATTTGTCGGCTTTCCCGGAGGAAGTCGGCGAGGATGGTCTGAAAATATATGGTGAGACCTTATACGAGAATCAGATAGCGGCTCTAAGCCATTATCTGCATAATACTGAGTTTGAGGGAACACAGATAGAAATCCAGGAGCGTCGTAATGAGCTGATGGCTCTGATACGTGAATTTCTGGAGTACAAAGACCGTCTACAGGACTATACAGACGAGGACATTGCTTTTGCTGCAGATAATCCTATGCAATTTGACCTTTTCCGGGAGTTTTACGAAGTGCCTTTCCCTGCACCAAAGAACTATAAGCATACATTCATCGATCTTTTTGCTGGAATTGGTGGAATCCGGATACCATTTGATGAAATGGGCTATCATTGTGTATTTAGTAGCGAATGGGATGCAAGGGCTTGCCAAACATATTTTGCCAATTTTGGTACAGTACCTTTTGGTGGTTATAAATCGAATGTGTTATGAAGGAAGGTACATTCAATGATCTGCAAAGGAAAAAGGCAATCATTATGGGACTTTTTATTGCCAAGTATGATAAGAAAGCTCTTGAAAGCTTTGGCTTTACAAGTAAGAAGGAAGCTTATAACGTGTTTGGCTATTCTGTTAATATTCCACCATCCTCTATTAAATTATATCAACAAGATTTTGATCGTTTCTTTCCTCATGGTAGAAATGGATGGAAACGTCCAATCCGTGCAAATTGTTTGGACGTAATGGAACAATACAACGAATTAAATTTCGATGACTTCCATAAGTTAGTAAACTCAATTGTACTGGACAAATATGTAGATATAAGTGATATAAAGTCCAACTATCGACATTCAAAGAAAGACCGTCAATATCTTGCAAACAGAATGATAACGGGGAAAGCCGCAGAAGAGTACTTCGTCCGAAATTATCAGAATATTCCGCAGTTTGAGAATTATTTGCTTACAGATACGACCAATATGGGTTGCGGCTTCGATTACAAGTTGACACAGGAAGCAAATAACTTTTATATTGAGGTAAAAGGCATCAACGAACGTCACGGAAGTGTCTTGATGACTGAAAAAGAGTATAATATGGCAGAGGATTTGTTAGAAAAGTACTGCTTATTTGTAGTCAGTAATTTTAAAGATAAACCAATCCACCAACTTTTCTTTAATCCAATTCACTGTGGAAATCTTATCTTCCAGAAGAAGAAAAATCAAATAACTCAGATTAATTATCACACTAATGTCATATGAGTATGAAATATAAATTTAGAGTAAGCCAAACGATTTATAAGCAAGTAGAAATTGAAGCCAACGATGCGGATGAAGCATCTGATAGGATAGGTGAAATGTTAGGCGATGGAGATATCCATTTTGACGACGAACCTTTTCTACAGATGGAGTGTGACTATACGCTAATTTAAAAGGTAAATAAAACAATACCCACTAACTTGACCTTGCGGCCAGAGGTTAGCGGGATTCATCGATGCAAAGATAAGTATTTTTTAGATACAATCCAAATTTTTTGAGAAGAATTTAATGAAATATTGTGAATTTGAACATTTTTTCTCGCAAAAGCGGCTCAATAGATACGTTTTGGCCTGTAATGGTGATACAAGAAAGGCGATGACGTTGTACCGCTATAATTTGCGTTTGGCACAGGAGTTGTTGACAATAGTCAGTTGCTTTGAGGTGTCACTTCGTAATGCTATTGATGACATCCTCGTGCCACAATTCGGCAACGAGTGGCTGAAGGACTCCGTCTCGCCAGGTGGAATGTTCACACTCCCAATACTCCATAAAACAAGAGACACCATCTCTGATGCTTTGCGCAAACTGAGGTTGCAAAGATCCTATTCGCACTCAAAGTTGTTGGCCCAAATGGATTTTGGCATGTGGAAGTATATGTACTCACCTGTGCAATATAATCTCACCAACCAATCGTTGTTGGATGCTTTCCCATTCAAACAACGTTCCACACCGCAACTGCATATCAATCAGTCGTACATATTCAACGAACTGGATAAGATAAACACCCTCCGCAACCGCATTGCCCACCATGAGCCTCTTTGCTTCCCAACGGGGCAGTCAGTCATCTATACCGGCTATATTCGTGGCGAGTACCAGAAGATTAAAACCCTTTTCCAATGGATGGGCATAGATTGTAGTTCCATGCTATATGGTTTGGATCATGTTCTAAAAGTGTGTGACAAGATAGATTCTTTACAATAGGATTTCGAAAAGCTTACGTTTACATTGTTTGAAGAAGACACACGAAGATTTGTTCCAAGTGAATATGAATGGGAAGAGAACGACGGTGGTAATTTTGAGGGATTTGAAATTGAAACACAACAGCATCGTTTTACATGGCAACCTAGTGGATCTCAATTCTCAAAATACACTTCCATCCCTAAAAATGCCTTCAAATTCAGAATAAAAACCCCTCCGTTATTAGATATGAATAAAACCCTGGAGCAGATTGATTATTCAGACGATTGGGTGGAAATACTATAGTTTATTGAACTTTTCCATCTAAAATACTAATCACTTGGGCAACATCGAAATTGTTTTAATCGATGTTGCCCAAATTTGTTATTGGATAAGTTAAATTTAAATATGTAAAACGGGTAGTCTTATATTCATGGGCATTTTAATTGATTATTTCCCATTATAAATAAGACTACAGTCTTAAAAAATGAGGTTTTTAATTCTGTATTTTTATATTCCATAGAAGTTTTGTATTTTTGTAGCGGGAAACACGCGTAAAAAGAAAGTGCTTTTTCAATGTCTCTTTTGAGGGAAATTGCGCCCTGTTGGCTGCAATAGTAAAGAAAGAGACTTGAAAAGGCTGTGCGAAAAAGAAAGCACCCAAGATCGTTGGCAAATCTCTTTAAAAGCGATTATTATGAGAACTATAAAAGGATGGTCAGAACGATCAATCCTTTGTTGACAACCCCTATAACCGACTTCCTGCATGTAGATCGTCTGGAATTCCGTGAAGACCTGCCACGGGGTAGCATGAAGATTATCTACCAGGCTATTGCTGACTTGTTGCATTGTGCTGGCAATGGCCGGACTGTAATGGCGAGGGGATATAGTCAGGATGACCTATTTTGGTGGTTTACTTTAGGTGGTCACTCTAACCTTGGTGCAAAATTTGAAACTCTGAAACGTAAAGTGTATCAATGAGTTAGGACGATTTTTAACATGGTTTTTGGTGACCCTTCTTTTTGTTAATTCGAAGGAGGATTACCAGAGAGCGTGTAATTTTGCATCGTGATTCAGAAATGGATCTGCGATTCTTTGAATTGATTGAAAAGATTGATACTGCGACAAAAGTTGTTTGATTTCTTTGTTCATTTTTCTGAGTTGATTTGTAAAAGGTTAAACTTTTGAGCGGTGAAGCGTCGCCGCGAACACATTCCGGTACGGGAGTATAGGAATGTTTTTCAAAAGAGATTTTTCATTCACATTTTATTAATAACATTAAGACCCCGCTGAAAGGAGCGGTTTAAAAAACAAGATGAGAACATTAAATTATTTAGAAAACTATACCGACTATATGGGCGGTAAGTCTACGTTGGGTAGCTTGATGGATGTTAAGGGCATTCCAACAAAGGCATACGGATACAGTTATGATCCGCTGTCCACACACATGCTCATGATGTACAGGCATATGGACTGGAAGGATTTTGTAGTGAAGCTCGACAGTCAGACCATCAGACTCCTTCAGAAGAAAATGTATTCGGAAGGGAAAGACATGGTATTGATGAACCTTCTTGAGCCAGGCATGAACGTAATTCTCGTGGATCGGGATACGATGCTTCCTGTCACCTATAGCCAGATGTCGAACTCTGAAAAGGATGTGGAAGTGTTGACCCTCGATGAGGCCATTCATCAGGCAGCTTATTGGTTTGCTCAGAATTTTACAGACGGATTTTGCGGATTCGCGCTGACATCGGCTTACTTCCTGGCAGCCTTCCGTCTTGCGATGATGGAAGGGGAGATGAGCGACGAAGATCGTTTCTCGACTTCCAGGTATAACAGGTTATGGAGAGAAATGTATTGCCTGCTGCTTCATGAGGCCGGAAAGCAGCTGATGGAACAGTCCACGAATGAGCGTAATAGTTGCTGCAGACAGAAATTCGGACTGGACGAGAGTGAGATTAATGACTATCTGAATTGTATTAACGATTAAATACTGTAAGTTATGATTGTCAAAGGATTTATTAGTAATGTCGGCCAGACGAGAGACTGGACGAACAAGGACGGCGAACAGCGCCAGAGTGTAAAGTTGACGGTGGCTATCCCCTTCATGTCGAAGGATGGTCAGGAGCACAAGGATGAACTGATGGGCGAGATGAACCTGCCGAATCAGGAATTCCTGGAAAGCCTGAGAAAGACCTCGGCTGCCAACGAGAAGTGTGAGTTCAATGTGGGCTTTAGCCTGTCGGAGTGGAACGGGAAAAAGATCCAGAACGTCAGGATCTACAGTGTTACCAAATTAATGATGTAGGCCATTATGATGACGATAGCTATTGATGAGAGATGTTGTACGGTTGAAAGGCTGTACTTCGCAGGGATAGACGCGGCAGACCGCCCGAAGTGGCTGATCATGTCGCCCGGGAAACCGATAGAGGTAAGACATAGTGAATCTATAGGCGCGAATGTCTACCACCATGTGTGTCTTGACGGTGAGGAGGCTCCTTCATACCTGATCGCCCAAATACTGGGTATGTCGTTCGACTATACTTACAGACGCAGTGGAGTCAGTATGATGGATCATATAACGAAGATGAAGAGCCTCAACCTGAAGTGGAGGAAGGACCCGCTGGAGTTCGTTTTCACCATCTACGACTATGGTCCGGATGAAAAGGAAAGGTATGTCCTGAGGATGGAGGATAAAGACGGGCATACCCTGGTTGAAGAAACCGGCTTCGAATCTTTGAAAGAAGTGAATTTGTCTATCTACGGTTACCTGCTTACACTCAGGACGTTTACGGAAATCCCGGTTACGAGCGTGAAACTGAGGGCTCCGAAGAGGCTGATCACCGATTGGAAGAAGGGCAGGTTGTACATGTTTTATGATTACAGGGCGTTTGAAGACGAGCCGGACAACGTAGTTTAAAAGTAAAATAGTAAAAGGTAAAAAATTTATGAGTGAGAAAATTTTTGAGAAGGACGTGACTTATCGCGCCAAAGTGAGAGTGTTGGCAGGGACGGATGAGATCGTGGTGAGACCCGAGGCTCAGGGCAAGCCCGCCAAGAAGAACGTGGTGGAACGGGGCGACTCGGAGATGTATACCACCACAGGTACCAGGAACCCCAAGCGGGTGGTGAAGCTGATGACGCCCGAGAAAAGCGGCGACCTGATCGGCGACATGAAGCGGCAGTTCGACGAGTTCATCACCGAGATGGGCGGCACGCCCAGTCCAGACCCGATGGAGCGTCCGCTGCGGACGAACGACCCGCGCCTGGAGGTGTGGATCTCTAGGGAGCGCCACGAGCTGGTAGTGAAGAAGACGGTGAAGCTCGACATGCACACCGACTACAGTACTGAAATTAGTAATTTAGAAGGAGAACTGAGAAGATGTTTACTTTCCAACAGAACAAGCTTGCTGAGTGCCAGCTGTGCCCAGTAGAGACCTTCAGGCAGCTGACCCAGAGCGCTGAGACGGCTGCCACCATCGGCGAACACCGCAGGCTCATGGCCTGCGGGAGCGTCGCCCAGGCGAAGAAGAAGAAAGACTCGCTGCCCGGATGCCTGTATCAGACGAAGGAGGTGCTGGTGAGTGAGGGCAAGTCGAAGTTTAACAAGGGAAAGACAGGGCGCTGGAGGCTCCAGAGCCAATGCGTGCTGAACGGCCTGGTGATGTGCGACTTCGACCATGTGGGCAAGGATCCCCGTCAGGTGTATGAGGAGATCAAGGCGAAGCACGACTTCGAACAGTTGGGCATCGTGCTGTTCTTCATCACTCCGGGCGGCGAGGGTCTGAAATCGGTATCCATTGCCGACATCAACTACAACCTCGTGGATAATCAGAAACGACTCGCCTCCACGCTGGGACTCACCATTAAGATCGATAAGAGCTGTAAAGACTCTTCAAGGCTCTCATACATCCCGAAATGGGACGATATCCTCTATATCAATGAAGAAAAACTCTTTGGATATGATAATCCTTTATACGACGAAAAGTACGGCAAACAGTACCGTGAGGGCAATTCTCAGGGCCGTCTTGATTTCACTCAAGACAAAGCTGGAGACGGTGATCAGGAGGCTGTAGACCTCAACCAGCTAGAGGTGAAGCTGGATAAGGACGATGATGGCGACTTCTGCTATCACGGGGTGAAATACAAGGAACTGCTGGCGAAGTGGTGGGAACTGAAGGGCGGCAAGCCCGGTATCGGCGACCGTCACCAGCGGATGCTTGAACTCGGAGGCGAACTGCGGCGCATCGTGGACAACCTGCCGCAGAACGTGTTGTGGCTGATGCAGCAGACCGACTTGTGGGAAGATCTTGTGAAGGATGGCAGGCGCAGCGAGCTTGAGAGGATGGCCTCAGACGTGTGCCAGTACCGCCCGAGGGGCCCTCTGCCTGATGCCCTTGCCCAGACCCTCGACGCCTTCGGCATCAAGTACACCAGACAGGATGTGGTGCAGAACAACCTGCCTTACGACGACTGGGCCGAACGCCTGATGGCCCTGCCCTTAGGCTGCTACGAGCCTGCCGTGGCGCATATCGACAATCCGAGGGTGAAGCCCGGCGGTGTGATCTCTGCCTCTGGCATGTACTCGGTGCTGCTGACCCGCTGCGACTACCAGAACTGGAAAGGACGCATGCAGCGTCTGAACTCGCTGGTGCTGATGTGCGGCGATCCTGCCTCGGGCAAGTCGGTGGCCAAGGAACAGGACGATCACATCATGCTGACGATGCGCGAGAGCGACAAGCCTGCCCGTGATGCCGAGAAGGCCTTCAAGAAGGAGCGCAATGCCCGTAACACGTCGAGCAAGGCACAGAAAGGCGAGGCTCTGCAGGAACCGTGCGGCATCATCCGCTACAACGTGGTGAAGGTGTCGAACAACCGCTTCTACAAGCATGCGGAGAACAACGTGGAGACGGGCTACGACGGGGAGAAATGGTTCCTCCACCAGTATATGTTCTCAACCGAGCTGCTCTCGTTGGTGAATGCCAAGGGCGGTTTTCAGGAGAAGCGGGATATCATGCTTCAGGCGTTCCATAACGAAAGAAACGGCGTCGATTACGCCAATTCGGATTCTGTGAACGACTCCATGCCCATGATGTTCTCAGGAGTATTTACCTGCACGAGGACTTCTCTCCAGCAGTTCATCAATGCCCGGAATATCGGCGACGGTATGTCGACCCGCATGACCCCGTGGCTGATGCCCGAAGAGGACTACCACACGGATGAGTTCTGCGAGGAGCGTTGCGACCTGACACCCGACCGTCAGATGGAGGATTGGGGCGCGAGGTTCGACCAGCTGAAGTGTGAGATCAAGGGTCTGAGACCGCTTGTAAGGTTTGTCTACGACCTCTGTGCCGCCATCGCCGAGGAAGCCCGCATCAACGAGGACAAGGTGCTCAACCTGGAGCGCAAGCGTCTGCAGGACAAGATCATGGCGGTATGTATCCCGCAGGTGATCTCTACACAGCCCTCATGGGAGGAGTTCGTGAAGACGGGTGAGGCGAAGATCGAACAGTATCATCTGGACTTCGCAGAGCTGATGTGCGAGATCATCAACAAGTGCGAGGACGCGCTCTTCGGCCAGCTCCTGCAGGACATGTTTGCGAATGAGGCCCGCGACACCCAGCTCCGCAGGGTGTACGACAAGACAGCCAAGTTCTACTCCATGCTGCCGGAGGAGTTTACGACCAAGGATGTGGTGAAAATCTTTGGCTATTCTTCTATCTCAACGGCATCGAGCAAATGCGACAAATTCGTTAAAGAGAACGTTTGTGAGCGGATCTCGAAGGGAAAGTTCAAGAAACTCGCCAAGGCCATTTGATCTTTAGAACTTTAGATTTTTAGATTTTTCGTTTTATGAATAATGTAGAAATTAACCAGACTATCAAACTCTCCGAGCACTTTACGCTCGGGGAGTTAACCGTGACGGATGTAAAAACCAAGGATGGAAATATTCCGAGTCATGTGGCCATTGAGAATCTGAAACGATTGTGTGAATGGTTAGAGCATCTGAGGGCGCAGTATAATCTGCTGTATGATGACGGGTCGCATCCGATTATTATTAACAGTGGTTATCGTTCAGAGGCGGTGAACAAGATAGTTGGCGGTGCGCCAAATTCAAATCATCTTTCTGGATGTGCTGCGGATATAAAGGTATCTGATGCGATACAGGCCATGAGGTATGGGGTGATTCTGGCTGACTATGCCAATCTGACGGGGCAGAAGTTTGATGAATTGCTGATTGAGTGCTCGAAGAAGGGTACGTATTGGGTGCATTTCGCGGTTAGGGCGGAGGGGAATAGGATGAAGGTGATGTTTTTGCAGACTTAGCATTCTTTTGCGGCGGGGCATTTGCGGCGGGGCCTCGCGCTAGGGTCAGGCCCTGACGTAAAGTCGCTCGCGACTTTACGTCAGGGCCAGACCCCAGTGCAAGGCGGTTGCGGCAGGGGCAGAGCGCAGTGCGAGGCGGATTTGCGTTTTTCCGCTCGATTTTTTCCATTTTTCTTTGATAGATGGAAAAATTTGTTTATCTTTGCGTTTGAAATTGCTCTAACTTAATCTTTAAATTGAGCCTATGGTTACATTGATAGTTATTTTACAGCTAATCATTGTGCTGACGATGATTTTCATCGGAGCCAGAATCGGTGGTATCGGAATGGGTATCTACGGTATGGTAGGTGTATTCATCCTTGTGTTCATCTTTGGTATGCGCCCCGGTAAGATTCCCATCGACGTGATGCTTATCATTGCCTCGGTGATTACCGCGACGGCAGCACTTCAGGCAGCTGGAGGACTGGACTATCTGGTAGGACTGGCGGCAAAGTTCCTGCGCAGCCATCCCGACCACATCACCTACTACGGTCCGCTTACCACTTGGCTTTTCTGCCTCGTAGCAGGTACTGCCCACACCTCGTACTCGCTGCTGCCAATCATTGCAGAGATTGCCAAGAACTCGAAGATACGCCCTGAGCGACCTATGACGGTGGCGACGATAGCAGCTTCGCTTGGTATCACGGGTAGTCCGATGTCAGCAGCCACTGCAGCTGTCATTTCTACGGATTTATTAGGTGGACAGGGCATAGAACTGAAAGATATCCTGCTGGTGTGTATTCCTGCCTCGCTCATTGCCATCCTCGTGGCTGCGTTTGTGCAGAACCGCATTGGCAAGGAACTGGATGACGATCCCGTCTATCAGCAGCGCGTTCGCGAGGGACTGATAGATCCTGAAGCCGAAGCGAAGACGCTGGAGCAGATGGAACAGAGCCCGAATCCGCATGCCAAGTGGAGCGTGCTGGCATTTCTCGTTGGCGTTATCCTCGTGGTACTGTTCGGCAGCATTCCTTCGCTGCGTCCTTCGTTTGAGGTAAATGGCACTACAGAGAGCCTTACTATGCCAGAGACAATCGAGATAGTGATGATGTCAATTGCTGCCCTGATTCTTATTGTCGGCAAGGCCAGTGTGAAGGATGCCGTCAGTGGCAACATCTTTGGTGCGGGTATGAATGCCATGATTTCGATCTTCGGTATCGCGTGGATGGGCGACACATTCTTCAATGGCAATCTGGAGTTCTTCAAGAGCAGTATTGCAGATGTCGTATCCCAGTATCCGTTCCTCTTCTCAGTGGCCCTGTTTATTATGAGTATCATGCTTTTCTCCCAGGCTGCCACTGTGCGCACCCTTTTCCCGTTGGGCATCGGACTGGGCATACAGCCACTGGCGCTTGTGGCCATGTTCCCTGCCGTTAACGGTTACTTCTTCGTGCCCAACTATCCCACGGAGGTAGCTGCCATCAACTTCGACACCACCGGAACGACGCGCATAGGCCGCTATGTGCTGAACCATTCGTTCCAGCTCGCAGGCTTCATCACTACCTTTGTCAGTATTGGCGTTGGTTACTTGATCATATCATTCCTTTACTAAAACTATAAAGCTATGTCAGAACAGAAATTCAGAAAAGAGTCCGACCTATTAGGCGAGCTCAATGTCCCGGCTGATGCCTTATACGGTGTGCAGACACAGCGTGGCATCAACAATTATCACATCTCGCGTAAGACGATGTCGATGTATCCAGACTTCATCAAGGCCATCGCCTATGTGAAGCTGGCTGCGGTGCAGACTAATCACACGCTTGGGGTTATTAACGACGAGATAGCAGGTGCCATCTCGCAGGCCTGTCGCGAACTCATCGACGGACAGTGGCATGAAAACTTCCCCATCGATATGATGCAGGGTGGTGCCGGTACATCGGTGAACATGAATGCCAACGAGGTGATTGCCAATCGTGCACTCGAGATCATGGGTCACGAGAAGGGCGACTACCAGTATTGTCTGCCCAATGACCACTGTAACTGCGGACAGAGTACCAACGATGTCTATCCTACGACCATCCGTCTGGCCATCATCCACATGAACAAGAGCCTGATAGCAGCCCTAACAGGATTGATCAGTGCTTTCCGCTATAAGGGTGACGAGTTTAAGGATTGCATCAAGATGGGGCGTACCCAGTTGCAGGATGCTGTGCCCATGACCTCTGGGCAGGAATTCAATGCCTATGCCAACAATCTGGAGGAAGAAATCCTGAATCTGGAGCGCAACGTGAAACTGCTGCTTGAGATCAATATGGGAGGTACTGCGATCGGTACTGGCCTGAATGCAGTCCCCGGCTTTGCCAAGCTCTGCGCAGCCAATCTAGCCAAACTCACGGGCGAGGCTTTTGTATCAGCTACCGACCTTGTGGAGGCTACGCCTGATACTGGTGCGTACGTCAGTTACTCTTCAGCCCTGAAGCGTCTGGCCGTGAAGCTCTCGAAGATCTGTAATGACTTGCGATTGATGGCTTCAGGTCCTCGCTGCGGCCTCAATGAGATCAACCTGCCACCTAAGGCTCCCGGCTCTTCCATCATGCCAGGAAAGGTAAATCCCGTGATTCCTGAGGTCGTGAACCAAGTTTGCTTCAAAGTGATCGGAAACGATACGACCATCAGCTTTGCTGCCGAGGCCGGACAGCTTCAGCTCAACGTGATGGAGCCTGTGATCACAGAGTCGCTCTTCGAGAGCCTTATCTGGCTGAAGAATGCCATTGAGACGTTGACGGAAGAGTGCGTGCTGGGCATCACCGTCAATAAGGAGCGCTGTCTGGAGATGGTGAAGAACTCCATCGGTATCGTCACTGCCCTGAATCCTTATATCGGCTACAAGACATCGACCAAAGTGGCCAAGGAGGCACTGGAGACCAATCGTTCGGTCTACGACATCGTGCTCGAGAAGGGACTGATGACACAGGAGAAACTCGATGAGGCACTCGATCCGAAGAATATGCTTGTGTCTCATAAGTTTATTTGACACATTGTAAGAAATAGGAACTATTTCGCTTCAAAATGTAAGGAATCTATAGGGTAAGGGGTGGGTAATCTTAGCAAAATGATAGTTCGGGCTGTTTTTAACAATTGAAATAGTCCGGGTGAGAATTGTTTTTTTGTGAAATCATCGTAACTTTGCAGTCCATAAAATAGATTGGTTTTATGGATACAAAGTACATCTTCGTTACGGGCGGTGTGGTTTCCTCCTTGGGAAAGGGAATCATTTCTGCCAGTATCGGTAAGCTGCTGCAAGCACGCGGTTACAAGGTAACCATCCAGAAGTTTGATCCCTATATTAACATTGATCCTGGCACGCTGAACCCTTATGAGCACGGCGAGTGCTACGTGACTGTAGACGGTATGGAGACGGATCTCGATCTGGGTCACTATGAACGATTCACGGGCATACATACGACCCGCAACAACTCGATTACGACGGGTCGCATCTACAAGACCGTCATCGATCGCGAGCGGCATGGAGACTATCTGGGGAAGACCATTCAGGTGGTGCCGCATATCACGGACGAGATAAAGCGGCGGATGCTGCGCGAGGATGCCGATGAGGCACTCGACTTCGTGATTACGGAGGTGGGCGGCACCATCGGCGACATCGAGAGTGCGCCGTTTATGGAGGCTATCCGTCAGCTGCGCTGGCAACTAGGCCGCGATGCCGTTTGCGTGCATCTGACGTACGTACCTTATTTAAAAGCTGCTGACGAGTTGAAGACCAAGCCTACCCAGCACTCGGTGAAAGAGTTGCAAGGGATGGGCATCCAGCCTGATATCCTCGTGCTAAGAACAGAACGCCACCTCAGCGACTCTATCCGCCTGAAGGTGGCTTCTTTCTGTAATGTGGATCTGGAGTGCGTAGTGCAGAGCGAGGATATGCCCTCCATCTACGAAGTGCCGGTAAGCATGCAGCAGCAGGGGCTCGATGCCGCCATCATGCGGAAGATCGGTATTCCTGTGGGAGAGACGCCTGCCATGAAACCTTGGCGGGACTTCTTGGAGAAACAGCGCAACGCCACCCGTGAAGTGCATGTGGCACTCGTAGGCAAATACGACTTGCAAGACGCTTATAAAAGCATTCGTGAGAGCATTAACCTTGCCGGTATCTACAACGACGTGAAGGCTCGCATACATTTTGTGAATAGCGAGGAGATCACGCGAGAGAACATTGGCGAACGATTGCTGGGGATGGCCGGTATCATCATCTGTCCCGGATTCGGCCAACGGGGCATCGAGGGCAAGATTATTGCCGCAGAATATTCCCGTACGCATGATATCCCTACTTTCGGCATCTGTCTGGGGATGCAGATGATGGTCATCGAGTTTGCGCGCAATGTGCTGGGCTATCAGGATGCCAACAGTGCAGAGATGTCCAAGGATACACAACATCCTGTTATTGACCTGATGGAGGAACAGAAGACGGTGACGAATATGGGCGGCACGATGCGACTCGGGGCCTATGAGTGCGAACTGGTGAAAGGCTCACGTGCCTTTGAGGCTTATCATGAAAGGCCAGGGGCAGGCGAGCCGACGGGCTCGGGAATGGCGCTCATCAGGGAGCGTCATCGCCATCGCTATGAGTTCAACAATGCCTATAAGGAGGAATACGAATCTAACGGTATGAAGTGTGTGGGTATCAACCCTGCCTCTAACCTTGTGGAGATTGTGGAGATCCCTGAGAAACGCTGGTATATCGGCACGCAGTTCCATCCGGAATATTCATCGACGGTGCTGCATCCGCATCCGCTGTTTATGTCGTTTGTCAAAGCATGTATCGATGGAACAGCTGAAGCATGAATGTGGTGTGGCGATGATCCGCCTGCTGAAGCCGCTGAGTTATTACGAACAGAAGTACGGCACTTGGCGCTATGGGCTGAACAAACTCTATCTGATGATGGAGAAGCAGCACAATCGCGGTCAGGAGGGGGCTGGTGTGGCCTGTGTGAATCTCGATTCACCTGCTGGCGAGGAGTATATGTTTCGTGAGAAGGCTGAAGGCAAAGATGCCATCACGGAGGTGTTTAAGGCCATTGACCATTCACCATACGATGACTGCTCGAATAAAAATGGTCAATGGTCAATGTTCAATGGTCAATTACTAATGGGCCATCTGCGCTATTCCACCACAGGCAAGAGCGGACTGCAGTACGTGCATCCTTTCCTGCGCCGCAATAACTGGCGTGCCAAGAACCTCTGTCTTTGTGGTAACTTCAACATGACCAACATCGACGAGGTGTTCCAGTTCCTGACTGCGCAGGGACAGTCGCCGCGTATCTATGGCGACTCTTACATCACCCTCGAACTGATGGGCCACCGTCTGGATCGAGAGGTAGAGCGACTGTTTGCCGAAGCCAGGGAGAAGGGACTGCAAGGCACGGACATAACGGATTATATCGACAATCATGTGGAGATGGCCAATGTGCTGAAGAAGACGATGAGCCATTTCGATGGCGGTTACGTGATGTGCGGTCTGACGGGCTCTGGCGAGATGTTTGCTGTGCGTGACCCATGGGGCATCCGCCCTGCCTTTTACTATCGCGATGAGGAGATAGTGGCTGTCGCCAGTGAGCGGCCTGTGCTGCAGACTACCTTCGACCTTCAATACGATGACATCCATGAGCTGCAGCCAGGCAAGGCACTTATCGTCAGACGTAACGGCGAGAGTCATCTTGAACAGATTCTTGCTGAAGTCGCCAACAGTGCCTGCTCGTTTGAACGTATCTATTTCAGCCGAGGTTCCGACCGCGATATCTATCAGGAGCGCAAACAGTTGGGCGAACAACTGACCCCTGCCATCATGCACGCCATCAACAACGATGTAGCCAACACAGTTTTTTCATATATTCCCAACACCGCCGAAGTCGCCTTCTACGGGATGACCGACGGCATCAGGCGTTTGGATCACGATGTGCGTATTGAGAAGGTCGTTTGGAAGGACATCAAGCTTCGCACTTTCATCTCTGACGGTGCGGAGCGCAACGACCTTGCCGCCCATGTCTATGACATCACCTACGGTTCGCTGCGGCCTTTCGAGGATAACCTCGTGATTATCGACGACAGCATCGTGCGGGGCACCACGCTGAAGGAGAGTATCTTCAAGATCCTCGACCGTCTGCATCCCAAGAAGATCGTGATGGTGTCGAGCTCGCCCCAGATCCGCTATCCCGACTACTACGGCATCGATATGTCGCGACTGGAAGAACTCTGAGCCTTCCG
>Ga0247608_10004212_pt1 | contig 16269 bp, 17 predicted proteins | sample 176DNAGHGlowgp2_FD_193490 | JGI IMG/M metagenome (GOLD analysis project Ga0247608, IMG submission 193490) | Sheep rumen microbial communities from Palmerston North, Manawatu-Wanganui, New Zealand - 1766 DNA GHGlow gp2 | ecosystem: Host-associated > Mammals > Digestive system > Stomach > Rumen ... | reverse complement strand
TCGTTTTGCATTTTCTATCGGGCCGTTATTTTCAACATAGATATATCTATCTGTGTATACGGCTGTTGATGATATATCGCTCAAAATATTAGCCTCTTCTTTCGGACCATCCGCTTCCGTGCACCATCGTATGTTATTAGGAGATTCGTTTCCTATCGATGCCCAATAATTTATAGCATCAGATGACAAGAAAGCATCAAGATATATATATACCCGGCCATCATCAATTGTAATTCCATCTTCATGGTTGTTAATGAGAACCGAAAAAATTTCAGTTTCTGCTGTCGGCGCGAAGAAAAACGCATCACTTTCCGTCTCTCCTTTTTTGATTGTTAAGGTAGATAGTTTGCTGTTGCCGTCGGTATCGATATAACTTATTATGAAATTTAAATCAATATCGATACTGTCTGTTATCTTGATTAGATATTCGTCGGTTGTGCTTGCGCCGTTAATCCAATTTTCGTGTCCGGGACCAAGGGCAATGTATGCCTGTACATATTTTTCACATTGAGGAACTTGAATTACAGGGTCGGCAGGCGATTCAGTAAGATAAGAAGTCTGCACCTTCCTGTAATATTTATCGCCGCCTTCAACATCAAAAAACATTTTACCCGCCTTAGAAAATGGAGAAACATTAAGATAGCCAAAATAATCAATCAGACTTGAAGGGATATACATTCCTTTACCATCTCCAGCTATTTCACATCTTTCGGCGTAATTTTCATTAAACCATTCTGCATTTTTCCCCCTATCAAAATAAGCGTTAGGAAGTAACGGCACGGCGGAACAAGAGAAAAGGCTTGACAAAATTGCCATTATAATTCCCTTAACGCTGTTTTCAAGGCCGCTGAGAAAATTGCTCTGTTCATCATATTGAAGACTCCCGAGCGAATCGTAAATCGATTTTGGCGAGAGGTTTAATTTGGTGTCATACCCAAATATTTCTTCTATAAGGTATTCGGCCAGGCGGTCGAATGAAATCCCGCACATTTTCAGCACATCCATGAGAAACATGAAAACTGATGTATATGTGGGTCCATTCATAATATCAAGAATGCTCATCGGGAAATTCTCGACGAGCGTCTCCATGGCGCCTATGGTGCCTAATACCTGTGATGGTGAACTTGCAATCATGATTACTTGAGTTTGTAACTATCCACATCACCATCATCGTTCATTGCTTCACGAATCTGGTCAAGGTTTAAAGATGTTTTCTTTGCGTAATTCTTATCGTTAACGACGGCAGCAATATCACCGCTCTTCTTAATCAACTCGCCCATGAATTTGGTGATTTCAAGCTTAAGTGCAATTGCCTTCGTTTTATCCGCCGTCATATCATGCATGGCCTTAAAGTACTTTGCCTTGTCGTCCATGGTAGTATCTTCGCTTCCAAGATTGGTCGAATTAATGAGTTTGTTAATCTCATTTTGAATCTCGTTAATCTGTCGGCACGATTGGTCATAAACCTCCTGCAAAAGTTCTTCGACCTTATCTACTGAATTTAGTTTAACTTTATATGCCATTTGTGGTTATACTTTTTTCTATAAATAGCCGAAAGGCAATTATCTATTGCAGTTCTTTTTGCTTAAAAAGGTAATAAATAGAACGGAATTTTTTCATATTGTCGCGCACCTCTTTAGTCGTCATCATCGTTTCTTCCCTAAGGAAAAATAAAATTGCACTTTTTTGGAGTTTATTGCTTCCGGATGGTAGCACGCTTTCCCAATTTCTCATCAGGTTGATAAGGGCGTTTCCAACACACACTTCGCTTTCCGTAAGTCCGTTTTTCTCGGGGTCCGACACCATTATTTCAATTTCGGTTGCAACATTTGCGATGAGTTTTGCCGCTATTGCTGAATAATCGTCGTTTTCGGTAGTGTATTCCTGACTATTACTAAGTTCTTCAAAGACTTCATCATACGGGGTGTTCCTAAGGCGTTTTTTAGAATATTGCGTGCATTTATACATAAGATAATTTTTGCACACAGTGCCGCAATAAGAATATGCCTTATATTTGTGTTCGGCCTTTTTATAATACGACACATATACTGAATCATAATCCTCTGTGATTACCTTCACATATTGCGGGTCCTCGGGGAGAGCGTCTTTCATCTTTGCCATTATCTCCTCGCGGGTCATTTCCGTGAATTCAATCCCGTCCGTTTCACCCTCATATTTATCATATCCGACAATATGGGGGCGGAAATGATTTATTTTAGTTAATAAATATGATATCGTATCACTGAAATTTTGGTCGAATTCTTCATCCGGAACAAACAACTTGTACCTTCTGATAATTGACTCAATCATCTTTGATAATGCGGGATACAAAATCGTATCGAAAATTCTGTTTTTTTCAGACAGGTCGGTTGCGTTAATGTAATCAACTATTGCCTGTTCTTCCTTCTCATAAAAATATCCTTTCTTCTCGTTTGGTTTTCTTCCTCTTTTTGCCATTTTTGCAGTGTGATTTTTTTCACGCTCTGCAAACATCCTTCTACATTAACAATGTACTTTCCCTAAATCACTCTTCCGAAGAGTCTTACCTTGATGTTTAAAAGAGGGAAACGCGTTCCCTCTTTCTTTTGCATCGCAATAATTATTCTTCGTATTCCTTATGCCTGTCTTGTGGGAAATAATATTCTTTCTTGGCAAGTTCGAGCCACCATTCAATTTCCTTTTCGCTCATTGTTTCTTTATAGATATCGGTAAGCGAACCTTTCCTGTTGGCTGTGTGGAGATATCCCACCTTGGGAACTACATAGAATTTCTTTTCCTTATAAAGGGCCCTTAGTAAGAACTCATACCAAAAGACCAATTTCATTGATGACTTCAATCCTCCGAGTTGGATAAAATCTTTCTTCTTGAAAACCGCACCTGATGTATTGAAATTTAGATACTCAGATAGTGATTCAAAATCGAGGTATCCAATTTCCTCAGAGAATGATGATGCCCAAAACGCTTCATTGGCATAGGAAAGGGTTTCATTAGTCTCAGGGTCTAAAACCTCAGTGAGGGGAAGATAGCCGATAACATCGTCATCAGTGGCATACTTTTTCACATTCTTAAACCAATTTGGCGTAAACTTGTCGTCATATTCCAAAACGGAGAACCATTCAGTGTCAACCTTTCCGAGCGCGAGCGTTACCTGCGCGGGATATGTGGTGTCTCCATTGTTTTCAATAAATTCCGTATTCTTGTCGATTGTACCAAGGGTCTTGAGTGGCGTTATTGCATCGGACGGGCCGACTACAATTATCTTCTCGACCTGGCCTTTTGCACTGTTGTATGCGTTTTCAAACAACGCAATGTCTCGTCCCTCAGTTCCGACTACAGGAATGATAACAGTAACCTTATCCATATTTATTCTTCTGTTTTTTCATCTTTATTATTCTGAAGGTCAGCAAGAACTTCTTTGAAGTCAGCAAGACGCTTTCCTACAATTTCTTTGATGTACACCTGCTCAATTTCGGCAGCCTGTGCCTCTTCCGAATAAAGGCCTGACAACTTATCCTGTTGTGTATACACTTCTTCAGGAACTTGGTCCAAAGTCCATGACCTTACTGCAGATGGTAGCATTTCGACAACCTCATCGAGGCTTTCAAACCAAATAACGGAATCTGTAAGTCCATTTTCATCAAGCATCCAATCTGACGGTTCTGTCGGGATTTTTGCCAACACAAGTCCACCGCTACGAAGTGCTTCGAGGCATGAATAGCCAAAAGGCGTAGTGTCGTCAAGCCAAATTGTGATTGCTGCTTCGCGAAGGGCATTGGCAAACAACTCCTGTGAAAGGCCCCTGAGGTCACGGAACGAAACAAACTTATAAATCGGATTCTTCCAATAGAACGGCTTGACAATTCTGTTGACATCGCTCTGTTCTTTTGAAACAATATTGATAAGCAGTTTCTGCGGTTCGGTTCCCTTGTTAAACAGTGGCTTGATTGATGGCGACACTATATGAGTCCTCACGCCGCTGAACCAATCTTTAAATTTTGCCTCCTGATTCTTAGTCGTAACGATAGCATCTAAGATTCCGAGGTTTTCAAAGTCCTGTGAAACGGGGAGAAATTCGGTAATGTTATTTGCGTTCTGCACCAAAATAACCTTCTTACACGGGAGTTTCTTCGTCTGCATCATTACATTGGCGAATATTTCCGGAATAAAAAGGAAATCACTTGCCGAAATATTCACATTTTCCGTTTCTGTATTTGCGTGTGGAAGGTCAGCGTAAACATCGCCGAGCCAATCCCTGACACCCACAAAATCCTTCTCATTGTGAATAATCTTAACATTGTAGCCCTTTTCTTTCAATACAAGGGCGGTTCTGTAAATATATTCCAACGCACTTGATGGGTTTCCCTTAGTGTCAAGTACGAAAAAATACATATTAAAATCCTTGTTTTCAAGTTTAGAGACATTTTCCTCTACAATCTTGAGCATTTCGTTTTTATCCATATAATTAAATAATTTGCTTATAATTCTTCTATAACGCCCCACGCAAGCAGCGTATTAAGAGCAAGTGTGGTTCCGAAATCAAATTCAAACCCTTTTTCGCTTTTATCATTCTCGAGCAATGAAAGGAGTAACATTTTTACCACATCATAAACAATCATGTCGTTTTGTGGATTGCCCGCACCCTTTGTTTCATGCTCAACCTTAGATTGGAGTGCGAAGTCGCCGGCCTCATCAACCTCCGACACTTGTGTAATTTCATATTCGCTCGTCTGCAACTCGGATGCTGCAGGAGTACAGACCTCCTTAAACTTTTTAAGGTTCAATGCATAGGTCTTGTCGTTAAACCTAATCAATTTTGTGTCGCTTTTAGCCATTTTCTTGTTCTATGAGTTTTTCAATATTTTTAGAATCTGAGAGGAATGACGATAAGTCATTATAAACATAATCTGCTTCCGATTCTGTGTTATATTCAGCCTTTATCTTTATGCTAATCTTTCCGTCGGGCTTATTCTCAAGTAACTTGGGGTTGGCTGTGATAAGTACATCACATTTATCCCATATTGTCAGTGAATCGGTCGGAAAATAGGTCTCCCTTATTTTCGTTCCTAATTTCGAGATGAAAAAATATGTGTTACCTATGGAAAGTCCATATTCCATCGGTGAGACAAACATAACCTCAATCTCCTTATCGGTATCAAGGTCTTTAAGCGTCTTCTCTGTCCAATCGTTTAATTCTGCAGAAAGGTTTTTCGTGCAAGTGGGGCATTTACCATACAACTCATAAGAGTAGTCGTTGTAGATAAAATTGAAAAACGCCTTCTGACTTGGAAATGGAAAAAGTGCGCTTACATCATTGGTCCAAAACTCGAAGCCATCGAGGTTAAATTCGTGATTAAACCCCTCGATATAATATCGGACGAAGTTGTTCGAAAAATCACGCACAACATCATTTATGTCAATTGCTATCTTCATTCTATTAAAATTTATGGTTTATAGTTCTTTATGTCAAGAAATTCTAAGACCGGTATCACTTATATTATCAAGGTCGATTTCGGACTTATTTTTTTTCTCCATCTTATCAATATGTCGTTGAATGGTAAAGAGGTCTATTTCTTTCTTTTTCGGGGCCTCTTCTTCATACTTCTTGTCAAGGTCTTCAGTCTTATATTTTTTAGCAAGGTCGCGTGCTTCGTCTATTACATGACAATCGTAGGTGATAACGAAATTTCCATCAAAGACAATAATATCAACTGGATGAATGTCGTCATATGCAAAAGAATGGGCGTCACCGCAATTCCATGCGCGTTCGGTACACCAACTAATCTTGTCGAAGTTAACTATGTCGCCACGGAAATTCTTTTCGTTATAAATGGTGAAAAGGTTTGAGATTAAAATGGCGTCTATCTTGCCGAACTGACTTGCTTCAGTGGGCAAATAAATGTCAACATAAGAACGCTCTGGATTATCTCCCTTTCTCACCACAACTTTTTTAGCGAATTTTTCTATCTTAAACCGAGGAATGAAATCCCGCTCAATGTCGATATTGACATCATAATCATAAAGGCCAGTCGGAACATATGCCTCAAAGTTAGAATGTGATGCTATTTGAATTACATCTTGTATAAGTATAAGTTTTGTATCTGGTGTTTCGTAGACGGTGGCGTGTTTCATGAAGTCGGCCTTGGTTTTCTTTCGTACATTGCCAACAAATTCAAATTCTTCTTGTTCATCCCCGTTTTCAGAAATATTCCCGACTATCTTCATATTCGTGGCGTCGTATTTATCAGCCTCCCTTAGGACACGGTAATACTTATCGCGGGTTTCCTCAACTTCTTTCGTAACCTTCTGCTCAAGCATATCAGCAAAAACGCCATTAGGCGTAACCTGTTGGTGATTTTCAATGCCATCTTCACCGCTGACTTGAGATTGCATTGCGGTATCAGCCGCTTTTAAGCCGAACAAAAGTGAATGCCATGCAAGACGGGCGTCATTTTTTATTTTTGTGAGTTTTTTTTTCATAGTTGTTGAATACGCTTTTCTATTTCGCTAACAATCATTCTGTATCGTTTGTTATATTCGTCAAACTTTGTTAAATCGTCCGAATTTTGCCGTATGGAGCCATCATAATTCTTGACAGAATTTTCGTAAATGGAACATATTACCTTTGTGAGGCGTTCATAATAATACAGGTCTTCAAGTGATAATTTTTCAAGATTCATAATCTATTTTTTAAATAAAATAGCCATCAGCCCGTTAAAGTCAATTTTTTATAGTTAAAAAGATATTTATAAGATAGGATAAATTAGGTAAAATGGATAAAATTATCATATCGGAACAGCAAATTCGAGAAATGGTATCTCGGGCTTGTCTTGATGCCATAAATGAAGGCGCATTTGGCGATAAATTAAAGTCATTTGGCCAAAAGGCAGTAAACGCCGCTAAAAAGGGTTATCAAGGTGGAAAAGCATTGGTACAGAAAGGCGTTGATGCTTACAATAAGGGAATGGGTGCTCTTCAGCAAAGTATAGATAATATGAATGCAGAATACGGCTTTGACCCAGGAAACAATAGCGAAGAAGACCCCGAAGATAACTCACAAGAAACTTCTAATCCACAGCCATTTCCTGATTTGGCTAAGGCAGAAAAAGAATATCTTGCTCGTAAGCAGCAATCACAACAGCAAACACAACCGCAACAGACTCAGCCGACGCAAGGATGGAACGATTCGCAATGGACATCATCGGATACCACGGCGACAAACTATCAAAATAATGCCACTAACAATAATGAACAGCCACAAAGGCAGACGCAATCGTGGGATGGCAATGGCTATGGCGAAGATAGTTCAATAGAAGAATCAAAAAAGAACAAGAAAACAGGAAAGAAGGTTGTTAAGATAAATGAAAGTTTCATCAGACAAATTATTGCCGAGACTGTGAAGAAAGTATTGAAAGAAGAAAAACTAAAATCAAATTAACAAATAACGGAGGTCATTTGACCCCCGTTTTTATTTTCCCGTACTGCCGAAACCGTTCTCTCCGCGTTCGGTATCCATGTTGATTTCATCTACGAAATTGAATTCAACGACCGGCGTAAGTGTAACTTTAATTTGTCCTATGCGGTCGCCAACCTTATATCGTGGCATATTTGGAAATAGGTGATAAAAAACTGCCATGGCCTCACCGCGATAAAATTCGTCAAGTGTGCCTTCTGAATTTGCAAGAACCATACCTGTCTTATGGATGGAGGACCTTGGCTTTAGTTCAATTCCAACCTTTAGCGAATCAAAACTGGTTACAAGTTCGCGCCCGCTACCGAATACGGCAATCGCCTCAATCGGACGTTTTATCTCATAGGCAAACCCAAGCCCATATCGCCATATGTTGGGGGCAATTTCTTCTTCAGAAACAGCCCACACATCGTAGCATAAGTCTCCTTTTTTTGACATAGTCGGAAGAACGGCATTATCGTTCAACCTCTTCAGGTTTACTTTTACACTAAAACTCATTTCTTAATCTTTTTATATCGTTCTTTTTCGATTGAAAAAGCCAGTTCATTCGCCTGACGGATAACGGTAGATAGAATATTTTCGAAAACTTTTCTACCTGAGCCCTCATCAAGGTCTGATGACTTTATGGCCTCATACTCTTCCGGAAGGAGTGAGACACCTCTATTTCCCGCTTCGATGATGCTAAGGTCACTTGACTTTAGGACATAATCCGTTTCCTTAAAACGGAAGGGATATCCGCGCTTTGCGTCCCATTCGCTGTCGGTGGGTTCAAACATGAACCTCTTTCCAAGGTGCATCAGAAGGCAAACCTTATTAAGTGATTGTTCATTAATTTGAAATGTGCCTGAAATCATTTTTGCTATGCGCTGTGCTATTCCCATCGTCATATTAATATGTACGAGAAGCGCACCCTGATATGCAATACCTGAATCTTCCTTTGTGCTGCAGGGAGACGCAAGTATTTCTTGTCTCAGGCTTTCCATGTCATAATGTTCGGACAGACCGACCTCTTCAAATTTGGTGGCAAATTTTGCCCACTCTACATTTGCTTGTTCTTGTGAAATACTATTCATAATGCTATTTGTTATGACACAAATATACATAAAATTTGTGGCAAAAGCAAAAAAATCCCGAGAATCTCTTCCCGGGATAAAAACTAAAACATTATGACATTACTTTTTAACAATAGACTTATACCACTCGGCTCTGTCTTTAGTTACATTTCTAATATCATACTTATCCTTTACTGTATTGTAAAGATTATTTTGCAACTCCGTGATAAGTTCGGGTTCTTCGACTAATTTCTTAATTGCCTTAAGCCATGCCTTGTGTTTCTTAGAGTCGTCGATAAGTATGCAATTACCATTATGGTCCACTTCTCCGCCGTATTTGAGCATTGAATCACCGAGGAGTGTGTAGGGACCGAAATCGGTACAAATCAATGCGGTTTTCGTAAATCCGGCTTCAATGAACTTCAATTCCGACTTAACTTCGTTAAATCCGTTACAATCAAGCGGCGCCAACAGAACATCAATATTCCTATAGTGCTCAGCGAAATTCGTAACATCCTTAGTCCACTCTCTTCTATATGGTTCATTGGCGACATTCGGCCACTGTACACCCTTAATGAACTTATGTAGAAAATCTGAATACTGCGGTGATATGAAACGATAGTTGTCGGTCAAAATCTTTTCGTATGTGTACCAAACGCTTTCTTCGGGTTTAATCGGCCTTGAACCCACCATTCTTCCGTTTTGGTCTACCATATTGACCGTACCGCGAAGGTCATACCCGCAGAGAACAAATTGAATCTTATTGAGAATATCAGCGTCGAGACGTGAAGTAACATCTCTAAACTGTTGCATGTCCTTTTCATGTGCCGAGCCCATAACAAACCCAAAACGGATTCTATCAGACGGGTTCTTAATTGGCTGATACTGTTCCTCGGTAGGGTCTACTGCGTTCGGAAATACAAAAACATTCTTATTGTATTTCTTGATTTTATCAGCAAAGATGCTCGTGGTCGTCGTGATATAATCAAAGCGTTTGAGATTTTCGGTAATCTTTTCAGGTACTTTCATGGACTTATTTGTAACATACAGCGGGTGCTGTGGGCCTACATCCCAATGGTCGTCGATGTCCATGATGGTTGTTATCTTATGCTCTTTGCAGTAATCCAAAAACTTCCAAAATGCTTCCATGTTTTGATATAATCCCTTATGAATATGAATTATATCATATTGGTCGAAAAATGGAAGATTCTCCCAATTGGGCGTGTAATTGATTTCAACATCAAATTCATCACCAAACAATTTATCTAATTGGGTGTGAGGGCTAACACTTCTATAGAGGCCAACCCCGAAAGTATCGGATGGTACTACTAATACTTTAATCCTTTTATTCTCCATTTTTAATAATTTTTGCCTTCCGATTATTTATCGTCTTTTCCGAGCAGGGATGCTGCATCAAGGCCGTTATCCGCTGCATATTTCTTCGTAGCTTCGGAGGCTTGCAACGAAAGCGACTCGTCCAAGGCAGCAAATTTTACACTTGCATCGCCTGTTGTTGTTCGATATGAACTAACGGAACAATTGATGATGTCCCAATTTTGTAAGAAATTAGACTTAGATGCAAAACCTCTTGTCTTAATTCCGATATTGTTAGCGTCATTAGCATCCTTAAGGTCGCTGCCCATGTAAATAAAACTCCAACTATACTTTTCTTCCTGATGCTTAATCATCTCCTTGATTCTTGAAGCGGTATATTCTTTAGAGTTGTTTTCTTGGCCATCTGTCATGATAACGATAAGATTCTTTTCTGGACGCTCTTCTTCCTTCATGTCGTTAAGCCATTTACCGACCTCATCAATCGCCGTGCCGACGCCATCATATAGGGCAGTAAGGCCGTGAGGTGCATATACGCCGTCAATATATTCCACATCATTGATGTCTTTTCCGATGTAAACTTTTTCTACACCTGTTGAAAATTTGAAAAAGGAAACGGCACAAGAACCGTCTTTAATTGCTTTTTGTTCGTCAATTGTAGTCCTGAAGCCACCGATAACATCGTCAATGGCGTCAAACATGCTACCAGATTCATCGATGATGAAACAAACATGTATAAAATTAGATTTGCACATACTTAATCCACTATTTTATATTAGTATAAAAGCAAAAACCTCATATGTCAACTATTTATTTAAGTAAAATTGTATCAAAACAGTTATAAGACGAAATGGGTAAAAAGACTTTAATACTTTCGCAAAAACAACTTGATGAAATTTGCGGCGGAAATTGTGAGTACCTTGATGGCCTTGCATCAACCCCTGATTTGAGCAAAGATTTTGCGTCTCAAATTACTGCAGACGGAGCTATTGACGGTGGTTATGCTAAACCGACCACCACGGACGATTATGCAAACAACTTGACCAACGACTGGCGCGGAAACGCTAAACTCCACGGCATGGGCCCTATTACGGTTAGGGAAATGACCGTAAAAGAGTGGAAAGAAAAATATCTTGGAGAAGAAAAGGAACACGGAAACGCGAGACTAAAAAATGTACAATTCGGTGCATCAGAGGGAGAAAAGGGAAAATCTTATGACGCAACAAAAATGGCTTTAAGTAGAAAGCATAAAGCCGAGCAGGAATTAATCAACGGTAGCACTCCTGAAGTTAAGCAAAAAGCCGCAGCAAGATTATCAAGAATGAGGAGGAATTGGAACGGTATCGATACTGCAGAAACCCAATATTCGGCAGCAAAAAATGCTGATAAGGCGTCCCAAGATAATAAAATGCCGGGAACTAAGCGTAATACCAATAATATACAAAAACCTTCTAATGGGGTATTTTTAAATCAATAAGGAAGAAAAAACACAAAATATTATGCAGACATGTCTTGAAAAGAAAGGTATAGAATCAAGAAATGAAACCCTTGTACGCAACGATTATTCTAAAACAGATGAATATTCAGACAAGCACAAAAATGCTCTTTCTGACGGTGATGTAAAAGGTAAGGGAACCGGCCACGGTGGACATACTCACTCAGTGCCCGATTGTACAAAACCATCATCAATCGATTATTCAAATTTCGATACCGAACATGGCGGTGGCGCTTATGATATTGAGGGTCGAAATGGTGTTGGTGGCCGTAATTTTTTGAAAGCTATTTCGGTTTACAATGAAAATTTCCAATACGGCGAAACATTAGTCGACACAAGCGCAAATGTTAATGACGGACAAATCAGAATCTAATGAGCCTATTTAAGGAAATAGTAAACGAATCATTACTGAATGAACTCAAGCAAAATCGTGACGACGACATTAAAAAAGCCGTCAACAACGCGCTTAGGGTTCGTATGTCATACGATGATAAGAAGGGCGGAAAGGGTAAAAGGGAACGTTTTATCCTTCCCGTTGCCTTTGGTTTAACTAAATCCGGAAAAAAGGCCGTCAGAGCCTTTGAGACCATGGGTTCGAGTAAACGCGGCCTCACAAATCCGCCGAACAGGCGAAAATATCCGAAATGGAAACTTTTCCTTGTGGATAATATTTTCTCATGGTCAAATACCAGCCGTTCATTCAAGGATTATAAAGACGCTTTAATCAGAATGGGTTTAAATACGCATGGCGATAAAAGCATGACAACACTTTATGCAATAACCCCATTTGCTGACGACAATATACAGGTATCAAAAGATACTATGCCAATTGATGCCAAACCCATTATGAAAACCGATGTCACACCAACAACGGTTTCTCAAAGTCCCAAAAACACGGAAACTGACAAATTTGAACCGTCCGCCGTTTCTAGAAATAAAGAAATTGACAATTCTAAAGAAAACAATTATCTTGTAAATAAGGTTGAAGCACCGGACACACAACCCGTTACCAAAACAGATGTTGGTGGTCCCGTTAATCCAACTAATGACAATGCCGAAAATGAAAAAATGGTTGCCAAGAATACAGCCCCTGTCACGAAAGGAGAAGTTGAAAATCCAACAACCGATAAAGACGCCGAAACGGCTAAGTTTAACGACATGATGAATAGAATGGATAACCTTTATAAAGATAACGAAGACGAAAACGAAGATTAATTATGGCAGGTATTTCAGCAAATGAACTTCAAAATATCATCGGGCGCGCTCAAAAACTTTGCAGTCCCGCCGGAGATAGGTTAGTTAATGCAAACATTGACCAATCGAGGTTTAGTAAACAACTCGATGAATCATACGATGTTCCAAGCGTTGATGAATTTGACGATGGTCAGGAACTTGACGCACTTTTTTCAGCAACGGCAGCCGAAGATTACGGCGGATATTCACCTCAAACGGTCGCGAAAAGCAAACTTCCTGAAAATGTCAAGCGTTCAATTATTGAAAATCCAATTGTTTCCGAACAGGCATCTGTTCTTGATTCCATTGGAATTAAACCTCAGAGAACAACGGCAGCAATGCAAAGGCGCGCGCAGATAAACGAAGGGCGACAGCCAAGTGCGCCATCAAATGGTGGAGGGGTTGACTATTCGATTATTAAAGCAATAGTAAGTCAATGCATTAATGAAGCCATCGCAAATTCTGGTAGCAATGGCGGAGTTTTGACTAATATGTATCTGCAAAAGGGCACGATAACGCTTGTTGATGATAAGGGCAACATATTTAGAGCAAAACTCGAAAAAATAGGAAACAAGAACGATAAAAAATAAGAAACGCACCACATGATGGTGCGTTTTTCTTATTCTGCAGTCGACTCCATTTCTTCTTGGTCGGCATTTCCCTCCATGGCGTCGAAAATATCGTAGATTGTACCGATAACTATGTCGGGATATTCTTTGGAAACAAAGTTTCCCGTCTTCGGGTCGATATCAATAATAGCGCTAAGTGACGAAGGAATATTGCCCTCTTCAAATTCATCGAAGATTTCAGTGGTCATCTCGTCAAGAACCGAATTGAATTTTTCGCGTACTTTCTCGATGCCGAGTTCTTTTTCGCGACGCAGGCGCTCAACATAATCAGCCTTAATCTTTTCCCAATCCATATCACATTCCTCAAGATAAGGGGGTGTCCATTGGGGGTGTTCCATCCAAAATTTAATTTCCTTATCTTCCATGGTCATAAGCTGTTCATATGTGTCTTGGTCGCCTTCCTTATTAGGGAATCCGCTACATAGTTCACATTCTTCATATGTAAAATACTGACGGTCGCTCGGGTCGGTAATAAGAATTTTGTTTCTTATATCGGGGTGGAAGCACACAAGTAATGGAGTAATACGGCTGTTAAACATGCTGATGTATTTCGGAACATTATATTCCTGCCCTTCCTCACAAAGGATATCGGTCTCGGACTCAATAACTTCTCTCGGTACGATTTGGCAATTAAGAATTATCTCATCTTCTATGACGACATCGGGATGATATTTTCTTACATATTCTTCAAGCGTCATATCGAATCCTAACCCCTGCCCATCTTTCTTTGCCGCTTTCCATTCTTTTTCAAGGGTTACCCTCATATCTTTCTTATCTCCAAACAACCCGTCTTCCTTATAGAAGTGTTTTACTTTCTTAACATCGGCCTGTGACTTAGACTTACCCGTGTTAACATAGTAAACCGTCTCTCCCATACTTATATTCAGGTTGTTTTTAAGTGCAAGTTCCATCCACGCCTGCCTCGATTTCGGACGGCCGGCTTTCGTTAAGGTATTACAATCTTTGACATAGTCATCGAGTGATTTCTTGATTTTACCCCTTGAAGCAATCATCTTCAGCGGGATTTGATAATTGTATATCTTTTCAATATACGCATAGTATTCCTCTATAAACTGCTGACCTTTTTTCCTAAGCAATAGGCGGATACCTTTTTCAAGGAATTTTGCAATATACTCAGGCATTTTTTTCGATTTAATGGTATTTCCAACCATCTTCACATCCTCGGGGAATTGGTTCTCAGGGAAGTGGTCTGCGTAGTTTTTACGACTAAAGTTGATGGTCGAGTCAACTATTTCATCGATGCCAAGGCCCATTTTATTGGTCGCGTTGTCAGAATAATGTTTATCTGACATATAAAGGTCGTTAAATTCAGCGACATCGGCTTTAAATCCCACATATTTTTCGTCCTTTTTCGTTTCACGGGAAAGGCCTGGACTAATATACGGATTTTCATCTGTATACCTGTAACTATCAGGTAATTGGAAGTTAAATCCATCGGTATCACCCACTATCGGCTTGTATCCAAGTTTATTAAACTTATAAATCATTAAGCGCAGTGCTTGCCTACCTGTACAAGTAGTTCTTTCTGCACAGTCAACCGATGCCCACGGAAATACATTAGGAGCGCCATAGGAGCCGAAGAAGGAGTTACCAAGAATTTTGAGAGGTAACTGTTTCTTATCGTTGGCTGATTCTTCTTCTCTTAACTTCGTATACTCGCTTTCTTCCTGTGCAGTACAATTTCCGGAAATAACCTTTTCTTTTAATTTATCGGCGCCCTTACCTGCAACTTTTTTAAGTTTTTTATACTTTTCACGCTGAGTAAGAACATGCTCAAGGAACCACAGCATCGCGTGCATAAGGTCCTTCGGGTCACTTATACCCCAAGTAAGAATAATTGACGGATAAAGTGAATTGTAGTCGAATTTTGCAACCTTATCGACAAAACCTACCTTAAGCAATCTTGAAAGACCGCCCGTAAAACGCTTTTTTTCGCTGAATGGGGGAATCGCAAGGTTATTTTCGTAACTCCAAGCAAGCATCAATGCTTTCCACTGTCCTGCCGTACCCATAGTACAACATTTTTGGAAAGGAACAGGAAGCATTTTACAGATAAGGAAGTTTGGAATATTATATCGATGCTCAACCTTATCACATTCCCATAGGTCATCGAGAAGATAACGGCTTACAATGGTTTTACCGTCAACCAGCTCATAACCCGGAAGCAATTCATTTTTGGTATAAAGTGTAAAAGTATTCCCGTCTTTTCCGCGTTTGGTTCGGCTATCTTCATTTTCCTTTTCTATTGAAAGAAGATATTCGTCATACATCTCCTGCGCGGTCTTGACCTCAGAAGTATCACCTGACATGGAACGAATCACCGCGTCATCAATAACCTTTTGCTCAAAATAAGCAAGGTCTTTATTCGGGTCGAGTGTTTTTATGTCTCGCTTATATTCAGGGTCGTAGATATACCAATCTCCATCATCCTTTTTATAAGCAAACCGCTTTCTGCTGTCATTCCAAATTTCTGAAATTCTTTCACCCGGAACATATACACGGTCCACTTTGACGATTTTAGAATATTTCGTCACATATTTCAAGTTGGAGAAAAGCATATTAGAGTCCAATGCCTGAGCCCTTCGAACAGCGTGTAAGGAGTCAGTTACAATTGAACGGGGAACAATGGTCCTGTTGTAGGTTTCAATTTCTCCACCAAGTTTAAGAATGGATTCCTTTGGGTCTTTTCTTATAGAACTGCCGTCAAACAACTCGGAAGTATATTGTTCTATGTCAAAACCAAGACGCCTGCAGGCGCCGAAAATCATGTTCCAGTCGAATGCTTCGCCATTATGGGCGGTAATAACATCCGGCTTAAATTCCCTAACTATCTTAAGAAAGATGATTATGTTCTTTAGTTCTGATAGATTTTTCTCTTCTTCCGTCTCACCTTCGGTAGTATAAATCTTTTCAAATTCAATTTTCTTTCCGCCATAAGTAATAGGGCGGTTGAAGCGAATACCGAACTGCTCAATTCGGTCCTTTTCTGTATTAAGACCCGTGGTTTCAAGGTCAAAAATCATACGAAGTATATCGTCG
>Ga0247608_10004210_pt1 | contig 16271 bp, 26 predicted proteins | sample 176DNAGHGlowgp2_FD_193490 | JGI IMG/M metagenome (GOLD analysis project Ga0247608, IMG submission 193490) | Sheep rumen microbial communities from Palmerston North, Manawatu-Wanganui, New Zealand - 1766 DNA GHGlow gp2 | ecosystem: Host-associated > Mammals > Digestive system > Stomach > Rumen ... | reverse complement strand
CTTTCTCATTGCATTATTTTGTAATCAATTTAGAACAGTCTTGGTCTAGCCTTTCAGATAAGATTTCAAAATGATAATCAAAAGCTCAATCACCATCTCTTACCATATTTACTTCATATATCTTACCGTGCTTACACATTTCATTGTTAGCAATTGGGTGTCAGTTTCTTGAGTATCTTTGTCAAGTCCTTTCGTCTAAGAAGAAAGCTACTCAATCATATCGGTTAATATCTTCTACACCTATCCAATCTTTACTCATTTCATTAAATTTATCAATTAAAAGCAGGTCTATAATTTCATCCTTAGGACATTCAATTCGCCCAGCGTGAACCCTCTGATGGCAAGAAGGACAAAGAAATATTACTTCATTCCGTTTATTGTAATCGGGGTGGTGAGCTTGAGCTTGTCACATAACTCAACATATACTACACCAATCGTGGATTAGTCATATCTTCTTTATTAACTTTTCTGTTTTTGTCCACAATTTCCCCTTCCCAGTTTCTCTTTTCCTTTTACGTGTATATTCCATCTCTTCCTCCTTATGTGCCTCATAATATTTTTTACGTCTCGCCTTTATTTCTTCTTTCTTTTCTTTTCTTCTCTCGCTAATTCTTTCTCTATTTCTTTTATGAGACTCTCTTTTTTGTGCATTTATTTTATCTCTGTTCACATCTCTATATAAAATATTCTGTTCTGAATATTTTTCTTTCACGCAATTCTTACATTTACTTCTTAGTCATAAAGCACTGTTTCATTTAAAATAATACTCTGTATTTGCTGGTAACATTTGATGGCATTCTGTGCATTCCATACATAATACTCAATTTACCTTTTCGATTTTTCTATAACTCTTTACCATTTCTATGCCATAATTAAAAAGATAAATGCTTTCTTTTATAATATCTATCTCTACTTTGTTTCAACATTTTTTCTCTATGTTCTTGATAGTATTTTTGTCTGTACTCTTTTGAATAAGAGTTCTTGAATTCTTTTTTTACACTAACATAAGGGTGTCTTTCTCTATATCTAGCGTTTTGCTCTTTTCTCCTTTGCTTAAACCAGTCTTCATTTTTTACCCTATTGTAATATTCTTTTTTATATTCTCTTCTTCTTTCTGGTGTTTGCATAGTTATAATATAGAATATAAAACTACTTATCAGCCAATCTCTTAGCAACATCAATATTTCTATCTATCAACTCTTCAATATCCGTCTCTCTATCTTCTCACATTGAATGTTCATATTGTTTTTTATACCATTCTAATTCTTCTCTCAGTTTTTTATTTTCTTCTTCTAACTCAGCAATTCTTTTCATATTCCTATTCTCTATTTGAATTCCAGTTTCTGTAGCCGTTTTATATTCAGCTTTATTTTCTTCTTTTTTATGTCTAACCTTGTTCCCAAATAAGAATACAGGTGGTATATAAAATGTCATTCTCTCCATAGGTGAATAATATAAATCTAACTAACCATTTCTACAGTGAACTATAATTCATTCTTTATAATCTTTTTCCCATTTCTCTAATTTTTCTTTTATCTTTTTATTCTCTTCTTTCATTAATTCTATACTCTTATCTCTATCATCAAGACAGTTTGTTAAAAATTCTATCTTGTCTTTAAGAGTTTGATTCTCTTCTCTTAGCCTTGTCATTAAAAGATTCTGTTCAAAGAGTGCGTTGTCTAAAGAATTGTAGTCAATTCATAATCACTCTTTTAATATTTTAAATTTCTTTTTAAACCTTCACATTACTTTAATACACTAACTAAAAACACAACTGACATAATACATAATACAACTACTACGAACATTATTATAGTTCAAGCTGTTTCTTTCTTCATTCTAATGTCAACAAGAACTAAAACTTTGAATCAATGCAATTTCAGGAACAAATATTCATTTAATTAAACTAAAAACAAAACAACCTAAAAGTATAAATCAAAAAAGTCCGAGGAGAATTCAACAAAACATTTGTCATTCTTCTTCATTTCTTATTCAATTAATTGTCAGGATTATTCAGAAGATGAATCATACAAGTCAGCAAAAAGCTCAAAATCAATTTGAGATAATATAATAATTTTGGTATCTACCAACAAGCTCTACAACATAATCAGGAGCTTTATCTAGTCATTGATTTATTGTTTCAATTATTCAATTGATTGCTTCATAAGAAAGTTTATCATTCATTTTTTAATTAATTAAAATATAAAACTGATTACAGCATAGACTACATATTCGTAGTCTTATCTGTAACGTTTCCATATTTCTCTGACTCGTCCAATGCACAAATAATACCGCAACCAAGCACTAATACAATTCATAACATAATAAGTAATACTGTACCTAAAGTATACTTCTCTATTAGCCAACCAATAAATACAATGGCTCAAAGTATTATTCAATAAATAAGAGCTCCAAATACAGCTCATTCAATGAAAGCAATTACATAATCAGTATTGCTAGGTTTCTTTTGTACTTTTCTCATAAGTATAATAATAAATAATAAAAACTAATCTATCATTTTCTACTAGCATATCTTTCTTTTGATTTAGCTAATAGTCTTTCTCTATTCTTTTCATAGTATCTTCTATTAGCCATTCTTACCATTTCTGGGTGCTCCGTTCTATATTCCTTATTAACATAAGTTCAGTTCTCTTTACGATGTGCAAAGATTTTTTCTTTGTTCTTTCTGTAATACTCTCTATTGTATTCGCTTATTTGTTCTTTAGTCCAAACCATTCCTATATATTTATAAATGTAAAACTTTGATATTCATTAAGGTCTATAATAATAGTTTTATTATTGTAAACTCTTTCTACAGTTCAGTCTCTATGTTCATAATACCGATTATAATCCTTTTGGTATATGTATCAAGCATTAAACTTTTCTAGTATTCAATTAAGTCTTTCTTTAGTAGTGACAGTATCTCGTCAGCAATTGTTTATATATAAGGTTTTAAATAGTCTGTCGTAAGATGCAATGCGATTTCAAAAAAGATGCAAGTAAGTAAGATATGGGGTTACAGTAACTTGTGTATTACTCCTCTTAAAGTTTCTTCAGTTTAAGAATGCCCTAGAAGACTCTTCTGTAATCTTAGTCCTTGCCATTACTTTTTATTCACTAATTTAAAACCAGTATCTTCTTTCATATAAACATTAGCGTCCTTTTCTAAATCACATAAGATTCTTTTCCATTCTCTTATATATTCCTTTCTAGCTTTTCTATCAGTAAGCCATTCACTAGATAAAACAATAGGGTCTTCGTCTATAAACACCTCACCTCTTTCGTCTGTGAACTCATACCCAACAGAGATATGAGTACCTATCAAATGTAGCTTATTATAATTCCTATATGGATAGATTATTCGGCAAGGTTTCTTATCAACATATCTTTTAATTCCCATTACTATATCTTTAGATAACTAAAATTATCATAAATAGATTTACCATATAATAAGTCAGCGTCTTCACCAGGTAAAACGAATATCATTTTACTCCAACATTGTGCTCAAGCACTTAACCATATTTTACGACCTTCATATGAATGACGATGACCTACTCTTTTTAAGAACATATCTGACTTATAAGATAACAATTCAGATTCGTATATCTGTTCGTTGTCTGGTGGAATACATTTTATTACTATGTCTCACTTTTTTATTTTAATAAAGTCTCATATTGTGTAGTCCCAAACACAATCTCAACCTCAACTTCAATGTGCGAATCAGTCCCTAGGAAAGAATGCGTCAATATCTGCTGGTAATGTATTAGAGTTTAATTCAACACATTCATATTCAAGACCAATGTCCTTGTCTTTTATAATATTAACATTACACATTCTTATATGTTTATGTATGTAAATTCTCAACTCACTCTTATATTAAACACCAAAACTTTATCTCAATTGTTTCAATTCACTCGTGGAATAGTTTTTCAACTCATATCAACAAACTCCCATTCTCCGTGTCTCTTCATTATTTTACCTAGTCTATATCTAAATAGTATATAATTAACCCTTTCTCTTATTGTATCAGAGTTGTACCACTTTTTATATACAACATATAATTCGTCCTCATTTCTTCCCACTATTTCTTGTCAACTTTCTCTGTAATGAGCTTCTTTTCAGCCATTCATTATACCAACATATCAATAGCACCTTCAGAAATATGGCACTCAAGCAACAAATGCGTCACCAATTGCTCTCATATACTTATTCTGACTAGCTGTTGACATTATCTAAATTAAACATTTAAAACTTAAATCTTCTTCTTAGGAATTATCAATTAAAAAAAACATACTCAACATTTTCTGGTACATATTTTTCATAAAACTTTTCAAAAGTTGGTAGGTTAAATATACGAACATATCAATGTGTGTCTATGATAATATGGTATCATATTTTTAAAGCTATAAACTCCTCCTGTCCATCGTCCCATATTAAGTTAATAGACGAAGTACGGTTCCTAAAATGACGGGCTCTATTATCTTTCTTAGCCCGTCTATCTACAAAATCAAATATCTCTTTATAATTAGTTTCAGTTCAATTCTCCCAGTCGTATACCATATATACTACGTGTACTCAGTTTGATTTCCTTACTCACTCATTCCACATTGTATAGTATATTATCTAAATTGAATATATAAAACTTAAATCTTCTTTATCTTTTTCTTTTTGTTTTCTTTCTTCTCTATATTTCTTTTGTAGTTCTCTTATATGGTCTATATTCTTTTTGTAATATTCTTTGTAATAATTACTTATCTTTTCAGCATTCTCGTATCTCCACACTTTATGGTATTCTTTTTGATACTCTTTCATATGCTCTCTAGTCCAAGCCATTCTAATGCCTAAAGTAAATAAAATCTTTTTTAGTGTATCAAGTTAGCTCTTGCATTATCTGTTCTCCAAGTTGACCATATCTAATTAAGTTATCAGCAAACCTTTCATACTCTCATTCAGCACACTCATACCAACTAGGGCAGTCCCATTCTATAACTATAGAAAATTTACGTCAAGTCCCTAGCAAGTCAGTGTATAAACTACACCTAAGATAGCTCTCGTCATATCAACTATCTTCGTCAAAGCATAAATCTTTATGAAAGTAATCACTAAAATGTTGCATAATCTCATTAGATATATCTGCCATATCACTGGGGTATAGCTCATAGATACTATCTCAATATTGATTACGAATGTAATCTATCAAGATAGGTTTGAATGCAACCCACTTGTCTCATTCAATTACTTGTTCTGTCCTTCTCATTATTCTAAGTCTAAGTAAGTAAAACCATTATACATTTCATTTATTTTTTCATTGTATAAGTTTTCTATATATCGGCAATATGCATACCATTGGTCAACACATTTCCAAGAAGCATATCTTCAATTATCTAGTTTAGAATTGTTGAAATATCTTTTATAATTTCTGAGTTCATATTCTATATATTCTACACTACATTCTTTTAGTGTTTTACCGTCACCTCTATTCCAGAATTTTCTTTCTGAAATATCTTTAACATATCTGTCAAAGATTTCGTCATTAGCAAACTCTTCTTTCATTTTAGTTATGCTTTATGAGGTAAAACATATCACCTTTCTTCTTCTACTATATCTAAGTAATCGTCAACATATTCAAATTGTTGCGTCTCTTTACAATATATCATATATAATCAGTTTGTGTCTACAATAACCATATCTTCGTCGGTTAGATAGAGTTCTTCTTTTAAGTCATTAACATTTGGAAACCATTTCTTAGTATAGATAGTTGTTTCGTCATAGTCCTCTGGGTCTAATACCGACTTAGATAAGGGTATATCGTCGTCATAAAAACTTCTATTACTATCAGCACTAGGGAACAGACTAGGCTGTGCCTTATAATTTGTTGAATACATATGAGGGTAAGAGTAAGGCCTTGTTGCCTCTCAAGTTCTGAAGGCCTCTTCAATTTGTTTCTCTAATACCTCTCACCATAATATAAAGTCTTCTAGTTCTTGTGGTATTTCTTTTTCTTCTTTTTGTGTTTCTTCTTCTGCTTTCTTTGTGGCTGTGTCTTCCAATTCCATCAAGAATTCTCTCACTTGGGGATTGGGTATCTTTGTAGTAACCACATTTCTAAAGTTATTCACTAACTCGTCTAAGATATCTATACCAAGATACTCAATTATTCTTGTATAATCTGCTTGGTCTGACATCTCATTTATCTTATCTAAGTTTTCTAAGATAAGTTCTTTGAAGTTATTTTCTTTATTTTCTTTTAGTGCTTTCGCATAGTCTTCGTCAGTGTGTAGGTAGTCTTCTAATTCCATTCTCAAATCTCTTTCTGGCTGTTCAACATTACAATCTATTTCAATATTATATGGCTTATAAAAGTTTACACAACCTTTATAACTAATGTTTCAAGTTGCTGGCTCTCAAGAATAAGCTGTCACCACAGCCCAACACATAAACCTACCGTCATTATAACCTAGTCTTGCATTGTCGTCAGTTCAAGACCAGAACACTCACATATGATGATGAGAATGTAATATCAAATTCCACTTTGATAAGTCTTCTCACTTCTCCATTAGATAATCAACAGACCAATCCATACCTTTATCAGTTGCTGTCACACTTCAAGAGCTAGCTGTTTGCTCTGGGTGTATCATATCAACCAATTCAAATACTCAAGGTGCTACTTGTTCTGTCTTACAAATAGCTAACCATTCTTTGTTAGGATACTTGATATGAAGATTTCTAATATAAGAATGACACCACTCAGAAATCTTAAGAGTTAAAGGTTTCCCAATTTTAATATTATTCAACCCTAACTTCTTATTCATTTCTTTGTAGTCGTCTTCGGTAGGTCAAGTAATAGTTCTCTCAACCACAACAGGTTTATTACTTTTCCTCATTTATTCTAAAGTTTAACAAAACTAAAAACAATATTTTTATACTTATCGCTTTCTTTTATTTCTATTATTTCTCTAGGCTTAATCCAATATTCTTTTTGGAAACACTTTTCTAATGGTGTTATTCAAATACATAGAGAACCAATTGACCTTCAATCTCGCTCACCTTTTTTAGTAACTTTAGCTAATCATACGTAGTGATTATAAGTGAAGGTATCAATTTTAACAATATCTCATATCTCTATGTCTTCAAACTTAATCATTAGTTAAGTATTAAGAATTAAACACGTCTAATCTATAATTCTCTAAGTCTAACCAATAAGCATACTTCAATACTTTACCATTAAGATAATCAGCAACTAAGCTACCAACAAGACAACCCATACCCATAGCATTAAAAGCCACTGCCTTTTCAGTACACCTAGTGTTAGCATTTTCTGCGTCAGCTGTTTCAACCCATTCCTTCTCCATTCGTGTATCTCTTTGGAAACCATACAATGTATTTATCTGGCTAATCTTTTTAACCATTCTTGTGTCTAATATGAATTGCTTATCGTCGCAAGTTTCAATAACTTCTTTTCTAACTGCCAAACTATCTAATGCTAATATCAAAATCTGACAGTCCTTAAAATACTCTGCCTTATATTTATCATTGACTATCTCAATGTCTTCGTCGCACATTTTCTTTATATTATCTTTCAATGCCTCAACCTTAGGCTGTCCTAGTTGTGTCATTGAATAGAATTGACTAGAGGTATTCACTGTATCAACCTCGTCAAAATCGCACACCTTAACTTTAATTCACATTTTTGCCAAAGCATAGGCTGAATTGCTCCCAATTCAACCAGCTCAAATAATTCAAACTTTAATGTCTTGGTGTAGGTTAGGGTTAAACATATCTAACCCTCTACTAAAGTCCCTCTCCATTACATTAGTTCTTTAATAAAATCTTTTTCTCTTTCTTTTTCTGTTAATACTTCGTTAATCATACTATTTCTCTTTTCTTTATTCACTCTCTCTAAGAATAACTTTCTAAATCATTCATTAGTTAATAATTGTTCTTTCAACACCTCTCTTAAATCACTATTGTCTAATAGATAAGTGTATGAATACTCAATAAGAGTTAATAAGATTTCTCAAGCTGACACTGGCAACTCTCTAATGTCTGTGTATCAATTGTCTTGGAATGTTCTAATGATACAATTTCAAGGGTGTCTATCTGAATGACCGACATCACTAGAGTTCCACTCTCAAGCAAATTGTATCATACCCATTACTAATCAATAGATATCTTTTTCTTTGAAACATCTGTCTTTAATGTCAGTTAAAACTCAACCAAGACAGAAACCTCAATTATACCTATGAGGGTGTCGTCCTCTTAATCATAATTGCTTTCTTACAAAGTCAATTGTGATAGTGAATGGTGGGAACACCATAGGCTTTTGATTTTTAGCTGTATCAAATCAAATTCTCCAATCAAAATCAAGTGTAAACACTCAATTATCAAAGGCAATTCTCTTTAATACACCTGTGTTTTCACATTCTTTCTTAATCTTTTCAAACAATGCCTTACTATCGTCCATTGTTTTAGTTCAAATTTGTGAGTAAAGAATTAAATCTCACATAATTTTCTTTTCTAATTCCATTCTATCATAGTCTTGTGTCTTGTTGTTATACAATTCATAAGTTGTCTTTTCTCAATCTGTAAGACACCACTTAGAATTGAAGAACACAGGAGTGTTATTGACTGTGATGATAGGAATAGTTATATAACCAAGTGGAGTGGCTAATCTTCTTTGATACCTTTTAATGTCCACTGGTCAATACAATTCAAAATCTCATTTCTTAAGGTAAGCATATTTACCTCAATAGAGAAGTTGAAGACACCTTCTAACTATGTCTTTGTCTATACCCATACCATTTCAGTCTGTTATATAGACAGTTCAGTCTTTCTTTCTCAACACTTCATATCATTGATTTTCAAACCATTCTTCTGGCTCTGTATCAATGTCTGATAACTTGAGAATTACTTTAACTGTTTCCATAGCATCGGTGATTTCCTTTTCACCTGGCTCATAATCAACCAAGTCTTTAGGCTCTAACGGCTTTCATTCCTTAATATCGCTTTCCATTTCCACAGAATGTTTTGTTAAGGTAGCCTCTGTTCCGTCTGCTTTTCTCATATTATAGAACTAAAATAAAATAAAAGGTTTTACACAAACTGTGTATGAAAAAAGATAGCCATACAGCTTGACTATCTTTTTGGTATATACAATGTGCGTTGATTAGCTAATCATATGATTAACTAATTACTAACCTTGTGTGTTCTTTTTAGTTGCCACTACGATAATATCTCCATCGTCTAGCAAATCATTAGCAGTTGCTAATTCTCAACCTACTCTAGCTTCTGTATCTCTAGGTAAGTTGGCTTTTTCTAAAGCCTCACCAACAGTTGTGTCTTCTGGTAAGTCTAAAGTAATTGTTGACTCTCATAGTCTTTGGATTTCAACACTGATTGTGTCGTTAATTGCTTGTCTCATTGTCTACTAAATACAAATAATATAAAAAAGTTTTTTCTACCCTAGCTGTAATAGAGTATAAATGTATAGCTAAGCAAAAACATACAAAACCTAACTATACATTTATGCCCTATCAACAGAGCATAAATTCTAATCATAGAATAATCTTCTAGGCTTGACATTGATTACCTCTTCAGCTTTCAAGAGTGTGTTTCTTCTCTTGTAGTTGTGTGTCTTTCACTTGTCAGACCTAGGCTTTCTTTTCTTAGGTTTGTTAGCTTGGTGGTATTCCTCTTTCTTGCTAACATACTTAATGTCCTCTCAAGCAGCCAATTGTTTTTCTAAGGCTTTGTTTGCCTTAACAATTTCAGTTGAGGTAGGGTATCAGTTAACAGCTTTATAGTAAACAAACCATTGTTCTCTCTTTATCTGTGCCTTGATATAATTCTTTTGTCTTTTAAGAACATCAAGACTGTCTTTACTAAGCCACCTCACAATAAAGTTTTTACTCTCTATTGTTTCAATAGCTTTGTTGACAAGAGCTAACTGTTGTTTACTACCACGAGCAGCTTTATTAACTCTACCCTCAATGGAGTCTTTACGTTGCTTTTTTGCCATTGTATATATTAGTCAAATAAAAACTATATTTCCATATACTGATAATCAACCTCTCACATTTCAACCAGAATATCTGTATATACACTATCGTCACGACAATCCTCTTCAAAATTATCATAATTTCTAAGAGCATAATTGTCCCAAGTTCAGTCTTCCCTCTTTTCTATAGCACGAGTGTTGATAATGTCTATGTTATATCTGGAATAATTACAGTCAATATTATCTTGTACTCGGTCAAATATATAGTCGTCGCTACAACGATAACATACTTGCTCTATATAGTCCCACCGATTTTCGTCAACCTCGTCTTGATATTCACTAAGACTTCACTCATAATCACCATATCTGACAGCCTCTTTCCACTCTTCTTTATAGTCAAAGTTATCTCTGAACTCTTCCCATAACTGGTCGTCGTCTTTAAGTTCACATTCAACAAGGAACAACTTTTCAACTGACTGTCAGTCAACATTCCTCTTTTCTTTTCTGACAAAATGGAGGGTGTCTCAATCACGAGCCAGAAACTTGCTCTCGTCTAAATACAAACTCATTTTATTGTCTAATGATAATTAAAATTCATAATCAAATTACCACAATTCCTAGTGGTATCAAAAAACCTCCTCGTAATGAGAAGGCTATACAACTAATGCCTAAGAATATAAGCATAAGTCCGATGTCTCACTGTCTAATCATTATTCGTCAAATGATGAAATAAATTCTATAAGATTATCTCGTCATACAACGTCAGCTTTTAATACCATATCTCAGTCAGTAATTTCTATATGATATCAGTCAATCTTAAAAAACTCCTTTGATATGAAAAAGGTAAATCACTGTCTTTCAGTCATTCGTTCTCTAGGCTTTAAGACAACATTTAGTGGTGGAACATTAGCTTCCACTAATCAGCTTTTTGCTTTTCTCATATGTATGTTTTTAACAAGATAAAGATAACTCCTGCCTCTTTCGCAAGTCTTCAAATAATCTGTTGGCTTGCTCTTTCTCTTCCTCAGTTCCATTACTAAGGTATTTAGATAGATTTTCACCTACCCAATTGGCTTCTTTTCGGTCTTCTTCGCTACCTTTCCAATAGATAATAAGCTTTACAGCTCTACGAAAAACACCAAGCCCTAAATAGCTTTTGAATTTCATATGTATGTTTTTAATTGATAAAGACTATACTAATACTCATTGACAGTTCGCCCTAGCAAAATCTTTCATTTCTTTATAGTTCCAAAATCTATAAAGGTGTGTGCTATTTTGCTTTTCAATTTTCAATACCCATTGTCAATTAGAGTTCCTATAATAACTCCACTCTATTATTTTATCTTCCATTGAATTGTTTTTGATAAAAACAAAAAACCCTTACCAAATAATTAGCAAGGGGTTTTTGTTTTCGGGCTATCGGGAAAACCAACAGCCCAAAAACCTGTCCTATAATTTGCCAACCGTAGTGTCATTTTTCGCCTTTCACCACTACCCAATTCCTTTCAAGAAGTCTAAGGGGTATTGACATTCAAGTCGTGGCTATCGCTACTCAATACCGTAATCTCTACTTAATTAACTTGTAAAAAAACAAGTAGCAAATTGCTTTTACAAGTCTTAGTTTTTAATAACTAGAAAAAATAACTATAAAAAAAACTTATAAAATACAAAAAATGAGTATAGTAAAAAATACTATACACGTGAAAATACTTACTATAATTATAGCTTGCTACAACTACAAAAACAGCTTTTTTTTCTTTTTTATATCTTATAAGTGAAAACTTATAGTAAAAGCTTTTTCAATTCAAGCTTTTTTATTCACAACTATAGTATATATTTTTCCTAAGTATTTTCAAGGCTATTTTATACTTTTTTTCATATACACCCTGAACGTTTTTTCTAAGTATATGAAAATTATGTAAAATTTCCTTTACTTTTCCTAGTATATATACATATACTATATATTGAAAGGCTATATATATACAACCTTTCATATATAATATATATTTTTCCTAAGTATTTTCAAGTGAATTTTATACTTTTTTATATTTTACTTGAAAGCAATATAAAGGCCTTTTTCCTTTCCTTTTCCTTTCTTATATTGTAATATTTTATTGCTAGTAAGTCTTGACTTAAGTTTTTATTACTAGTATTGTTTTTAAGAAAATTCAAGGCCTTTTTTTCGTTTTTGAAAAAGTCTTGTTTTTGTAAAATCTTTTTTCTTTCATATTCTAAAAGTACAAGCTTTTCGTTTTTGTTTTTACTTTTCCAAATAGTGTCTTGTTTTTGTATTTTATTTTCCTTTAGGCCTTTTTTTATATAGGCCTTTTCATAGTCAAGGCCTTTTTGAAAGTAGTTTTTACTTTCAAGGCCTATAAGAATTTTTTTCATAGGCTATATAATACAATATAAAATGTTTTTCCTATAAGTATATTATATTTTTCCTAAGTATTTTCAAGTGAATTTTATACTTTTTTGATTTTTATTATAGCTTGAAAAGAATACACTATACAATATACACTTTTTACAAAATGTCAAGGGTTGACTTTTTTCTTTTTGTATATCTTTTTTGAAAAAAATATTATATCAAAAAAAATAGAATTGTCAAGACAGAGGGCAAGCCCCCCTTCAGCCCCTATTACTACGCTATGTGGTGGGGTACTCTAGAAATAGGGAAACAGAAAAAATGGTTACTCTAGAAAGACGGAATTAGGTAAAAAGTATCTCACCCCAACAGTGGTAAGAAAAAACTTCTAATAGAATATTTAATGTTTAAGAATAAGAGATTTTATGTTTAGCAAGCGAGTTTCACGAGCGTAGCTAACAAAGATTTTATTCTGTTAAGATTAGGGAATTTGTTAAAATGAGAAACACTAGTTCTCTTTGATATAGAAATTAAAATAAACGATATAAAAAAACAGGTGGATAAATTGTCCATCTGTTATCTAGAACGTGTCTTATTTTAATTTTCATTACAGTATTAACTGTGTTTTCGTTATAGTTTTTTATTAGTTTTAGAAATGTGATAGGGTTGGTCGACCGAGTTCGCTATTCGCTCACCCTGTCGCCCTGGAAAAGAGTAATGGATTATGTAAGAATACTATGGTGACTTTTATATAACATTTCTATTAAATGTCAATGCTATAGCGCAGCCCTTATCATTTGCATTAGTTGGTCTTTCTTTTCTTTTTCTTTTATTTCTTTTTCTTTATCTATTTCTATATCTTTATCTATATCTATATCTATATCTATATCTGTTCCATTTGCTTCCAAGGTGGTTCCATTTGCTTCCACAGGGTTTGATTGTGCTTGTTTACTAGGATATCGTTTCTTATCTCATTTAGTGTATTGATTACCTGAATGATTTTTTCAACCTCTACTACTTTTTTCTCTTCGTTTTTGTTGTGATTCCATCAACGGTCTCAATGTAATCATAAATCATTTTAGTATTTTATTGTTTTCTAATTCTTCTTTGGTTGGTTCTATTCAATACACTCAATACTTAGCTAGTGCGAAAAATAGCTCTGATGTGAGTTTATCATCTCATTCATACACTTCAATGAAGTCTAGGAATGATTTATAGAATATAAAATTATTATCGACAGCCATCTTAACCAACCTTAAATAAAAAACAGTCACTATAGAGAAGCATACAGCATCAGGACGCACCCCGTCAGCGATATGCTTGTCTAAAGCGACTGTGTTATACAGAGGTGCGTTCTGTTGATTATTATATATCTATTATGGGATAAAATACAACACGATTTTTCCAAAAATGTTAAAAACACGAAACTATAATTAATGATTTACATATTCACTAATCCTGGGATGTGATTGTTTGATGAGTTCTTAAAGAATGGTGTAAAAGAAAATGTCTACCACACTAAGACAAATGAAAAGATTAAGAAAGAGAAAAAGGAGAATGAGGATAGATTTCTCACTAAACAAGAGATACAGCATAGACATAAACTAGAACACAATAGAGCATATTGGCATAAGAGGGTGACAGACAATCAAGAATTCAATAAGGTTATGTATGCAGAAAGGGATGAAGAGGTACGTAGTAGACCCATACCCCTAACAACCCCCAATGAGATAGATAATCTATATTTAAACCATTATGCCCAGGATATAGGAGGAATAAGGTATGTAGGAAATCACTGAATAAGAAAGACTGCTATATGAAATTGAACTGGACTAAAATATTTTGATATCACTTGTCCTATTAAGTTGATTTATTCTTTAGGGTTGGAAAGGAGATATAATCAATGAATGGATGTACAAGTTGAGATAGCAAAGTTTCTTAAAGGAAGGCATAGCGAGATTAAATCGAGCTATACTAGAAACCACACTAGATTAATCACTAATAGGTGAACAGGTTGAGTGGAATACAAAACAATATCGCATTCTTGGTGCAGACAGATTGTTAATGAATGGAAAGCTATCTATGGAGGACGTGGTGTTGATATGATGATGGAAGCAGTGAAGGATATCTATAGATATTGATATTGGTCACCATTGGTGTGACTTCACTGAATTGGTCCTAGCTACTTAGTGGGTGATGTTATGTATGATTGATTTGGACATTGTGATTATATTAGCAATTTCTGAAATCCAAAAGATTATATAGAGCATAGACAGCTGTTGCACACTATGGCTTTTGCTGCTAGAGACCAAAAACTTAAGAAAGAAAAAAAAGAAAAAATCCCATATTTTAGGATGAGCAATCCAATAATAATTAGAATACCATCAAACGGAATAGAAATTCGACAAGAAGGTCAACACTATAGCAAGTGAAGACCTGAACCAGACACCCTATTAGGGAAAAGCAATAATGGGGAATGGGATTATTACTGGGTATCCCTACAACCCTACAGACCATTCCCTAGCTGGTCTGATATACAGGAAAAGTTTTGAATTGATGACACTAAATTTACAGAAGGCTTTAGGTTTAACACTAAATATAATATCCAGCCTGCCTGTAAATATCCACATAATTTATATCTACGAGAAATGTAATGGCACGATGATATGGTTTTTTGTATAGAGATTTCGATAACTCACGTGGTTGCTTTTATGACTGAAACGAACGTAATCTTAAATACACCTTAGATGCATCAGAAGCTAAGCAACGGTATGAACAGCATAAAAATCTGTTCGTCACTGTTTATATCAAAAGACCACCTGACATAGAGGTGCCTATAGCAATACCATTAGGTACTAGAGATATTGCTAAAAAAGATGTAGATACAAGATTCTTTGAATACATCACTAAATGACACGTATCCACTAGAGCTGAAATGGTTCTTAACAAATTTATGGATAATTATTATCTGTGACTAGACTGAATATTCTATAGGAGAGAAAAAGATGATGAGTTGGCTTGGAGTGGTAAAAACACTATGGCACTCATTATGATGAAAGATATCATCTTAGGTAAGTTTAGGGTAACACCATTTATGCTACCAGAGAATAAGAGAAGTACAGGTACAGCTGTTGCCACTAAATATATTCCTTGGGATTACTGAAGTGATTTCCATATTACCTATACAGTGCAATGACAAGAATATGAGACCAATCTATTCTGAGTGTATACGCCTAAGCTATATGATATAATGCTACCTAATTCAGACTTTGAAGGTAGAAGACTACAGAAATGGCAGATGATGGTGCAACTACTAAGTGGTAGGGTTAATTATATTATCTGACCACGTAGTGGGTGAAAGTCTTTAATAATGACTTGAGAATCAGCAGCTTATCTTCTTAAAGAAACCACTAGTGAGGCAGAAAGGTTACAAGAGTTTGCTGTATTATATATGGGACTATCTGTTAAACAGAATGCACCATATATCAACTACTCTAAACAAATGCTTAACAATCTATTTAAAGATTGAGTGAATATTGTTAGGAGAGAGGATGATGTTTTATATCTACTAGACTGAGATAAGAAAAGGAGTCTAGAATTCATCACTACCTGACAGGCTGACCCAGCAAGGTCAAGAAGAACAATGTTTGCTGTGGGAGATGAAGCTGATTATCTAGATTGGAACAAGGTTAAAACTCTTATTGGTACACCAGGTTCAATTGTTAATCTTATATCAACTATTGACCCTAAGACACAAGCTTGAGAATTCTATAAATGATGGAAGAGAGCTTATGAGAGACAAAGAGATTATGAACCTATAGATGCTTTAATCCATAGAATATGGACTGAGCATAATATGCATCTATGTAAATCTAGAGATGATATTATTAGGAAAATAAACAACTGAGA
>Ga0247608_10004208_pt1 | contig 16272 bp, 24 predicted proteins | sample 176DNAGHGlowgp2_FD_193490 | JGI IMG/M metagenome (GOLD analysis project Ga0247608, IMG submission 193490) | Sheep rumen microbial communities from Palmerston North, Manawatu-Wanganui, New Zealand - 1766 DNA GHGlow gp2 | ecosystem: Host-associated > Mammals > Digestive system > Stomach > Rumen ... | reverse complement strand
TCGGGCGAGACGCGAGACGCAAGACGACGGGACGCCGGGAGAAGCCACCAACCACCAACCACTAACCACTAACCACCAACAACCAACCACGCAGCCATGAAAACGACAGCCCTGCTGCTTTCCCTCTTCGCCCTCGCGCCGCTCGTCGCGGCGCGGGCGGAAGACCCCGCCACGAACGCGCCCGCGGCCGATCCGGCCGCCATCGTCGGCGCGAAGGCGGTCATCGCCGCCGCGCTGCGGCCCGAGCCGAAGCCCGCCGCGGAAACGAATTCGTGGGACCGGTTCCTGCTCGCCGTCCGCGCGCTCGAGGACCGCCAGGCCGAGACGCGCGGCGCGGTCGACCCCGCCGCGTGGCTCGCCGCCGTCGACCTCGCGCTCGCCGTGGAGCCCGACGCCCGGCGCACGATCGACGCCAAGGCCGCTCCTTCGAACGGCGACGCCCTTTCGCCCACGGTCCGCGGCGAGCTGAGGGCGCTGCTTTCCGTCCTGCCCGGCCCGTCGGGCTGGGACGCGATCCGCGCGGGCCTCCGCGAGCGCGCGGAGCGCCTCGCGGCGGAGACGGCCGCGGGGACCGCGGCCGCCACCGATGCGCCCGCCGAACCGACGGAGATGGCCGCGGTCCGGCACCGCACCGTGCTCAAAACGAAACCCGTCCCCGAGGGCTTCAACTTCCTTCCGGCTTCCGGGTCGACCGCGAAGGTCGAGTTCCGTCCCGAAGACAAGAACCAGGACGGAAAGGAGAAGAAGACCGACGGGCGTCCGGTGCTGCTCGCGGCGCTGCGGGTCGCGGCGGACTTCCTCGGCGGGGGCGGACGCGGCGCGCCGGAGTCGCTCGGCGCGCTCGCGGCGCTGCCGCTTCCGGAGGGGCTCGCGTCGAACCGCGCGGAGAAGGCGGTCGCGGCGCTGCGCCGCGCGATGGACGATCCCGGCGTGCCGCGGCGCGCGCCGTTCTCGGTCGAGCGCCTGATGCGCAAGATCGAGGACGCCCGCCGCGGGCGCGCCCGCGTCCGTCTGACGAAGGAGCTCGCGGACCTTTCCGACGAGGACTTCGCGGCGGTCGCGGCGCGGCTGTTCGCCCCGGTCGACGAGGACGCGGGCGATACGGACGAGTTCGACTGGTACGTCGACGCCTACGAAACGCCGAGCAACGTCGTCGCGCGCCTCGCGAAGGCGGCCGCGGCGCTGCCGGACGCGGGCGAATCCCCCCTCGCGTGGCGCCTGGTGAACCGCGCGGAGGACGTCCCGGAGGTGCGCGCGCTGTTCGACGCGGCCGTCGCGGCGAAGGATCCGCTCGGCTCGATCCGCAAGCGCGTGGCCGACGCCAAGGCGCGCCGCGCGGCGTCCGGCGACGGGGAGGACGAGGAGGACGAAGACGACGAGGGCGGCGAGGACGACGACGACGTCTTCCCCTTCTCCTGGTCGGACCGCGGAGGCCCGGCCGGCCAGTACGCCGGCGCGCTCTGCATGCTGCTCTCCGCCGATCTCAACGCCGGCCGCCTCGCCGAAGCCGAGGCGCTCGCCGCGCCGCTCGCCGCGGACGACTGGCGCGTCGTCCTGCGGCTCGCCGAGGAATCCTACTACAGCTGCGGCCTCGCCGTCGTCCGGCCGAACGACGCCTGGCGCGCGTTCCTCGAGGCGCGGCTCCCCGCGGGCGAGGACCTTCTCTCCTCGCCGTTCCTCGGCCGCTACGCGGAGGCCTGCGTTCCCGACGGCGCGGAGCGGTTCGAACAGACGTGCGCCCGCCTCCTCGGCGACGCCGCCTCCGGCGAGAAGGCGAAGAAGGCGCTCAAGCGCCATCGCCTCGACTTCGCCCGCCTTTCCGGCGACCTCGACGCGCTCGAGGCCGACTTCCTCGAAAAGACCGATCCCGCCTCGAAGGACGACTTCCAGGACAAGGGCAACTGGTGCCGCGCGCTCGAGGCGCTCGGCGAAACGAACCGCCTCGCCCGCGCGCTCGACCGCGTCGTCGCCCTCGCGGCGACGCCCCTGCCGGACGGCTCCCGCCGCACGGCGCCCGTCTGGGCCGTCCCGATCCTCGCGCGCGCCGGCCGCCTCGCCGACGCGGAGACCGTCGCCCGCGCGGCGATGGCGGAGGACGCCGCGAAGAAGCGGAAGGGGGAGAACGTCTGGCGGTCGTCCTCCTACGGAGGCAATCCCGCCACGGCGCTGCTGTGCGCCTACGTCGACGCCGGCCGCCCGGACGAGGCGCTCGCCCTCGCCGCCGGCTGGCCGTACTGGAAGAGCGGCACGCTCGCCGCGTCCGACGCCCGCTACGCGAACCGCGACTCCCTTGCCGCGACGGTCGCCCGCGCCCTCCTCGCCGCCGGCGGCGAAACGAACGCCGCCGCCGCCGCCGCGCTCGCCCGTGCCGCCGCGGGCGACGGCACCTCGCGCGACTGGCCCTACGAAATCCTCCTCGAGACGACGGACCCCGCCGCGTTCCGCGCGACGCTCGACGGTTTCGTCCGCCTCGACCCCTACGAGGAGCGCCCGTGGCAGTGGAAGGCCGAGTCGCTGCGCCGCGAAGGCGACCTCGCGGGCGCCGAGGCGGCCGCCCGCCGCGCGCTGGAGATCGACCCCACCGACGGCGAGGCGCCCGCCGGCGACCGCATCCGCTCCTACTCGATCCTCGCCTCCGTCCTCGAGGCGAAGGGCGGCGAGTCGGACCTCTCCGAGGCCGCGACGCTGCGGCGCGTCGTCGCCGCCGTGCGCGCCGCGGAGAAGGGCGACGAGCTCACGGACCTCGGCTACCTCGCCGGCGCGATCGCGCGCTACGACGAGGCCGCGGCGCTCTTCTCCGACGCCTACTGCGTGCAGTGGCGCCTCGCCGAGCGCCTGCGCAAGGCGGGTCGCGCGGACGAGGCCGCGGCGCACTACGAGGAGACCTTCCGGCACATGCCGGCGCAGTTCGGGCAGGTGGCGTCGCTCTGCTTCGGGTGCGAGGGCGTCTTCTCCAGCAAGGAGAGCGCCGGCGCCGCGGAGCGCATCCTGCCCGCGCTCGCCGCCGCGCCCGGCGCGGGCGCGAGCGTCCACTACCTGCTCGGGATGCTGCGCGAGCACCAGAAGAAATACGACGAGGCGTGGGCGGCCTGGTCCCGCGCGCTCGAAATCGACCCCGGCCACTTCGACGCGCTCACGCAGCTGCTCGACCTGCGCAACCGCGTCGAGCGCCCCGCCGCCGAATGGGCCGCGCTGCAGGTCCGGGCGCGGCGCCTCGACCCCTTCCTCCGCAACCACGGCGAAGAGCCCGCGCAGATCGTCGACTGGCCCGGCCTCTGGCGCGCGTTCGAGGAAGCCGCCGCGGGCGCCCCGGCACCGTGGAAGGCGCCGGAGGGGCCGCTCTTCCGGTTCGAGGCGGCGGAACGCGTCGCCGCCGCGGCGGACTCCGCGCGCCGCGCGGCCGAAGACGAAATCGCGCGCGAGGCGGGCGCGGCCGCGCCCGCGGAAGAGGACGGCAAGACGGACTCCGGAAGCGGCCGCGTCGGCGCGCAGTACCTCCCCGCGCGGAAGCTCGCCACGGGAGACGGGCGCTACTGGGCGAGCCGCCTCGTCGACCTCGCCTCCGCGCTCGCCGCCGACCCGAAGGGTTCGCGCTCCGACGCGATGAACTACTGCGCCGGCGAGTCCTTCGCCCTCTCCGCCGGCGATGCGTCGTACGACTACGGCCCCTTCGGCTCCGACGACGACTACTTCTGGGACGACTGAGCACTTGAGCGCCAGCGAATCGCCGCCCGTGGAGCGGCGATTCGCGGAAAATGAAAAATTTTTCGCGGAGGGGTTGCTTTTCGCGGGGGATTTTGCTAGCATCAGCGCCCGTTTTGCGACCATTCCAGGAAAATCAGGCCAGCTAACCCATGCCTACCATCAACCAGCTCGTGCGCAAAGGCCGTCAGACGCTCGCCAAGAAGAGCAAGTCCCCGGCCCTGAAGAACTGCCCCCAGCGCCGCGGCGTCTGCCTGCTCGTGAAGACGCAGACCCCGAAGAAGCCGAACTCCGCGCTGCGCAAGGTCTGCCGCGTCCGTCTCACGACCGGCTACGAAGTGACCGCCTACATCGGCGGCGAGGGCCACAACCTGCAGGAGCACAGCGTGGTGCTCGTCCGCGGCGGCCGCGTGGCCGACCTTCCGGGCGTGCGCTACCACGTGGTGCGCGGCGCGCTGGACTGCCTCGGCGTGAACGGCCGCAAGCAGGGCCGCTCGAAGTACGGCATGAAGCACGGCAAGTAGGATAGGAGTCCGCAACCATGTCACGCAGGAAGAACGGCGCGTCGATGAAGCACGCGCACGAGATCGACCCCAAGTACGGCAGCGAGCTGGTCTCGCACATGATCAACCACTTCATGCGCAAGGGCAAGAAGACGACGGCCCGGCGCATCGTCTACGGCGCGCTCGCGGAGCTGGAGGGCAAGGTCGAGGGCAAGGAGATCCTCGAGGTGCTCGACGCCTCCGTGAACAACATGAAGCCGCGCGTCGAGGTGAAGTCCCGCCGCGTGGGCGGCGCCTCCTACCAGGTGCCGGTCGAGATCAAGCCCGCGCGCCAGCTCGCGCTCGCGCTGCGCTGGCTCGTGACCTACGCCTCCGGGCGCCGCGGCATGGGCATGCCCAAGGCGGTGGCGGCGGAGCTGCTGGACGCCTACAACAACACGGGCAACGTGATCAAGAAGCGCGACGACACGCACAAGATGGCGCAGGCCAACCGCGCGTTCGCGCACTACGCGTTCTAGGAACGCATCTCCCTTTTCGGCCGCTCCCGGAATCCTCCGGGGGAGGCGGCCGCGGATCCCCTGCGGGGCGCGGCAAGACGGTTCTTTGACAACGGCAGACGATACGAAACCTTTCTCTCCCGAGAAATCGATGGGCACTGACGCCACCAGCACCAAGCGCACCGCGGGCGCGGCCGGAAACGGCCGCACGCACGCGCTCGCGGACGTGCGGAACATCGGCATCATCGCCCACATCGACGCGGGGAAGACGACGGTTTCCGAACGCATCCTGTACTACGCCGGCGCGATCCACAAGATCGGCGAGGTCCACGAGGGCAACGCCACGATGGACTGGATGGTGCAGGAGCGCGAACGGGGCATCACCATCACGTCCGCCGCCATCACGTGCGAGTGGATGGGGAAGCAGGTGAACCTCATCGACACGCCCGGACACGTCGACTTCACGGTCGAGGTGGAGCGGGCGCTGCGCGTCCTGGACGGCGCGGTCGGCGTGTTCTGCGCCGTCGCGGGGGTCCAGCCGCAGTCGGAGACCGTCTGGAGGCAGGCGGACCGCTACCAGGTCCCGCGCATCGCGTTCGTCAACAAGATGGACAGGATGGGCGCGGACTTCGGCCGGGTCGTCGGGGAGCTGAAGAGCAAGCTGAAGGCGAACGCGATTCCCCTGCAGCTGCCGATCGGCGCCTCCGAGACGTTCCGGGGCGCGGTCGACCTGATCGAGATGAAGGCCGTCACCTACCGGGACGAGGACCTGGGCTCCGAGCCGCAGGTCTCCGAGATCCCGGCGGAGCTCGCGGACGCGGCGAAGGCCGCGCGCGAGGCGATGGTCGAGGCGATCGCGGAGGCCGACGAGGCGTTCGCGGACCTCTATCTTTCCGGCGAGGAACTGAAGGCGGACGACATCCACGCGGCGCTGCGGCGCTGCGTCGTCGGCCGCAAGGCGGTGCCCGTCCTCTGCGGGACGGCGCTGCGGGACAAGGGGATCCAGCCCCTGCTCGACGCGGTGGTCCGGTATTTGCCGTCGCCGCTCGACGTGCCCGCGGTGGAAGGCACCGAGATCCGGACGGGCAAGACCGTCCAGAGGCCGGCGGACGACACCGCTCCGCTTGCGGGCCTCATTTTCAAGGTGGCCGCTGACCCCTATCTCGGCCGCCTGCTTTACGTGAGGGTCTACTCCGGCGTTCTGCGCAAGGGCATGAACGTCTGGAATCCGAGGACCCGGACGAGGGACCGCGTGATGCGGCTCATTCGGATGCATTCGAACGAGCAGCTCGACACGGACGCGATTTACGCGGGGGAGATCGGCGTGCTGGGGGGCATCGGGAAGTTCACGACGGGCGACACCGTCTGCGCCGAGCAGGCGCAGATCGCGCTCGACCGCATCGAGTTCCCGGAGCCCGTGATGTTCATGGCGATCGAACCGAAGTCGCGCGCGGACAAGGACAAGCTCGGGGAGGCGCTCCAGATGCTCTCCGACGAGGATCCGACGTGCCGCGTGCGCACGGACGAGGAGACCGGGCAGACGATCGTGAGCGGGATGGGCGAGCTCCACCTCGACATCCTCCGCGACCGGCTCGTCCGGGAGTTCAAGGTGCCGGCGAACACCGGCAAACCGATGGTTTCGTATTGTGAAACGGTCACCGGCGAAGCGGACGGACGCCACACGTTCGACCGCGAGATCGGTGGCAAGCGCCAGGCGGCCACGGTGGAGCTCCACGTTTCGCCGATGGAGCGCGGGAAGGGCAACCTCGTCGAGGTCAAGCCGCCCCGCAACACCATACCGCCGGAATTCTGCGCCCCGATCGAGCAAGGGGTGCAGGACGCGATCCTGACGGGCGTCGTGGCCCGTTTCCCGATGCAGGACGTCCACGTCCGCATCACCGGAGGGGGGATCCTCGATCCCGACTCCGCGACGGAAACGGCGTTCCGCACCGCCGCGATCCTGGCGTTTCGCGAGGCCGCCGAGGCCGCCGCGCCGGAATTGCTCGAGCCGATCATGTCGGTCGAACTCGTGACGCCGCCGGAGTACACCGGCGACCTCATGGGCGACCTGAACGGACGCCGGGGGCAGGTCCGCGAGATGACGATGCGTGGCGACATGCAGGTCATTTCCGCGAACGTGCCGCTGGCCGAGATGTTCGGGTACGCGACCGCGATCCGATCCCTCTCCCGGGGCAGGGCGTCCTACTCCATGGAGCCGGAAGAGTTCGCGGTGGTTCCCCGCGCCGTCAAGGAATCCATACTGAACAGGTAACCCACACAATGCAGAGTCAACGCATCAGAATCCGCATGCAGGCCTACGACCACCGGGTCCTCGACCAGGCCGTCGCCGAGATCGTCGGCACGGCCCGGAGCACGGGCTCGGACGTCGTCGGGCCCATCCCGCTGCCCACGCGCGTCGAGCGGTTCACCGTGAACCGCAGCCCCCACGTGGACAAGAAGTCGATGGACCAGTTCGAAATGCGCACGCACAAGCGCATGCTGGACATCGTCGGCCCCACCGCCAAGACGGTCGAGGAGCTCAAGAAGCTCAACCTCCCCGCCGGCGTGGACATCACCATCAAGGTCTAAGGAGCATCCCATGCAAGGCTTGATCGGAAAGAAGATCGGGATGACCCAGATCTGGGGCGAGGGCGACGTCCGCGTCCCCGTCACGGTCATCGAGGCCGGGCCGTGCCCGGTCGTCCAGGTGAAGACCAAGGAGAGCGACGGCTACGAGGCGGTCCAGCTCGGCTGGGGCCCGCAGAAGGCCTCCCGCCTCACGAAGGCCGAGGTCGGCCACGCGAAGAAGGCGGGGCTCGACCCGCTGCGCCGCCTCCGCGAGTTCAAGGCCGACGCCGGGGACGACCCCGCGCCCGGCAAGGTGTTCACGGTCTCGGTGTTCGAGGGCGTCGGCTACGTCGACGTCGTCGCCACGAGCGTGGGCAAGGGCTTCATGGGCGTCATGCGCCGCCACGGCTTCGCCGGCGGCCCGATGACGCACGGCGGCCACGTCAAGCGCCGCCCCGGCTCCATCGGCATGCGCCAGACCCCCGGCGCGACCGAGAAGGGCCACCCCATGGGCGGCGACACCGGCAACCGCCGGACGACCGTCCAGAACCTCAAGGTCGAGAAGATCGTCCCCGAGAAGAACCTGATCCTCGTTCGCGGATCGGTCCCGGGCGCGAACGGCTCGATGCTGGTGATCCGCAAAGCGATCAAGAAGGCGGTGAAGGCGTAATGGCTACCATCAAGATGTTCGGCCTCGACGGCAGCGAGAAGGGCGCCGTCGACGTCGCGGACGAGACGCTCGTCCTCGACCGCGGCGCGCAGGCGGTGCACGACGCCGTCGTCGCCCGCCAGGCGTTCTACCGGGCCGGGACGGCCTCGACCCTGAGCAAGGGCGAGGTGAACGGCTCCAACCGCAAGCCCTGGAAGCAGAAGGGCACCGGCCGCGCCCGCGCCGGCCTCAAGCAGTCCCCGGTGTGGCGCGGAGGCGGCGTCGCCTTCGGCCCGCACCCGCGCGACTGGTCCGTGAAGCTCAACAAGAAGGTCGGGAAGCTGGCCTTCCGCCGCGTCGTCTCCGACCGCATCGCGGACGGCACGCTCGTCCTGGCGGAGGAGCTGACGCTCCCCGCCGCGAAGACGAAGGAGCTCGCGAAGGTCCTCAAGGCGTTCGGCACCGACAACGCGCTGCTCGTGGTGAAGGCCGCGGACGACGCGCTCACGCTCGCCGCGCGCAACCTGCCGGGCGTCGAGGTGGCCACCGCCGCCGGCGTCGGCGTCTACCAGATGATGGCGCACGCGAAGGTCCTCGTCGCCCGCGCGGCGTGGGAGGATCTCTCGAAGCGCCTCGAAGGCAAGCAGAAGAAGGAGACCGTGGCATGAAGCACGAGAACGCCGTTCTGAAGGCGGTCATGCAGACCGAGAAGGGCGCCGCCCTCCAGGAGAAGCAGAACCGCTACATGGTCCGCGTGGACCGCGCCGCGACCAAGCCCGAGATCAAGAAGGCCGTCGAGGACTTCTTCAACGTCACCGTGACCGCCGTCAACGTGCAGAACTACGGCGGCAAGAAGCGCACGCTCCGCAACCGCCGCGTCGTCCAGGCGCCGGACTGGAAGCGCGCCATCGTCACGCTCAAGGCGGGCGACAAGATCGACCTGCTCTAGGAGAAGAGAAATGGCCATCCGTTCCTACAAGCCCTACACGCCGAGCCGCCGCACCGCGACGGGCTCCACCTTCGCCGAGGTGACGAAGGACAGGCCCGAGCGCTCGCTCACGGCCCCGCGCAAGCAGAAGGCCGGGCGCGACAGCGCCGGCCACATCTCGATCCGCCACCGCGGCGGCGGCGCCAAGCGCCGCTACCGCCTCATCGACTACCGCCGCGAGCGCCTCGACGCCGTCGCGGAGGTGATCGCGGTGGAATACGATCCCAACCGCTCCGCGTTCATCGCCCTGCTCCAGTACGAGGACGGCGAGAAGCGCTACATCCTCTGCCCCGAGGGGCTGAAGCCCGGCGCCAAGGTCGTCGCCTCCGAGACGGCCGAGCCCGCCGTCGGCAACTGCCTCCCGCTGGGCAGGATCCCGCTCGGCACCGCCGTGCACAACCTCGAGCTCGTGCCCGGGCGCGGCGCCAAGGTCGTCCGCACCGCCGGCTCCTCCGCCACGGTGATGAGCCGCGACGGCGACTGGGTCACCCTCCGCATGCCCTCCGGCGAGGAGCGCAAGTTCCTCGCGAAGTGCCGCGCCACCGTCGGCGTCGTCGGCAACGGCGAGATCGAGGGCCTCAAGCTCGGCAAGGCCGGGCGCAAGCGCTGGCTGGGCATCCGCCCGACCGTGCGCGGCGTCGCGATGAACCCCGTCGACCACCCGATGGGCGGCGGCGAAGGGCGCACCTCCGGCGGCGGCCCGGCCGTCTCGCCGTGGGGCAAGCTCGCCAAGGGCGGCAAGACCCGCAAGCCCCGCAAGGCCTCCGACCGCGTCATCCTCAAGCGCAGAAAGTAGAGTAGAAAGCCATGCCACGTTCGCTCAAAAAGGGACCCTACGTCGAGGAGAAGCTCCTCAAGAAGGTCGAGGCGATGAACCAGTCGTCGCGCAAGCAGCCGATCAAGACCTGGTCGCGCCGCTCGATGATCACGCCCGAGTTCGTCGGGCTGACCTTCTCCATCCACAACGGGAAGACGTTCCTTCCCATCTTCATCACCGAGAACATGGTCGGCCACCGCCTCGGCGAGTTCGCCCCGACGCGCACGTTCAAGAAGCACGGCGCGACGACGGACAAGGCGACCAAGTAACGGAGCAAGGAAATGGAAGTCAAAGCCATCCACCGCAACGCGCGCATCTCGGCCTCCAAGGGCCGGGACCTGGCGCGCGCCGTGCAGGGCAAGAGGCTCGGCGACGCCCTCCGCATCGTCGACTTCAGCCCGCGCAAGGCCGCGAAGATCCTCGGCGCCGCGCTCCGCAGCGCGGCCGCCAACGCGAGCCACAACTTCGGCCTGGACGCCGACGCGCTCTCCGTCCGCAAGGCGGTCTTCGACGAAGGCCCCAGCATGCGCCGCTACTGGCCCCGCGCCCGCGGCAGCGCCAGCCCGATCGAAAAACAGACGAGCCACGTCACCGTGGTTCTCACCGACGAAAAGTAAACACCATGGGACAGAAAGTCAATCCAATCGGCTTCCGCGTCGGCGTCGACCACGACTGGCGCTCGCGCTGGTTCGCGGACAAGCGCTCCTTCGGCGACTTCCTCGCCGAGGACTGCGTCCTTCGCGACGCCGTCGCCAAGGCCCTCAAGGAGGGCGCCGTCTCCGAGGTGCGGATCGAGCGCTACGCCAACCGCGTGCGCCTCAACATCCACACCGCGCGCCCCGGCATCGTGATGGGCAAGGGCGGCGAGGAGATCGACCGCCTCCGGAAGAAGCTCTCGAAGCTCACCGGCAAGGAGGTCTTCGTCGAGGTCGTCGAGGTCCGCGACGCGGACGCCAACGCGCAGCTCGTCGCCGAGTCCATCGCCGACCAGATCGTCCGCCGCACCACCGTCAAGCGCGCGATGAAGCGCGCCCAGCGCACCGCGATGGAGATGGGCGTGGACGGCATCAAGATGCTCGCCAGCGGCCGCATCAACGGCGCGGAGCTCAGCCGCGTCGAGTGGATGAAGGAGGGCCGCGTGCCGCTCCACACCCTGCGCGCCAAGATCGAATACGGGTTCGCCGAGGCGGACACCACGGCCGGCAAGATCGGCGTGAAGGTGTGGATCTGCAAGGGCGAGCACTACCAGCCCCGGCTGAACAACAGAAGGAGGGACCGCAATGCCTCTCATGCCTAAGCGGGTCAAGCACCGCAAAGTCCAGCGCGGATCCCGCGCCGGCCTCGCCCAGACCAACACCGAGCTCTCGCAGGGAGACTACGGCCTCAAGACGCTCGAGCGCGGGTGGATCACCGCGATCCAGATCGAGGCGTGCCGCGTCTGCATCAACCGCCACCTCAAGCGCCGCGGCAAGCTCTGGATCCGCATCTTCCCGGACAAGCCCGTCTCGAAGAAGCCGATCGGCGTCCGCATGGGCAAGGGCAAGGGCGACCCCGAGTTCTGGGTCTCCGTCGTCGCGCCCGGCACGATGCTCTTCGAGCTGGCGGGCGTGCCCGACAGCCTGGCGCGCGAGTCCTTCCGCCTCGCCGCCAACAAGCTCGGCGTCCGCACGCGGATGGTTTCCCGCAACGCGCAGGTCTAGCGCACGAGGAGAACGAACGCAATGAAGATCAAGCAGGTCCGCGAGACCCCGACCGAGGAGCTCCTCTCCCAGGTCAAGGCCGCCAAGGGGAAGATCCTCGGGGCGAAGATCAAGAAGACGGCGGCCGACGTCGCCAAGAACCCCCTCGAGGTCCGCACGCTGCGCCGCGACGTGGCGCGCATGCTCACCGTCGTCCGCGAGCGCGAGCTCCAGCAGGAGAAGAAGTAATGAGCGAAGAAACGAAAGCCGCCGCGCCCGAGCGCGGCCACCGCAAGACGCGCCGCGGCACCGTCGTGAAGCGCAGCGGCGACAAGACCGTCTCCGTCCTGGTCGAGCGCCGCTACGCCCACCCGATCTACGGCAAGCAGATCACCGTCGGCAAGAAGTATCCGACGCACGACGAGAGGAACGAGTGCGGCGTCGGCGACGTCGTCCTCATCGAGGAGACGCGCCCGCTCAGCGCCCGCAAGCGCTGGCGCGTCGCGAAGATCGTCGTCTCCGCCAAGGCCCGCGAGGCCGCGGCCGAGGCGAAGGCCGAGGCGATCGAAGCCAAGGAAGAAGGGAAGTAGAGATGATCCAGGAAGGTACTGATCTCGCCGTCGCCGACAACACCGGGGCGCGCCGCGTGCGCTGCTTCCGCGTGCTCGGGCAGCGTAAGAAGTACGCCCACTTGGGCGACTGCATCCGCGTCTCCGTCAAGGAGGCCCAGCCCGGCGGCGCCGTGAAGAAGGGGCAGGTCTGCCTCGCCATCATCGTGCGCACCGGCTACCCGATCCGCCGCGCGGACGGCTCCTACATCAAGTTCGACAACAGCGCCTGCGTGATCGTCGACGCCAAGAAGTCGCCCATCGGCACCCGCATCTTCGGGCCGGTCGCCCGCGAGCTGCGCGAGAAGGGCGACAACGCCAAGATCATCTCGCTCGCACCGGAGGTCCTCTAATGAGCACCGCACGCATCAAGACCGGCGACATCGTCGTCGTCATCACCGGCCGCGGAGGCGACTCCGAGAAGGCGTTCAAGGGCAAGACCGGCAAGGTCCTGGCCGTCAACGCCAAGAAGGGCGTCGCCATCGTCGAGGGCCTCAACCTGCGCAAGAAGGGCATCCGCAAGAACGACAAGGCCCCCAACGGCCAGGTCGTCGAGATCCCCGCCCCGATCGCGCTCAGCAACCTCCAGCCCTGGGACGCCAAGGCCAAGAAGGGCGTCCGCGTCTCCTACGTCCGCGAGGACGGGCGCTCCGTCCGCGTCGCCAAGGGCACCGGCAACCGACTGTAAAGGAACCGCCATGGCAAACCTCAAGGAAAAATACGAGCAGACGGTCGTCCCGGAGCTGGAGAAGGCGTTCGGGCTCAAGAACCCGATGCAGGTTCCGCGACTCCAGAAGATCGTCGTCAACATGGCCTTCGGCATCGTCGACAAGGACACGCAGAAGTCCGTCGTGGACGATCTGGAGAAGATCACCGGCCAGAAGCCCGCGCTCTGCCCGGCCAAGAAGAGCGTCGCGAACTTCAAGCTTCGCGAAGGGATGGTCATCGGCGCCAAGGTGACGCTCCGCCGCCAGCGGATGTGGGACTTCCTGGACCGCCTGATCAACGTCGCGCTGCCCCGCATCCGCGACTTCCACGGCGTCCCGGCGCGCGGCTTCGACGGCCGCGGCAACTACTCCCTCGGCGTCAAGGAGCAGACGATCTTCCCGGAGATCGACCTCTCCCGCCACGGCGCGCCCGAGCAGGGCATGGACATCACCGTCGTCACCACGGCCAAGGACAACAAGGTCGCCCGCGCGCTCCTCGAGGGGCTCGGGATGCCCTTCGTCGGCCGCTAACGTCATCGGAACACAGCACCATGGCAAAGAAATCCCTCATCGCCAAGGCCGGCCGCGCGAAAGCGGCCGCCGCCGCCGCCGTCAAGAAGGAGAAGGAGGGCGGAGCCCCCGCGACCTTCACCTCGCGCGCCTACAACCGCTGCTCCCGCTGCGGCCGCCCGCGCGGCTACATCCGCAAGTTCAAGCTCTGCCGCCTCTGCTTCCGCGAGCTCGCGCTCCAGGGCAGGATCCCCGGCGTCACCAAGGCGTCCTGGTAGCAAAGGAGAACCACAATGAGTTGGTCTGATCCCATCGCGGACATGCTCACCCGCATCCGCAACGGCCAGGCGGCCGGGCACGAGATCGTCGAGATGCCCGCCTCCAACCTCAAGGCCGCCATCGCCAAGGTCCTCAAGGACGAGGGCTACGTCGAGGACTTCGAGGTCGAGGGGGACGTCAAGAAGGTCCTCCGCATCGCCCTGAAGTACAACGCCGAGGGCAAGCCCGTCATCCGCGGCCTGCGCCGCGAGTCGGCGCCGGGCCTCCGCCGCTTCTGCGGCTGGAAGCAGATCCCGCGCGTCCTCGGCGGCCTCGGCGTCGCCGTCATCTCCACCTCGGGCGGCGTCATGTCCGGCCTCGAGGCCCGCCGGCGCAAGCTCGGCGGCGAAATCGTCTGCACCGTCTGGTAGGGGAGGAAGTTCCAATGTCCAGAATCGGAAAAGAGCCCGTCAAGGTCCCCGCCGGCGCCACCGTCGCCGTCCAGGGCGGCGTCGTCGCCGTCAAGGGCCCCAAGGGAGAGCTCAAGTACACGCTGCCGCCCGGCATCGAGTGCAAGGTCGAGGACGGCGCCGCGCGCTTCACGCGCGGCTCCGACGACCGCCGCACGCGCGCCTTCCACGGCCTCGCCCGCGCGCTCGTCGCCAACATGGTCGAGGGCGTCGTGAAGGGCTACGCCAAGGCGCTCGACATCGAGGGCGTCGGCTTCAAGTTCGACAAGAAGGGCAAGGACACGCTCGCCCTCTCCATCGGCTACGCCGAGCCCAAGCTCTACAAGATCCCCGCCGGCGTGGACGTCGCGGTCGGCAACGCCGGCCTGCACGTCGACGTGACCGGGATCGACAAGGAGCTCGTCGGCCGCGTCGCCGCCGACATCCGCGCGTTCAAGCCCGCCGAGCCCTACAAGGGCAAGGGCATCCGCTACACCGGCGAGAAGATCCGCCGCAAGGAAGGCAAGACCGTCGCCTAACGGAAGCGGAAGGAAGGAAAGCCAATGCAGCTCAAGAATCTCAAGCAGTACCGCGAGCGGCGCCACCGCCGCCTCCGGCAGAAGATCTCCGGCACGGCCGCGCGCCCGCGGATGGCCGTGTTCGTCTCGAACGCCAACCTCTACGTCCAGTTCGTGGACGACGAGGCCGGCAAGACGCTCGCGAGCGCCTCGTCCCTGCCCCTCAAGGCCAAGCTCAACGTCGAGACGGCCGCGAAGGTCGGCAAGGCCGCGGGCGAGGCCGCCAAGGCCGCGGGCATCTCGCTGGTGGTCGTCGACCGCGGCGGCTTCAAGTACCACGGCCGCGTCAAGGCCGCGGTCGAGGCCGCTCTCGAGGCCGGGCTCAAGCTCAACGACAAGGAGAACGCGTAACATGGCACGCGAAGAAACCCGCAAACCGCGCGAAGAGAGCGAATTCGACGAGAAGGTCGTCTTCGTCAACCGCAGCTCCAAGACCACCAAGGGCGGCCGGCGCATGAGCTTCAGCGCCGTCGTCGTCGTGGGCGACAAGAAGGGCCGCGTCGGCCTCGGCTACGGCAAGGCCAACGAGAACGCCGACGCCATCCGCAAGGGCGGCGAGGCCGCCCGGCGCCACCTCGTGCGCGTCGTCACCAAGGGCACGACCATCCCGCACGCCGTCACCGGCCAGTGCGACGGCGGCCGCGTCCTGCTGATGCCCGCCTCCGAAGGTACCGGCATGATCGTCGGCGGCGGCATGCGCGCCGTGCTCGAGATGGCCGGCATCCGCAACGTCCTCGGCAAGAGCCAGGGCTCCAAGAACCGCCTCAACGTCGTGAAGGCGACGTTCGACGCGCTCTCGCAGCTCCGTCCCGCCGCGGCCATCCGCGCCGAGCGCGGCCTCGCGCCGCTCCCGGAGGACAAGCCCGCGGAGCAGCCCGCGCCCGAGGCCCCGGCCGCCGAGGCCGCCGCCGAGGCGCCCGCCGCGGAAGCCCCCGCCGAACCCCCGGCCGAAGCGTAAGGAGAAGAACCGATGAAACTCCACGAACTCACCACCACCCCCGGCTCGAAGACGCGCACCAAGCGGCTCGGCCGCGGCGAGGCGTCCGGCAAGGGCAAGACCTCCGGCAAGGGCACCAAGGGCCAGATGTCCCGCAAGGGCCACAAGCGGAAGATCGGCTTCGAGGGCGGCCAGATGATCCTCGTCCGCCGCCTCCCGAAGCGCGGCTTCGGCAACCCGGCCCGCGTGGCCTACACGCCGGTCAACTTCGACATCCTCAACCAGTTCCCGGAGGGCGCCACCGTCGGCGCCGCCGAACTGCTCGCCACCCGCGCCCTGAACCGCTTCGAGAACGGCGGCTTCAAGGTCCTCGCGAAGGGCGAGCTCAAGGTCAAGGGGCTCCAGGTCAAGGCCAACGCGGTTTCGGCCGCGGCGAAGGCCAAGATCGAGGAGCTCGGCGGCTCGGTCGAGATCGTCAAGTAGGGATTGGACCGCGGCGCGCCCCCCCGCGCCGCGAGTCCGCGCGGGCGGCACCCCCTCCTCCATTCCGCCGCCCGCAAGGGGTCGCTTCGGCGACCCCGAGGGGCGCAAGCCCCGGACGCGACCGGCCCGCCCCGGCCGCGTCTTTTTTTTTCTGCGAGCACTCTCCGGCCGGCGCATTGCGCTGGCCGGAGAGTGCGTCGTCTTCGCGCGGCTCCGCCGCGCGCCGGTGGGGCGAGCACGCCGTGCGAGCCGCGGTGCTCCAATGCTCAGATCAGCGTTTCGACGCCGTAGGCGGCGAAGCGGTCGTCGCCCGTGACGACGGGGTGCCCGTCTACGAGG
>Ga0247608_10004207_pt1 | contig 16277 bp, 15 predicted proteins | sample 176DNAGHGlowgp2_FD_193490 | JGI IMG/M metagenome (GOLD analysis project Ga0247608, IMG submission 193490) | Sheep rumen microbial communities from Palmerston North, Manawatu-Wanganui, New Zealand - 1766 DNA GHGlow gp2 | ecosystem: Host-associated > Mammals > Digestive system > Stomach > Rumen ... | reverse complement strand
TCACTATTATATCAGACTGTTTAACAAACGATATTATGATATCATTTTACCGAAGGAGGATCGTGTTATGTCTGATGATAGGAAATGTCCCGCCTGCAGCGGCACAATGGTCTTCGATCCCGACTGGAACAGACTAGTCTGCCAGTTCTGCGGATTCAAGGAAGAGATCCCCGAACTGGTTTCCAAGGTATCGATCACGGAAGCTGATCTTGATCCTGCCCGGAACGTGGCAAGCCGCGATTGGGGCATGGAGTATCAGATCGTAAGCTGCAGGCAATGCGGAGCCAGGACTCTTAATGATAAGCTCCAGTTATCCGGCCGCTGCCCGTTCTGCGGTTCAACTACGGTAGTTCCCGTGGAGACGAACGGGGATATTATCGCACCCATGGGAGTGATCCCCTTCAGCATCAGTACAAAGCGCGCTACCAGCATCTTCAGGGAATGGATCGGCAACAGATCCCTAGCTCCCGAGAAGCTCAGCCGGAATGCCAACCTCAATGAATTTACGGGTATATATCTGCCGTACTTCACGTTCGATGCGGACAGCGTTACAGATTTCGACGGTATGTTCGGATATACTGCGGGAGAAGGCTTAAACTGGCACAGGAGAGCCGGGCAGTTTAGTATGTTCATCGACGATTTTCCCGTCGTAGCGAGCAGGAAACTGCTTGAAGACAGACTTCTCGTATCAGCCGCATCCTACAGGACAAGAGAAGCTAAGCCGTACACACCGTCAGCACTGGCAGGTTTTCCTGCTGAACAGTACTCCATGGGTCTTGCGCAGGCCTGGGATAAAGCCAAATGCGACGTTGTCGGTTATCTCAAGGACGCGATCAAGAAGAACGAATCGGCTTACATGCAAAAAGACATGCACGTAAGCACAGTATACGCGAATATAAAGTACAAGTACCTGCTTGCTCCGATGTGGATCAATTCATTCACATACGATAACAGATTATATACGATCGTCATCAACGGACAGACAGGAGAGATAAGTGGTCAGTGGCCTAAGTCATTTGGCATGTTCATGAAGAGAGCTGCCGAGATATTCTTCCCGTTCCGGTCTTAGCGACACCTCTTCCTTCATCAATGATAAACCTGTCATCTTCCATGGCAACAGTTACTGCCTCATCTATAGTCATATGCGAAGTATCAAGGATATGACAGTCCTTGTAACCGTAACTCCTGAAATCATTAAGCAGCACAATGCTGCGTTCCTTCATCTGCAGATCTTCGGGCCTTTGGTTGTCTCTTAAGATGACTGTATCCTCATCTACCATGAGGACGATAAACCTGATCGTATATCCGGAAAACTCCTTCCTGATCCTGTCGATCTGTTCAGGCAGAACGATATAGTTGAAGATGACATCAAAACCATCTTCAAGATATATCTTCATCGTATTGATGGATATCTTCCAGAAAGTACTGAGATAATTACCTTCTTCCCACGGCTGGATATAGCCTCCTGTAATCTGGCCATAGATATCATCACCCTCGATCAGAGCCGAGCGCGAAAGGCTCCCTGCGATCTTACCTGAGACAGTGCTCTTGCCAACGCCCGCCGGGCCCGTGATGATGTAAAGATCAGGTTTGGTATTCATGGATCCATTATAACACGTTCCCCAAGACTTCAAAAAAATACGGCAGATAGAAAACCCGGACCACTTGGATCCGGGTATCAATTTAGAGGGTGTTATGAAGAAAATTCGCTTGATTGCTGATGCAATTATAACCCCGTCATCTGCCTCATATTCAGCAAAAATGCGTAAGAAAAGAGTGAAAAATGAGGCAACGGTGTTATCTTTCCCTTTACTCTCCACAAAAAATCCACATAAACGGTTTATAATAACCTCATGAAAAGGTTATTGGTCGTTGAAGATGAACCCGAGATCAGAGAGCTGCTCAAGAACTATCTGACTCATGAAGGCTATGAAGTAAGCCTTTCAGAAGATGGCGTTGAAGCCATCTCCATGTTTACTGCCAATGAATATGACCTTGTCATCCTTGACATTATGATACCCAGGATAGACGGATTCGGAGTATGCGAAGTCATTAAGGATCAGTCAGACGTACCTGTTATGTTCCTGTCGGCACTAAGTGACGATAGATCTCAGATAAAAGGCTACGACCTGATGGCTGATGATTACGTGACGAAGCCGTTCTCCATGCCGGTGCTTATCCGCAAGATAAATGCTCTTCTGAGGCGCAGGGATTCATCTGACATCCGCCATGATCACACGATCGTGTGCGGTGACATCATGATAAACAATGACACCATGCGCGTGACGGTGTCAGGGCGTGATGTGGAACTGACAACGCGCGAATTTGACATCCTCCAGACTCTCGCAAAGAATCCCGGGAGAGTCTACAGCCGCGAGATGCTCCTCGATCTTCTCTGGGATTACGATTCACTGGTCGATGAGAGGATAGTTGACAGCCACATAAAGAACCTCCGTCATAAGATCGGCGGGAACTACATCGAGACCGTTCGCGGCCGGGGGTACAGGATTGATAAGTAAGATATTCCGCAGATTATCAGTAAAGGTGTTTCTGATATCATTTACCGTGCAGGTCATATCAGGTCTTCTCATATGCTTTATCCTTTATTCACAGACTCCGGAGATGCTCTACTCCCCTCTCGAGGAATTGAACGATCTGATCGAATCACTCGAAAGCGCGCAGCATTATGACGGCGATAAGATGATAGATGACTTCATCAGGAGAACCGGCATCGATCTTGCCATCTTTGATGAAGAGTCTTATGTTGCCGGCAAGCGCAACGACCCGGTCGACGATATCGGCGAACTGACCTTGAAGAAGCCGGCTGATGTGACCGTTGCATTTGTGAAGATCGGCGACAAAGGAAAGATGGGGGCTTTCGGATTAAAGTTCAAGGGCGATCCTGTTGAGTATATTGTTCTGTATTTCTATAACGGCGAGAACCATAATCTGGTTCCCAGGGCACTTGCAGGAAGCTATAAACTGATAATCGCAGCTGTTGTTTGTGTGGCTTTTGCAAGTTCGCTCATATACGCATTCCTGTTCGCCCGCCCTGTCAGGAAACTCAGCAAAGTCTCAAGGCAGATGGCACAGATGGATTTCACGGCTCATTGTGACACAAAGCGCAAAGATGAGATCGGCGATCTTGCAAGGGACCTCAACCTGATGTCTTCAACACTTGATCAGAAGATCAGTGAGCTTGAGGATGAGATAACGAGAGTCAAGGAACTCGAGAACCAGAAAGAGATGTTTTTCGCAGCTGCCTCGCATGAGCTTAAGACACCCGTTACCGTGCTGGAAGGGCACTTAAGGGGCATGATCGAAGGTATAGGTCCATATGAGGACCACGACGAATACCTGGCAAGGTCCCTAAGGACCGTCAAGCAGATGGAATCACTTATAAATGAGATCCTTACCGTATCCAGGATGCAGTCCGCAGATGACGTTGTCACTACGGAAGTTGACATGGCTGAAGTTATCGAAGGCAGGGTCAAAGCATCTGAAGAACTATTTACGATCAGAAGCATAAAAGTAAACAAAGATACCGGTGAAGGATTGATGTTCAAAGGCAATGCCGAGCTTACTTCGCTTGCTGTGGGAGCGTTCATAAGCAATGCCGTATTCTACTCTTCTGAAGGATCCGTGATCGACATAACCGCAAAGTCCATTGATAAACAGATCGTAACGAAGATCCTTAACAGGGGTTCTCATATTGATGAGGCTGATCTTCCCCACCTCTTCGAACCGTTCTACAGGGCTGATTCCTCAAGGAGCAAAAAGAGCGGCGGGAGCGGTCTGGGGCTTTACCTTGCCAAGCTCATCATCACCAAACAAGGCGGCGAAGCAGACCTTGTCAACAGCGATGACGGTGTCCTTGCAACGATGACCCTTCCCTCCACATAAAATCCATAAAACCTCCCTTTGCACTCCTTGTTCATCTGATAACATCACGGTATCAACAACAAAGGAGACAGACATATGAACAGATCTTCCACTAAATTATTATCAGCGATCCTTACCGGAACGATGATGCTTTGCATGACCGGATGCACTTACGCCAGGACTGAACCTTCCTCTCATGAGAGTGTACGGCTCACAGATCACATGACACAAAAAGAACTCGAAAGGGCTGAGAAAACAGATTTCCTTCTCCCGGATCACCCCTGGGAACAGTATATGAACAAAAATGCCGACACAAGCTTTGACTATCTTAAGGACAAGATATATCTCGGTAAGGAATATGGGGCTCTGATCTACGGAGAACCGCTGTTCAATGCAGTTCCAAAGGCCGATTATGACGGAGGCCCCGGAAGCACCGTCTTTCTGCACACTGACATGTCCGAAGAACTGATCTCATATGATGATTACGAAGATCTGAAGGCAAAACTGAGAGCTGCTTACGACAAGGAAATCGCATCAGGTTATCCGAAGGTTCCTGCTGACGGTAATTATGACATTACCATCAAACTGTATGATGCTGTCATCAACAAAACAGCAGAACTGCTCGACAACAGTGTCATCGATGAATACATGGATCATTACTATAGCAATAAAGGAAATGATAATGACTCAGACAGCATGTACTGGCAGATGGATGACAAGGAAGTCGTAAGGATCATGGACAATATCAGCGAATACCATCTATACGACGAAGAACTGGATACAGGCTTCGTCATCCACGTTACGACACCGCCTTCATACGACAGCACTAAGTCATACCCTGCACTTGTAATGACTGATGCGGTATGGAGATTTTACGATGTTCCATCGCTTTACGATGCAATGGCGGCAGGAACTGCGGACAAACAGTATCTTGTAACGATCGGATTCGAATACGACATAGACGGCTGGGACAATGAAGTTCGCGGCAATATCCTGTGCGATCACAAGAAGGAATTCCTGGACTTCATTACGGATAACATGATGCCGTACCTGGACGGTCTGTATGACTTTGATCATGATGCTTCCACACTGTTCGGACATTCCCAGGGCGGAGTCTTCACGCACTATGCTGCTTTCAACTATGACAGATATGAGAACAGGCCTTTCGGGAAGTACATAATAGCAAGTCCAACCTTCTGGACGCCTTATTTTACGGATGTCAGCGACTATGCTGAGTATAAGAACGAATATGGTTACTGGGAGAGGAACAGTTCATATGACAAGACATTGTTCATAACAGCCGGTGATCAGGAAGACGCTGATTACGAAGAATACTACGGTGACAATGATTCAACCACTGAAGGCGTTAACCATCTTAAAGAGCGCCTTGATATGCACGGGGTAAGTTCATATCAGATAAAGTTCTATAAGAGCCATCACTATCAGTATGTACATGACATGCTCATTGAATACCTGAGTGAACAATTAAAGAGAGTGATATAATCAGTTTATGCACCATAACTTTCTATTTGATCTTGATCAGACTTTACTTGATTTTCACGCTTCAGAGCGCAAGGCACTGGAGATAGTCGTTACTGCGAACGGGCTTAAGTTCACGGAAGATACATATGAACATTTCAAGGCATTGAACAAGTCACTCTGGCTTAAGCTCGAGACCGGTGCCATCAGCCGCAGGGAACTGTTCACGATAAGGTTTACGGATCTGTTTAACTACTGTGAGGGGGATCATTCAGGGCTCGATCCCCTCAAGGTCAACGACGACTTCATCTACACGATGTCCATAAACGGAGTCCTGATGGACGGAGCCTTGGAATTCGTTAAGAAGATCAAGGCTGAGATACCTGATTCCAGGATATACATAGTCTCAAACGGGGCAACTATTAATGCCATGGGCAGGATGAAGTCGACAGGTCTCGACAGATATGTGGAGAAGCTCTACATAAGCGAATCCATGGGTGTTACAAAGCCAGACAAGGAATTCTTCGACATAGTCACCGGCGAGATCGGTGAACCGGAAGCCTCTTATATCGTCATCGGTGATTCACTTACATCAGACATGTTAGGTGCAAAGAATGCCTCCCTCACTTCTGTCTGGTTCAGGCCGCAAGGTGATATCAGAAGTGCCATGAGTGCATATAGCATTGATTACTGCGCCTCTGACTTTGACGAATTGTTCAAAGTGCTCAAAATGGCTGTCGCCCCTTGATAATATCGGACTCTATTATATAATCCTGTGGTCAATCTGATCATGGAGTATGTTATGAAAGAATTTAAGCCAAAACTCTTCTCGGTAATGAAGGATTATACGGGTTCACAGCTCGTAAAGGATATTGTCGCAGGCATCATCGTTGCCATAATCGCACTTCCCCTGTCGATCGCGCTTGCCATTGCTTCCGGTGTCGGACCCGAGGCAGGTATCTACACGGCCATCGTAGCGGGATTCATCGTCTCATTCCTTGGCGGAAGCCGCGTCCAGATCGCAGGTCCTACGGCTGCTTTTGCAACGATCGTTGCAGGCATCGTCATGAAGGATGGCACGGAGGGTCTTATCGTAGCGACCATCATGGCAGGAATCATCCTGATAATAATGGGCCTTTGCAGGTTCGGAAGTCTTCTCAAATATATTCCTGACCCGATCACGACCGGGTTTACAGCAGGTATCGCAGTCACGCTCTTTATCGGTCAGATCAAGGATTTCACCGGCATAACATACCAGAACGGAGAGAAGCCTGTCGAGACTGCAGAGAAGATCGAAGCGCTCATAAAGAACATATCTACGATCAACTGGACAGGTGTCCTTATCGGACTCTTTGCTCTTGCAATACTTATCATCTGGCCGATGATCTTCAAGAAGATCCCGGGGTCATTCATTGCGGTCATTGTCACGGCTGCAATAGTTGAGATCTTCCACCTTGATGTAAATACGATCGGGAAATCCTTTTCAGATATAACTGCAGGTCTTCCCGGACTGAGCATAAACGCTTCTATGTTCTCGTTCACGATGATCAGGGAACAGCTGACGAACGCGATCACGATCGCATTTCTTGCAGGCGTTGAATCGCTGCTCTCAGCTGTTGTGGCTGACAGTATGATCGGATCCAAGCACCGTCCGAACGCCGAACTTGTCGCTCAGGGCGTCGGCAACATCGCGTCTGCTTGCTTCGGAGGCATCCCTGCTACAGGTGCCATCGCCAGAACGGCAGCAAACATCAAGAACGGAGGCCGTACTCCCATCGCAGGAATGGTACACTCCGTAACTCTGCTCATCGTTGTGGTGTTCCTTATGCCTTTCGCGAAGCTCATCCCCATGCCCTGCATTGCTGCGATCCTGTTCCAGGTCGCATACAACATGAGTGGTTGGCGCAGATTCGTCAAGCAGCTGAAGAGTTCGCCCAAGAGCGATATTATCGTGCTCGTTATAACTTTCGTACTCACTGTCATCTTCGATCTTGTCGTTGCGATCGAGGTCGGCGTCCTTCTCGCCGCAGTATTGTTCATGCACAGGATGAGCGAAGTAACACAGGTCGAGGGCTGGAAAGACGTCGATCCCGAGAACGATCCCGACAGCATCATCCTCCGCGTGCTTCCCCAAAATACGATCGTATATGAGATCAACGGACCCATGTTCTTCGCAACGGCCGGCAAGATCCTTCAGATCTCACCCAAGGAAGGAACAAAGGTGCTCGTACTCCGTATGAGGAGCGTAAGCGCCATTGACGCAACTGCCATGCGCAATCTCGAACTCCTTTACGAAGACTGCTGTCAGAGGAATGTTCAGCTCGTCATGTCACATGTCAATGATCAGCCGATGCACGTCATCACCAAAGCAGGTTTTGACAAAAAGCTCGGTGAGGAAAACTTCTGTCCTCACATCGACGATGCACTTGCAAGAGCAGAACAGATAGTTACTGCCCGCTGAAGATCTTCTCTGCCCTCTCCGAAGTCAGGCGCCTCTTCTCAAGAGTCTTCTCGAACATGAGATCCGCTGTCTTTGGAAATCCCTCATAGACAACGCGGGTGCCTTCCTCGGTAATACCGCCCTTTGTCGCGACCCTTGTCACGACCTCATCGAAAGTCATGTCCTTGCTTAACATCAGATCGCCCGTCGCACTTATCGTGGAGAGCACCATCTTTACGATCATATCCCTGGGAATGTCTGTATGGCCTTCGGCGGAATTGCAGATCACATCAAATATCGAAGCAATAAAACCGGGCATGCAGCTTACAAGTTCAGAACCCATGCCCATCTCATCCTCCGGCAGTTCTATAACGTCACCGATGCATTTGAGGAGATCTGTCAGGGCGTCCTTCTTATCCTGCTCAACACCCTCATCAAAACAGACCAGGGTCTGCGACCTGCCTATCTCAGCTGTCAAGCTTGGAATGACCTTTGCCATCCTGCAGTCTATTACCTTGTGCATAGAATCAAATGAAACGCTGCCGTTAAGAGATACCACGAGCGCGTCTTGTGACACAGTATCTGCGATCTCTTCCATGACATGCTTCAGATCAACAGGCCTGACGCAGACGAAGATCATGTCAGCGTTTTGTGCCAGTTCAGTATTTGTGGTGATCTGCGCGATGCCTATGGCTTCCTGAACTTTATCAGGCGTCCTGTTGGATACATACAGATCCTGCCTACTGACATTCCCGGCTTCAGAGAACTTCCAGAGCATCATCCTGCCCATACTGCCATATCCGATTATCCCGGTCTTCATATCCTTGACCTCCGTTGATGTTTTTTACATTATAGCACCCGGATAATACCCCTTAACCGCAGGTCCCATAAACTTTTTATTGTGAAAGTATAAACATTCGTCTAGTATTTGAAGTATAATCATACAGCAAGTGTTTTACATCGATGGAGGGACAGTAAATGAAGATTGTTGACCTTAAGTGCCCCAACTGCAGCGGCAGTCTCACAAAAGAGGGGGATAACCTGATATGCAGTTCATGCGGAGCAGCTTTCGCGATCGATTATGATGATTCCGATGTGGAATACGAGAAGCTCCAGAGCGAGGCAGAACGTGAAGAGAGGCGCCTCGCCCATGAGAAGGCGCTGCTCGAGAAAGAATACGAACTTAAGCGTCAGGCTGAGATAGATGCCGAGAAGAGACAGCAGAAGCGTGAACGCCAGAAGTTTATAAAAGCAGGCGTAAGGAAACTGATATCTGCAGTTATCTCCATGGCCATTATTGCAGCGATCGCATTCGGTGCTTATAAGCTTATGATGTATATTAAGGATACCAGGCAGGCCGCCGGCGGATCAGGCTATTCTGCGATCCCTACTCCCGCCCCCAATTACAATATCACCCCTGATGATGTGAAAGGCCAGCTTGATGAGTTCATCGAGGTCGGCAAGAAAGCACAGATGAAGATAGATCAGTGTGCAGTCAAGAACAAAAATGGTGCTATTAGGTACTATGACAAGAAGGGTGCTGAATATGTTGACGGTTACATCATTAACGGCATTCCCGATAAGAAGGAAAGCAGAGCCAACAGGCTTGTCCTGATCTACAAGGTCAAGTGGCAGAACGGCAAGACGAAGAAGTCATGCTATGACGCTGTGTATTTTGAAGGACTGAAGGTTAACCCCTCAGGAGGCGTAATAAGCGATTTTGCTGCCGATACGATCATGAGGAGCGACGCTGCCTGGGGCTGGGCGATGGCCTACAGCTTTGAGGAATATGATCAGTGCTACAGAGAGAATGTTACGGCATTGGGCGGTACTGTAACCAAGCTGGACGATAAGAAATCTTAATCCTGTATTTCACCGGCGATCTTCCTTAAAAAGCCGATCGTTCTGTCCGGATCGGTGAATATCCTCTCCCCATTACTTCCGAATGTGACAAATGATTCAAGGGAGCCATCATCCACGTATGCCTCCACAGGGTCCTCACAGAGCTCTCTTACCCCTTCTTTGATCGCGGGATAAAGCTCATAAGGAATATCATGTTCTGTTACAACGCCATTATCATACAGACTTACTACTACCCTGCCGTCTTCGATCACAAGAGTACTGGCCTTCCTGTCCTGCTCTAAGGGCAGGATCACGGCAGGAGATGTGTTTACGGGCTTATAGTAGATCTGATGGCATACCGACTTAAGATCAAAGTCACCATCCGGGAGCTTGTGATAAGGATAACAGTGATCGATCACTCCGCGTTCATCGAGCGGCTCTCCGGAATCATCCCTGAGATCTTCAAGCATCTTAAGGAGCAGGGCATCATCCATGTCATAATATCCGATATCAGATCCCTCGCATATCTCTACCACAGCAGCAGTCTTCCTGCCGTTATACTCACTGACGCATGGAAAGAATCCGCGCTTCTTCCCGGTACACTGACCAAGAACATCACTAACGAACTTCTGTGCCCTCTTAGTTGACACGGCATAATCAAGACCGTCAAAAGTCAGCAGATACGAACCGGCGTCAGAATCCGTAAGCCTGATGTCGTTATTGACGGGAATGCCTCCCATCACGGCATTATCAGCAATGTAACGCTCCAGATCCCTATATGCTATATATACACTCATCTTACTGCCTCTCAAAGACCATCTTGCTGTAGTTGTCACCATCGCCGACCTCGTATGTGAATGTATCACCATCGAGATTTACTGAAGCAAAGGTATACCCCTTAGGCATCTTGAATTCATATGAACCGTTTCCGAGGTCCGCCAGCTCGAAAGTGATCTCTACCGGCTTCTTGGCAAGAGGCAGCTCACAGGTATACTTAACCTCTTTGCCGGAGATCTCATACTTCTCCGATATTCCCATCTTCTCAAGTTCATCAGAAGATGTCTTCTTTCCGTTCTTATCAAATTCCTCAACGAGGATCCATGTTCCCTCGATCCCTTTATCCTTAGCGCTCCCGCACCCCGCAGACATCATCATGCCGATGAGCAGGAACGGAAGGAGCATGATGATCTTCAACTTACCCATAACCGTGATAAACCCTTTCGCATTGTTGAACTTCCAATATTATACAATAAGAAGGATCAGTATCCGCCTTGACTTTTTATTACGTGATATGTACAATCGGTTAAGCAATGAAGGTGCGTAAGTAGTCTTTTTATGACAGGCAAAGAGAACCGTGTCACCGGCTGAGAGCATGGTCCCGGGGTATCAAGATGAATTTCAACACCGGAGCGTTCTGTGGAAACGGGTTTTCCTGACTAAGCAGATGCAGGCGCAGCATTACAGGCGCGGGATAAGAGCGGAGAGTGCTTTGGTTTGAGTACTCGACGAACATGGGTGGTACCGCGAAGGTGCGATTATCAAGCGAATTCGTCCCATGGCAATGACATGTTGCCATGGGCTTTTTATTTGCCCGGGCAAACAATTTACAGGAGGAATGCAAAGTGGAACTCAACGAATTGAATGAGAAGTTAGCACAGATCCAGTCTCAGATCGAGAACAATCTGGCAGAGATCAAAAGTTCCAAGGGTATCTTCGAGTACAGGAAGAAAGTAATGGACTCGAAGGAAGGCAAGATCGGCTCTCTTATGAAGGAGATGGGTAAGCTCCAGAAGGAACAGAGAGCTGAATACGGCAAACGTGTTAATGAGATCAGGAACTGGGCTCAGGCCAAGTTCGACGCACTTGACGCAAAGTTCAAGGAGCAGGAACAGAAAGCCCGCTACGCTGCGGAGGCTATCGACGTTACTTTGCCTGCAAAGAAGCTCAAGAAGGGCTATCTCCACCCCAACACACAGGTAAAGAACCAGATCGTCGACATCTTCGGTTCCATGGGTTTCCAGATCTATGAAGGCAATGAGATCGAGACTGATTACTATAACTTTACCGCTCTCAACATCCCTCAGGATCACCCTGCAAGGGATATGCAGGATACATTCTACTTAAGCCCTGAGTTCCTTCTGCGCACTCAGACTTCTGCAGGTCAGATCCATGTCATGGAATCACAGAAGCCCCCGATCAAGATCATCTCGCCCGGCAAAGTATTCCGTTCGGATGATGATGCTACCCACTCCCCCATGTTCTCCCAGATGGAAGGACTCGTAGTCGATAAGGGCATCACGCTCTGTGACCTTCAGGGCATGCTCGATGTATTCGTTAAGAAGATATTCGGTGAAGATACAAGGACACGCTTAAGGCCCTCCTACTTCCCTTTCACTGAGCCTTCGGTAGAAGTTGACGTAAGCTGCTTCCAGTGCGGCGGCAAGGGCTGCAAGCTCTGCAAAGGCACAGGCTGGATCGAAGTGCTCGGTGCAGGAGTCGTAAACAGGAAAGTCCTCGAGGGCTGCGGGATCGACAGCAATGTCTACAGCGGCCTGGCTTTCGGTATCGGTATCGACCGTATCGCCATGCTGAAGTACGGTATCAACAACATCAAGATGTTGTTTGAATCTGATCTTCGCGTGCTCGAACAGATCGATGACTAAGGATAAGGAGGCATAAACATGTTAGTACCATTAAGTTGGCTTAAAGATTATGTTGATATAGAAGTTACCCCCGACGAGCTGGAAGACAAGCTCTTCAGCTGCGGTTTTGAGGTAGAAGAGAAATACCAGGTCGGTCACGACATCTCGAATGTCGTTGTTGGTGAGGTCAAGACCTGCGAGCTCATCGAAGGCACACACCTCCACCTCTGCTCCGTTGATGCAGGCGAGCACGGTGTCCTTCAGATCTGCTGCGGTGCCGATAACGTTGAGGCAGGCGGCAAATACCCTCTCGCACTTATCGGAGCTCAGGTGTACGCTACGGCAAAGGACCACAAGACCGTAGAAGGTCTCATGACAATAGGTCAGGGGAAGCTTCGAGGATACGATTCATTCGGAATGCTCTGTTCCGGTGTTGAGATCGGCGTTACCGAGGACATGTTCCCCGGCGCAGGATACAACGGACTTCTTGTCCTTCCTGCTGACAGCATCCCCGGTGCTGATGTTAAGCCTATTCTGGGTCTCGACGATTACATCTTCGATATCTCGATCACGGCGAACCGTCCCGACTGCCAGAGCATCTTTGGTATTGCTCGTGAAGTCGCTGCCGTCCTCGGCAAGCCCGTTAAGGAACCTGCCCTGGACTACACGGAGACTGACGTGACCGTTCCCTTCAATATCAGGGTTTCAGCTCCGGATCTCTGCCCCAGGTATATCGGGCACTACGTATCTGACGTAAAGATCGGGGAATCACCTCTCTGGATGAAGCGCCGTCTTGCTCTCGTCGGATGCTCTGCGATCTCCAATGTCGTTGACATTACTAACTATGTTCTCAAGGAACTCGGTCAGCCGATGCACGCTTTCGACTTCTCTTATCTTGAAGGCGGCGAGATCCACGTACGCCGTGCAGATGACGGCGAGAAGATCGTAACGCTCGACGAGAAAGAGTTCACCCTCACAAACGAGAACCTCGTTATCTGTGACGGCAAAAAGCCCGTTGCACTTGCAGGCATCATGGGCGGTCTTAATTCAGAGATCATCAATACCACGACAGCAGTAATGTTCGAGGCTGCCAAGTTCGCACACGACAACATCCGTAAGAGCTCCAAGGCATTAGGCCAGGTATCTGACTCGAGCATGAGATTCTCCAAGGGTGTTGACGAATACACAACCGTAATGGCAATGAAGCGTGCCCTTCACCTCATTGAAGAACTGGGCTGCGGCAAGGTATCTAAGACTTCATTTGACATTAATACCGGCAATTCCATAGAGCCCCGCAAGATGACCGTAAGCGTAAAGCAGGTTAACGGCGTTCTCGGCATTACAGTTCCAGATGAAGACATTGTCCGTATCCTTACTGACCTCAACTTCGCACCCGAACTTAACGGCGATGAATTGACGATCATGATCCCCGGCTACCGCGTTGACATGGAATCATACCAGGACGTTGCCGAGGAAGTCATCCGTATGTACGGCTACAGTCACATCACGCCCACATTCATCCCCACAGCGAAAGTAACGAGCGGCGGCTATAACCTGAAGCAGCGCTCAGAGCTCAAGATCAAGAATGCACTTTGTGCAGCCGGTGCGAGCGAAGGCGTTCACTACTCCTTCTTCTCCCCTTCCGACCTTGATATGATAAAGCTTCCCGAAGATGCACCCGAGCGCTTCGCGATCAAGATCATGAATCCGATCAACATCGATCTGTCCCTGATGCGTACAACTCTCGCACCTCAGATGATCACGGCGATGGCAAGGAACCAGAAGAGAGGCATCCTCTCCGGCCGCATCTATGAGATGGGCAACAAGTTCCTTCCCAAGTCCCTCCCTCTTACGGAATACCCGGATGAGCGCGAGACGATCTGCATTGGCGTCTTCGGCGAGGATGAGGATTTCTACTCACTTAAGGGTCTCGTTTCAGTTATCGCAGATGCACTTGATGTTGAATTTGATTATGAGAAAGACACAAAGACATTCCTCCATCCCGGAAGGACTGCAACAGTTATCTGCAACGGTGAAGTAGTCGGATATCTCGGCCAGGTCCTCTATGAGATCTGTGACGACCTCGACATGAGAGTTCCCTCTTATGTTGCAGAGATCGACCTTAGGGCTTTATCAAAGTACTACGGCAAGGAAAGAAAGTTCACTCCACTGCCGAAGTTCCTCGAGGAGAAGCGTGACTTCTGCTTCGTTATGTCCAAGGACATCACATGTGCCCAGGTCGAGAAAGAAATCAAAGCTTCATGCGGGTACATCACAAAGATCGAGCTCTTCGATATCTATGAAGGCCTGCAGCTCGGACTTAACAAGAAGAGCCTCGCATTCAGCGTTGTCTTCACTCCTAAGGACGAGGAATTCACACCTGAGGTCATCGACGGATTCGTTAAGACGATCCTTGATAACCTCAATGAGAAGTATGGTATTACGCTGAGAACCTGATCTTCTGACAGATAGTATTATCCAGGATCCCCGGCTTGTACTTTATAGCTGGGGATCTTTTTTATATCGCTTCTGATTATGGTAAGATTAGTCCATGGAAACAGATATATCAGTCATCATACCTGCACATAATGAGGAGAAATACATTAAGCGCTGCATCGATTCGATCAAGGATGCAGACCGTGTATTCAGCGGTAATACCGAGATAATCGTTGTCTGCAACAGGTGCACGGACAAGACTTCTGAGATAGCAAAAGAGAACGGTGCTGTTGTTCTTAACAACGAAGACAGATGCATTGCCAAGGTCCGTAATGACGGCATAAGAGCTGCAAAAGGAGAGATCATCGTAACGATCGATGCCGACAACAGGATGACGCAAGGTACATTAAGCGAGATATACGATCTTATCGGAACCGGAAAGTATATTGGCGGCGGTGCGCCGATCAGGTTCGAGAGGTATTCGTTTCCGCTGTGGTGCAACGATATAATGTGCAGGTTCTCTTTCGCTGTTACAGGACTCTACTGCGGGATCTTCTGGGCGAAGAAAGAGACTTTCGATGCGATAGGCGGCTTTGTTGACAAGAAAGCGATGGAAGATGTGGCAACGGCAAAACTATTAAAGAAATACGGCAAGAAGAACGGCCTGAAATACACTAAGCTTCGTAAGAACCATCTTATCAATTCCACCAGAAAATATGATGACCTTGGCGATTGGCTCTACTTAAAGCTGATGTTCAAGAACATGGGAACATTGATGAAGGCGGCGTTCGGCAACCGCTCGGGGCTTGATAAGCTGCTTGATGATATGTTCTATGATTATAATGATAACCACTGAGGGGTTATCTGGCGGGAAAAACAGGGGCAAAGAAGATAACTCCAACAACAAGAAGCACGATCAATACCGCATGAATGATCCATAAATCTTTGAGAAAATGCGACAAAATGCCAAAGAGTGCTAATGACGCAATAAGATACACCGAAAATGCGAGACATATCGATAATCTTAAACTTGATAGCTTTTCCTCTTTTGCGCTTCTTAATGATTCAAGTTTCTTCTTAACAGATTCATTCTCAACAACCATATCCATAGTTATCTTTTTGTCAAAAAGCCACCTGGAATCATCATCATGAGGTTTGTAGCTCATAAACTGACCTGAGTCGTTTATACCATCAACATCAATGGCAGTTCCCTCCGGCAGATCGAATATGTCACCCTCACTGTTTGTATAGACAGTTGTGGTATTCATAGTAAATGTTCCTGCAAATTGATAGAGCCCTCGTGCCCTCGCCATAATAGTATATGCTGAATATGCAGTAGCAAGATTAGTTACCAGTATATATGCCAAAAGAACCGATTCTATGATTACAAGTATTATCGTGAATATACGCGTCATAGTATGCACCTCGATCCTGTTAAGTAACTTTGAGTAGGGTCAGCAATTGCCTGTATAGACAAATCTTAAGTTTTCTCTTGCGATATCTGCAAGACGGTATACACGTTCAACCTCAGTTGGACCCCTGTCAGTCATCTTATA
>Ga0247608_10004204_pt1 | contig 16290 bp, 11 predicted proteins | sample 176DNAGHGlowgp2_FD_193490 | JGI IMG/M metagenome (GOLD analysis project Ga0247608, IMG submission 193490) | Sheep rumen microbial communities from Palmerston North, Manawatu-Wanganui, New Zealand - 1766 DNA GHGlow gp2 | ecosystem: Host-associated > Mammals > Digestive system > Stomach > Rumen ... | reverse complement strand
ATAGAAGTACTTGGTGGGTTCGAAGAGGTTTACACCTTTCAAGTAGTTAATACCATATATTAATAAGAACAATGCAATAACACCGACAATTCCTATTTTAACTTCTTTGTTGAATCCTTTCATAATAGTTTTCTTTATTTCTTATTTCTCATAAACTCTTTGATGGCTTCATTTACATTCACTTTCTTATCATTCTTGAAAGCAATGATAAAGGCATCTTTGAATTTGGCAGTTACAGACTTAAGCTTGCTTCTCACCGCATTGTAATCGGTTGAAGCACCATATGTATATTTATATGTACCATTCTCCACATAATAATCTACAGGTTGTAGCCCCTTCAAACGCTTGTCGTTGCTGCTGAGTTTTGCAGAAGCTGTGAGGAACTGAATCTTAAACACAGGAGCATCAGTTTTATTGCCTCCAACCTTTGTGGTAGCAGGCTGCTTTGTAGAAGTTGCTTTCGAAGACTCAGATTTAGAAGCAGTAGACTTCTGCTGGATATTTTTGGTAGATTCAGTTTTCTCTGCCGAGGCTTTTGGTGTAGGCTTAACATTAGCAATAGGTTTCACTTCCTCATCATCGGCAATAACCTTTGAAGCAGGAGTGTTATTCACACTCGCCTCACGTGCTTGTTGTTCAGTCTTGTAAGCTAGGAAAGCATTGAAAATGCTATTGGCCATCGAACTGCTACCTTCCTCGCTAGCGAGGTATTTTTCTTCTGCAGGAGTTGAGATGAACCCCAATTCTACCAACACACTGGGCATTGAAGTCGCTCTCAGAACTAGAAACCCTGCTTGATGAACTCCACTATCCACTCGTTTGCTGTTGCTCTTGAATTGTTGTTGGATCATTGAAGCAAAGTGTACGCTCTGCGACATGAACTGGTCTTGCATGAACTCAAAGATGATATACGACTCTGACGAATTGGGGTCAAAACCAGCATAGCGGGTTTTATAGTCATCTTCGTACAAAATCACAGCATTCTCTCGCTTTGCCACATCTAAGTTGGCAGAACTACGAGCCAAACCTAATGTCCAGGTGGAGGCTCCTCTCGCCGTATGATTATTTGCAAGCGCATTGGTGTGTACAGAAATAAAGAGATCAGCCTTTGCTTCGTTTGCTATTTCTGCCCTGCGGTTCAGGTTTACAAATACATCCGTTTTGCGGGTATATATCACCTTTACATCATTGCACTTTCCCTCTATTAGTTTACCTAGTTTTAATGCCACTTTGAGGTTGATGTTCTTTTCTTTGGCAGTTTTGCCAACAGCCCCTGAGTCATGTCCGCCATGCCCAGCATCTATCACCACCACAAAATCTTTGGCAGCTGCAGTTAGGTAGCAACAACAAAGCAACCAGATAATGCCTAATATGTGTTTATATGAAGCCATATTTTAATTTGCACTGCAAATTTAATTCAAAAATACTGAATTCTTGCTTTATTGCTTATGTTTTATCTCTAACATTTGTATTTTTGCACAAAATTTAAGAGAAAATGGACACAAAATTGTTCCCTTATACCATAATAGATAAGTATTATCCTGAGGAAAATCAGTTGAGGCATATCTTACTGACACATAGTATACAGGTTGCGAAGAAGGCCTTACAATTAGCTGATAACCATCCCGAGCTCCAGCTTGACCGTCAATTCTTGGAGGAGGCTTCATTATTGCACGATATTGGCATATTCCTTTGCGATGCACCGGGTATACAGTGTTTTGGTAGCTATCGCTACATCTGCCATGGTTACTTGGGCGCGGAATTAATGCGGCGTGAAGGTTGTGAACGCCATGCTTTAGTATGCGAGCGACATACGGGGGCAGGCCTTTCTCTATCACAAATTGAAGCACAAGACCTTCCTATACCTCACCGAGATATGTTGCCTATAAGTATGGAAGAACAGGTGATTTGCTTTGCCGATAAGTTTTTCTCCAAGACAAAACTTGCTGAAGAAAAGTCTGTTGAACAGGCGCGCAAGAGCCTGCTTAAGTTCGGCGAAGAGGGCGTGGAGCGATTTGACCGTTGGTGTCGGATGTTCCTCTAAGAACTAAAAAACCGTTAAAAGTGCGAGATTTATTCATTTAATTACTATTTTTGTACGTTTATGGGTCATTGTGGCCGAGCGTATTTTTAGATAAACGATTGAGATTTAGAGTCATCATATTGTTTTTGCTACTTGTGACATTCGTCTTCTGCTCATTGGATGCGAGTGCGCAACGTCGTCGTAATACTCGTGTGTCTCCTCTTTCTTCTGAGGCGGCAACTCAAACGTTGCCTTCTGACTCACTAGCCATTGATTCCTTAGCGCTTGATTCTATGGTGACCGACTCCTTGGCTGTTGATAGTGTCCCATCACGTAAGGAATCTATTACAGCTCCTGTCGATTTTGAAGCTGCTGACTCTATTGTCTTTACTCAAAACGGTTTTGCCCACTTGTATGGTGAGGGTAAGGTAACTTACGAGCAGATTAATTTGGCTGCCGATGTTATCTCGATGAATATTGACAGCACCACCGTCTATGCCTATGGGCGTGAAGATTCTTTGGGTGTGGTACAAGGAAAGCCTGTCTTTACTGAGGGAGAGACGCCCTATGAAACCAATCAGATACGCTATAACTTCACCAGTAAGAAAGGTATCATCAGTAATATTGTTACTCAGCAGGGTGAGGGTTATGTCATAGGTAACAACGCCAAGAAGGGTGCCAATGATGAGATTTACCTCAAACAGGGTATCTACACCACTTGCGAGAACCACGACCATCCGCATTTCTATATGCAGATGACTTATGCTAAGGTGCGCCCAAAGAAGAATGTGGTGACGGGTCCTGCCTATCTGGTGGTAGAAGATGTACCGCTTCCCATCGCAGTGCCATTTTTCTTCTTCCCATTCAATAGCACCTATTCGTCAGGTATTCTGATGCCTACCTATATGGATGACTCCAACCGAGGGTTCGGTTTGACTAACGGTGGTTACTATTTTGCCATCAGCGATAAGATGGACCTTGCCTTGCGTGGTGATATCTTCACCAGGGGTTCGTGGCGTGTAGAAGCTACCACCAATTATGTGAAGCGTTACAAGTATTCAGGAAACTTCCAGGCTAGCTATCAAGTGACAAAGATGGGTGATAAAGGGTTGCCTGACTTTTCTGAGTCTAAGGACTTCAAGATTGTCTGGTCTCACCGCCAGGATGCAAAGGCAAATCCAAACACGACATTTACTGCAAGCGTAAATTTTTCTACAAGTAGTTATGAAAAAACCAATGTCGGCAACCTGTATAATGCCCAGGCAATGGCACAAAATACTAAGACTTCAAGTGTGAGCTACTCGCGCAACTTTCCTGATCAGAAACTTAACATCTCGCTGACCACCAACATTGCGCAAACCACACGTGATTCGTCTGTTTCTATCACTTTGCCCGATTTAAACATTGCGCTTTCTACTATATTCCCATTCAAACGCAAGCATCCTGTGGGCAACGAACGTTGGTATGAGAAAATATCCATGCGATATAGTGGACGCTTCTCTGCCAGCATCAATACTAAAGACAACCTTATCTTCAAAAAGAGCTATATCAAGGACTGGCGCAACGGAGCGAAACACGATATTCCTGTCAACGCTACGTTCACGTTGTTCAAATATTTCAACGTAACACCTAACTTTAGCTATACTGAGCGCTGGTATACTCAGAAAATAAAGAAAGATTGGGATCCAGTTGAACAGCAAGTGATCAACACCGATACAATCTATGGCTTCCACCGTGTGTACAACTATACAGGTGGCATCAGTGTCAACACTAAGGTATATGGCATGTATCAGCCCATGTTTATGAAAAAGAAACAGATACAAATCCGTCATATCATTACGCCTGAGGTTTCGCTGAATTTTAATCCAGATTTTGGTTCTTCCCGCTATGGCTATTATGACAGCTATGTGCGTCGTGACCTGAACGGTACGCCTCGTGACACGGTGGTGTATTCCATGTATGAGGGGGCGTTGTTCGGAGTTCCTGGCAGGGGTAAGAGTGGCGTAGCGAGTTTCCGTCTCAGCAATAACCTTGAGATGAAATACCGCGACAAGAACGACAGCATCAAGAAGGTAAGCCTTATTGACGAACTGGGTTTCGGTATTTCTTACAACTTTGCAGCTAAAGAAAAACCGTGGAGCGATTTGTCGATGAACCTCCGAATGAAGATTACGAAGAACTATACCTTCAGCATGAGTACTTCGTTTGCTACCTATGCTTATGACTTCGACAAGAATGGCAATGTCATTGTGGGCAATCGCACAGAATGGTCGTATGGTCGCTTTGGACGATTCCAGGGTTATGGCACCTCGTTCAACTATACCCTTAACAACGAAACTTTCAAGAAACTCTTTGGCAAGAAAGACAGAGATAATGACGATGGGCGAGGCCCCGATACTTCCCCTGATAGTGATGATGACTCTGACCTTGACGATGATGCACCGCAACCTAAGCGTAAGGTACAAGCGGCTACTGATGGTGATGGCTATCAGAAGCCTAATATACAGTGGTCAGTCAACCTCAGCACAGGCTTCAATATACGTGAAGACCGTACTAAACCTATCAATAAGCGGACCATGCGTTATCCCTATAAAATTAGTTTGAATGCCTTGAATATCAATGGTAACCTCAAACTGACGAATAAGTGGATGATGAATTTCAATACGGGCTACGATTTTGAGACCAAGAAGATTGTGCAAACCTCATTCAACATCAGTCGCGACTTGCACTGCTTCACTATGACGGCTGCCATCTCTCCTTTTGGACAGTACAAATACTATAATTTCACTATTCGTGCTACAGCCAGCATCTTGCAAGACCTTAAGTGGGATCAGCGCAGTAATACGACAAGTAATATCCGTTGGTATTGATCTCTGGTTGCAGATATTGCCATATAGGTGGCGAAAGCCTCCTAACTATCGTTGCAAAGTCTCCTATTTGCTGTTGGAAAGCTTACTCTCCACCGTCGCAGTATCCGCCAAGAGTCGTCGCAATATCTTCTATGGGGGTATAGAAGATACTGCGTCCAATCATAGGAGATACTGCGTCAGGTCATAGCAATATCTCCGTCAACAGATAGAAGGCATCTCTCTCAAAAATAGTTATTTTTGATTATTCAAAAGACGATTGGCATAATTAGATTTACCAAACTATAGGTGCCATATTATGTTGCTTTAGGTAGCTGTTGGCAAGACTGAAATGATGGTTACCAAAGAAACCTCGATAGGCAGATAGGGGGGAAGGGTGTGCAGAAGTGAGTACCAGATGCTTCTGGCGGTTAATGAAGGCACCTTTCTTCTGTGCATAGCTGCCCCAAAGGATGAATACTACATGCTCTTTTTCGGCATCAATAGTGCGAATTACTGCATCCGTAAATGCTTCCCATCCTTTGTTTTGGTGAGAACCTGCCTGATGTTCCCTTACGGTCAGGGTGGCGTTGAGCAGCAACACCCCTTGTTGAGCCCAGCGGGTGAGGTTACCACTTGCAGGAACTGGTGCTCCCGTATCATCGTGTATTTCCTTAAAGATATTTACTAACGACGGAGGAAAATCTATCCCATCATTCACAGAAAAGCATAGACCATGGGCCTGTCCAGGTTCATGATAAGGATCCTGCCCGATAAGTACCACCTTCACTTTGTCAAACGGGCAAAGGTTGAAAGCATTAAAGATAAGCTTTCCTGGGGGGTAGATGCGAAAGTGCTGGTATTCCGAACGCACAAAGTTAGTCAACTGCTCGAAATAAGGCTTGTCGAACTCTGGTTGTAATCTCGCTTTCCAACTTTCTTCTATCTGTACGTTCATACCTGATATTAATATGATTTACTCTTAATTCTACAAAATTAAGTCATATTCCTGCCTTATACATGTCATTGAATAGTATTTAATGTTTTTTAACATTCCGGAGGGGAGGGAATGAAGGCTTTTACAATTATCTGATATTCCTTTGGAGAATGACCTGGAGAAGGGAATAATATTAGAAGGGCCTGTGGGCATACAACTATCAAATGTCAGCAATAAATACCCTCAAGGTGAACGAGCTATTTTCCAGCATTTTTCTTATCATTTCAATCCTGGTAGTAGAACAGCAATTGTAGGTGAGACCGGTGTAGGTAAAAGCACATTATTCAGATTAATATTAGCTTTGCTGACACCCGATCAGGGTGATATCATCTTACAAAGTAAAGATAAGGATTACCCTATGTCTCCCAGCTTGAGAGGGAATATTGCTTATGTTCCACAAGGAAATACCTTACTGAGTGGCACTATCAGACAAAACCTTTTATTAGCTAACCCTCTAGCAACAGAAGAAGAGCTGCGGCATGCTTTATATACCGCTTCTGCTGAATTCGTTTACAAGCTCCCCAACGGATTAGATACGGTATGTGGAGAGAAAAGCGAGGGATTAAGCGAAGGACAAGCTCAGCGAATAGCTATTGCTCGTGGTTTGTTAAGACCTGGCAACATTATGCTGTTTGATGAATTTAGTGCATCATTGGATTTGGAAACGGAAAAAGTATTAATTACTCGTCTGTTAGAAAACTATCCACAAAAAACAATGATATTTATTACGCACCGAGACCATATACTTAAGTATTGCAGTGACGTAATTAGATTAAGTTTTTGATTAAATTAGTGACCCGGGCGGGATTCAAACCCGCGACCTTCAGAACCGGAATCTGACGCTCTATTCAGCTAAGCTACCAGGCCTATTCTCGCACTGCAAAAGTACACAAATAGTTCACATCTGCCAAATCTTTTGTTGGTTTTTCTATTCTCAATACCTTTGGGCCAACTATTACTATTAAAGCATGGGTTCTGAGGAGTTGTTTACTCGTTGGACAAGGGAATGATGCTGCGAAGATGGAGAAGCAGCTTGAGTGTAATAGAGAGTGTGCTGGACATTAGCAGAATGAGTGATGTTGATGGAGTGTTTGAAGCGAAGGATTCTTGGACTTGTTAATTGTCAAAGCCTCCAAAAACTAATTGTTATTTTGGAAAGCCAGAAAGAAATTATTGCTGCATTTTGTCAAATAATTGTCCTAATGGTGAGCACCTATCAATATAATTTGTATCTTTGCCTCGCAAATATAATAAAGTTAAGGTAAGAAGATGAGTTATTTTATAAAACCTACCCACTATAGACCTCTGCTTGACATGAGACAAACCGAACAGGGCATCAAGCAGATTAAGGATTTCTTCCAGGTAAATCTTTCATCGGAACTTCACTTGAGACGTGTGACAGCTCCCCTTTTCGTGTTGAAAGGCATGGGTATCAACGATGACCTCAATGGAGTGGAGCATGCTGTGAGTTTTCCTATCAAGGATTTGGGAGGCGCAGAGGCTGAGGTGGTACATTCTTTGGCGAAATGGAAAAGACTGACCCTTGCCGAGTATAACATAGAACCAGATTATGGTATCTATACCGATATGAATGCTATCCGTGCCGATGAGGAACTGGGCAATCTACATTCTTTGTATGTTGATCAGTGGGACTGGGAGCGGGTGATTACTCCTGAAGAACACCATGTGGAGTTCCTTAAGGAAGTGGTGACTCGCATTTATGCTGCTATGCGGCGCACTGAGTATATGGTGTTTGAGAACTATCCAGAAATCACACCTCTGCTGCCTAAGAAGCTCCATTTCATTCATGCAGAGGAATTGCGTCAGCTCTATCCCTATATGACTCCTAAAGAACGTGAGAATGCCATCACTAAGAAGTTTGGTGCCGTCTTTATTATTGGTATTGGTTGTCCCTTAGGCGATGGTAAGCCTCATGACGGTCGTGCTCCCGACTATGATGACTATACCACTCCTGGTCTTAACGACCTGCCTGGTTTGAACGGTGACCTTATGTTGTGGAATGATGTGCTCCAGTGCGCTTTCGAGATATCCTCCATGGGAATCCGTGTCAATAAGGAAGTTATGCTTAAGCAGCTGAAGGAAGCGGGCAAGGAAGAACGTAGAAACCTTTATTTCCATCAGAAGTTGATTAACGGTGAGTTGCCATTGTCAATCGGTGGTGGTATCGGTCAGTCACGTCTTTGCATGTATTACCTTCGCAAAGCCCATGTGGGTGAGATACAGGCAAGTATCTGGCCAGACGAAATGCGTAAGCAGTGTGAGTCAGAAGGGATACATCTGATATAAGGAATTACGGACTACTGAGTAAGATTCTTTTGTAGATAAGGTCAGCATCTTAGGTGTTGGCCTTTAATTATAAAAATACAGTTAAATAATAATTTTTTCCCCGAAAAATGTTGTAACTTTGCCCGTTGGATTATTATAGTTAATGATTAATATCAGGCAGTATTGAATAACAATGGTATGGATACCGTTTCGGCATTAACATATTATATCAAGTTGTTTTGGGCGTATGGCACCTATTATATGCTATACATAGTCAATGTGTTCCATGACTATCCCATAGAGGTTAAGATTGCTGCCATAGCCACTGTCATATGGGGAATAGCTATATTGGTTCTTTCTTTCGAAATGCTAAGGCAATCTCTTCGTAAAAAAAGGAAAAGAAAGACTCAGAAGACTCTTAGGGGCAGATTCCTGAAAGGCTTAGAATATATGTTTTTATCAGATGAAGCCAGTCCTAACATGACTCGGGAGGAAATTATGAAGGTGCTGAATATTGATACAGGCATAGCTAAGAAAAACCTGTTAAGAAATAAACTCGAGAAACAGGTTTTCTGTCGCATGTTTTATGACATTTTGATTTCAGGCTATGCGCGTAGTGGACGCCGTAGCAACTTGTATCGAACGCTTGATATTTTTGGAATTCCTAAATTCCTGGAAGATGACGTGAACTATGGTACGCTATGGAATAAGGTAAGTGCCATCAATATGATGCGAACCTATCGGTTGCCCATCAGCCCTTGGGTCATCAATAAGCTGATGGATGCCAAAAGAATCCGCATACGCCGTCTCGCCATGTATTCAGCTGTCAGGTCAAGCTCAGAGAATGACCTGGAGGCATTTGAAACAGAATTTTTCGAGAACAACTGCTGCATCTATGACGAAATAGTCATTGGATACGAACTTCAGCGCCGCAAGAAAGACGGGATGAGACTTCCGAATCTTGCCAGCTGGTCTCACCGCTTTAAGTCACCCGAGATAAAATGTATGTTTACCAGAATGATGAGGCGCTTCGAACAGAAGGAAGCGTGTGGACAGCTAAGGGATTTATTCGTGGAGACCCATCATAAGAAACTGGTGGAAGAGATTTGCCGTACCTGGGGCTATCTGCGATATATAGAGGGTGAAGATATCATGGTAGATGCTTTTCCATTGCAGCCTGACGATACGAAAGTGGCTATTCTTCATGCAGTAGCGAGAATAAACTCAGGAAAAAGAATCGACTTGTTTACATACGCTTATGAAACATCACTGAATCCCCATGTCAGGTTTGAAGCGTTAAGATGCCTGTATAATTATGGAGTTCAGGGTAGAACTAAGCTAAAGGATTTGGAGAACAACGCTACTCCTGTTGACAAGAAGTTCTTTGACTTTTTCCACAATGCCATCACTTTGCAGAACATCCCTCTAGATGAGGTCCAGATATATCATCAGACAATTGAGACTTATTACAGTATGGCAAATTAAACAGAATCGTCATGTGGCTTAAAATTTATTACATATTCAGTTATCTTGTATTTGGCTACACTTTGCTGATTTTGATGAGCTACCTCTATTTGGTAATCCAGAGTTATCGTGCTCAGGCCAAACTCAAAGTAGATTTGCCAGATGACGAGACAATCAAATTCCTGTTAAAAGGCTCACCGTTGACTCCTGGCGTTTCCATCATCGCACCTGCTTATAATGAGGAAGTCACTATTATTGATAACGTGAACTCACTCATGCACATTGATTATCCCAACTTTGAAATTATCGTCGTGAACGATGCCAGTACGGACCGCACGATGGAATTGCTTGTCAATGAATTCAAGCTGGTAGAAGTTCCCTATGACGTGGCAATGAAAGTACCTTCCAAGCCCATCAAGCGAGTGCTGAAATCTACAGACAGAAGATACAGTAAACTGGTGGTGGTTGATAAAGAGCATGGTGGACGTAAATCTGATGGATCAAATGCCGGCATCAATGTCTGTTCAAACAAATACTTTGTCTGTACAGATGTTGACTGTATCATAGAGCCTATGGCTTTGTACCGTATGATGTGGCTGGTCATCAACAGCCATGTGCCGATGATAGGTGTCAGTGCTACAATGCTGATGAGTAACAATTGCACAGTTGATAACGGTCGTATTTCAGAAGCGAGAGTGCCTACCCGGCTGATTCCTATGTTCCAGCAACTTGAATACATGCGTTCCTTCCTGATCGGCAAATTAGGATGGTCCACCATGAATGCCCTGCCTAACATATCAGGTGGCTTCGGGCTGTTCGACACGGATGTGGTAGTAAAGTCTGGCGGTTATGACCCGACGAGTATGGCTGAGGATGTGGATATGCTATTACGTATGGTGACTTATATGAAGAATAGCGGTCATGATTTTCGTTTGGCCCAAGTGCCCAAAGTCTGCTGTTGGACAGAAGGTCCTAATACTTTCAAGCAGCTTTACAGGCAGCGTATCCGCTGGGCCCGCGGCCTGTTTGAGATTGTCTCCCATCACCGCAAGCTGTTTGGAAATCCTCATTACGGTATTATCGGAGCCGTCACTTTGCCTTACATCTTTTTGTTTGAGTTTATAGCTCCTGTATTGGAAATAAGTGGTTTCCTGTTTATGATATGGTTGGTTTTTGTTGGAGGTGTAAACTGGGATACCGCATTCATTATCTTCGGCATGATTTATATGTTCTCGGTACTGATGGCTTTTGTCCTGATACTGTTTGACTATGTCACAGAGGTGGTTGACTGGGAAAGCAAGACGAAAGCTTATCTCACCTTGCTGTTTGCGGCGATGATTGAGCCTTTTGTCTATCATCCTTTCATCACCTATTTTTCAAATGTAGGCTATTGGCAGTTCATTCGTAAAACCACTGCTATTTGGACACCTATTCAGCGTAAGGGCGTAAAGAAGAAAAATAGTTAAGTAACATGAATAAAAACAGATATACATATTGTTTTTTGAAGCCTTGGCTCTTGTTCCTGTGGCTAACCCTGTGCCTTCCTACCTTGCAGTCACAGGTGCCAGAGCATACGCCACGCTATTATGTGAACCGTATCCAAGGTTTTATTGACGCAAATGCTTGGAACGAAGCGAAGCGTGTCATCGATGAGGCTTTGGTGAATTATCCTGATGACCCCGAATTACGATATCTCAACGGCAGGTACTATTACATGTCAGGAATGTTGAATGATGCCAGGTACAACTTGATCAGAGCAACTCAGATAGATGACCAGCATTACGGGGCAAAGCGTCTTCTGGTGGATGTGGAAGATGATTCCGGGCATTATTCCAGTGCTATTTGCTACATCAACGAACTGTTGGAATTCCAGCCTTACGACAAGGATCTTTGGCGTAGGAAAATCGGGTTGTATCGTAAGATGAACAACCATACGGAAGCTGATGCGAGCTTGGAACGACTGGCACGTATTTATCCGAATGATACGATTATCAGCAACGACTTGAGAAACCGAAGAAGGATAAACTCCAATGCTGTCCTTCAAAAGAACAGCTTGGAAGACGCTGCAGTTAATCTGGAACAATGGCTGGAGTTAGACCCCAGGAACCTGGAATACTATCTGGAGTTGATAAACACTTACCAGCGATTGGGTGAGTTTGACCGTGCCATCGGTACTGCCAACAGAGGCTTGACGGTGTTCCCTGGCAATGTGGAGCTTTTGAACAAACTGGCAGGCTTAATGACTGACCAAGGACTGATGACTCAAGCCTTAGATGTAGCACGACGGAGTGCTCCGAACAGTACTCTCTATCGCTATATGCTTGAAGAATTGGCCTCGGACAACCGTCTCAGAGATCCCTATGAGTCAAATGCCAGATTTTATGACGAGACACACAACGAGGATGCCTTGATCTATCTCATTAACACTGCGATAACAAGGGGGTATTACGATGATGCCAGCCACTATCTGCAAGAGGCCATGCGATTGCAAGGTCGTACCCCAGACCTGCTGATGAAGCAATATGCATTGGAAAAGAGATTCGGTAAAGAAGGACAGTCCTTGAAGATACTCCAAGAACTGTATGAAATAATACCGGATGATGAAGAATTGAACGAAGAATATGCGGGAATCATGCTGGAGTTAGGCAACCGTGAGATGACTCTTGAAGACTGGGAGGATGCCAACCTTCATCTTAAACGAGCCATCGAGCTCATGTCTGTAGATGACGAGGCTTGGCCTGCGGCTGCCTCGCGACGCATTGTCTGTTTAGGCAGACAGGGGCTGTATAACGAGGCTCGTGCCCAATACCGTGAGGCCGTTACGGCAGATCCCATTCACAGAAACCGTTACGCAGCTGCTTTCGAAGAGGTCATGGGTAACCGTTTCCGCTACCTGATTGAAGAAGAAATGTATCTTGAGGCTCTGAAGGAGGCACAAGAGTACGTAAGCATGATGCCCGATTCAGAATTAGGTATCAGGACCTGCATTAACATGAGTCAGACTCTGGGTCTGGAAGACTCGTTCCAGGTATATGCCCAGCAAGGCTTTGACAGTTTTCCCGACGAGCCTTATTTCATCATCAAGCAGGCCGTTTCACTGGAACATCAGAAACGCTTTGCTGAAGCACTGGAATTGCTGAATCCACCCTATGTGAATGAAGAATACGCTCTGCCGCTCATGACCTCAACTCGCTCAGGAATCACTGAGGAGTGGATTTCGGAATTGTTGAAGAACCATCATCCACAACAAGCATTAGTGGCGGCAGACATGGCGTTGCAGGGTGACCCCAACAACAAAGGACTGCTTTATGCTAAAGGGCTTGCTTATGAACAGTTGAAAGAGTTCAGCCAGGCATATACTTTACAGAAACGGTATTACGAGCCGAGCAATGCAGAGCAGCAGGAATTCTATCAGCATATGCGCTGGCTCCGTTTCAAAGGGTTTAAGAATTTGGTTGACGCCTCCTATACTCATGCGGCATTCGATTCCAGAGGTGAAGAGGTGGCTTCCATGGGTCATCTGTATTCTGTCGCTTCAGTCAGTTATACCCGCATAGGTAAAAAAGATTCCTTTACAGGACAGGTCAGTTATAAAGGTATTGACGGCTATCATTATGAGAAACTGTATTTAGACGAAAACTATGAAGAGCAGCTGGAGCAGGAGCACAGTCCCGGAGGATTCGGTCTGGAGTTCATGGGGCAGTGGGAACATGCTGTTAACAGTCGATTGACAGCCACGTTAAGCGGGGCTTTCTCCACCAAGTTCTTCAATAAGTATGGTGCTAACCTTACACTGAGTTATGAGATGAACAAAGGATGGACACCTTCCGTCCGCTTTGGCTATCGTCGCACGTCTGAAACCTATCTTTATCTCAGCGCTACAGACTCTACTGCAGTTGACAAGATCCAATACAACCTGTTCATTCTCACTCCGGCTCTTGAGAAGGAGTGGACGGAACGCATTAGCACCCGTCTCTCTATAGATTTAGCATCTATGAGGTCTGATATCTATTACAATGTTGGTATGAAGGGCAAACTGTTCATAAATGATGACAACATCTCTTCCGTTTCACTCATGGCTGGCATAGGATCATTCCCAGAGTTGAATTTCTTCGATCAGACAGCTCTTAAAGAGCTTTCACATACGAATGCGATGGTTGGCTTTGATGCCCAATACTTATTGACAGAGAACCTCTACTTGGGACTGTCGGGAAGCTGGAACACCTACTATAGTCCCTACAGGACATTAGAAGGAATTTTGGTTGACTCATATCGCAACATTTATAGTTTAGCGCTACAGTTACATGTGGCTTTTTAAAATCACAAAACCATGAATAAAATGATTAGACTATTGCCATTTATCCTACTGCCTTTGTTCTGCAATTGCAGTTTTGCTCATCAAGATGGGACAACTGGTACGGGACCTTTTGAATATAAAGAGATATATCTGCCGGAAGGAATTGGTGAAGGAGCTGCCAAGCTGGGGCTCAACAGCGTAGATGAAGACTGGGGTATCTGGGGACATAATCTTTCAGTAGTGGTGCCCAAGAACCACTCTATGACCATCTATGCTTCAGTTAACGGCAGCAGGAACAGAGAGCAATTCTGCTTTTCATCCGACCAGCTCTTCGGATATATTGAAAACTACATAGAAGACAATTTCGGGGAGAACCATACCCATCGTTTCGCCATCTTGCCTAATGATAACTCGTTCGTTTGCCAATGTGAACAGTGTGTCAGTGTGGGCAATACGGCAACAGACGCTTCTCCTGCTGCATTCAAAATGTTAGAGAGGCTGGCCAAACGTTTCCCCAAACATGTTTTCTTCTCTTTGTACTACCTGAGCACCAAGAGCTTGCCTAAAGAACCTCTCCCGGAAAATACGGGAGTGTTAGTCAGTGCTATGGATTATCCACTTACGCCTCATGAGACAGCTCAAGAAGCTGCATTTACAGCTTTGCTGAAGTCTTGGAGCCAGAAGGTAAGCAGGGTATATGTGTGGGATTACATCAATAACTTTGATGATTATTTCACACCCTATCCCGTTCTGAATCTCTTGCAGCGTCGCTTTCAGATTTATGAGGGGGCGAATGTCAAAGGTATATTCTTGAATGGAAGCGGTTCGGCTTACAGTAGTTTCAGCAAACTGAAGACCTATATCATCAGGGACCTGATGGAGAATACACACCAAGACCTGAAAGAGCTGGTGATGAAATACTGTCATGAGTTTTATCCTGTAACAGGTAATGAGATAGCCAGTTATCTGTTCTTGGTGGAGGCTACCTTCAACAAAAGAGGTAAATCTCTTCCGCTGTACGAAGGCGTACCCAGGCTGATGGATGTGTATTTAGATCCCTTTGAGTTTAGTCCCTTCCACATGCGTATGTTAGAACTTTTGCCCCAGACTGTAGGCGAGGAAAAAGAGGAAATTACCACTTTATGCAAGGCTCTGGCTATGACCCGCCTGGAAATCAAGCGGGTTAACAGGCATATTCACGCAGGTACCGAGCCTTTGCTGGAACTGCTGGAGCAAATGCCTGATGATGGCATACATGGCTATAGTGAGACATATTGGTCTGTGAAAGACTATGTAGAGGAATACAGAGAGATGATTAGCCACGATAAGCAGTTCGGAACGAGAAACCTGTTGAAAGGGAAAAAACTGGAAGCATTGACTCCGTTGGATGAAGATTATAATGATATCTCTATCCTGACAGACGGACAACTTGGTTTGCCATCCAATTACCATTGTGGACAGATGCTTTCATCCGCAGATCCGTCCCTGCGCATTAGCATCCCCGATGTGAGTGGCATGAGGCGCATCAGGGTTTCCTTCACGGTCAATAAGTTCTTCCACATAGGCTTGCCGTTGAGCGTAACCTTGACGGCTGGAGACAGTAAGGTCAAGACCGTTACACCTGTACCGTCTGTCAAGAATCCACGCAGGTCAACGGTAGAATTCATTATTCCTGCAGGGGCTGGTCCGTTAGTACTGACCATCGTTCGTGATAAGAATGAACGTACAATGGCAATTGATGAAATTGAAGGTTTTTAATAGAATGAAATGAGTAAGATGGTGAAGCAATTGTTAATTATGCTGATTTCCGTTGTCATGCTGGCAGCTTGCCAAAAGACTTTGAAGCCAGCCAGTGCCATTGTTGTTGACCCTGTGCGTCATTATTATCCTGTCATACAGGGAGAAAAAATGAGCGTCACTTACGAAATAGAAAACACTTCTGACAATCCTTTGTTCATTCAGGAAGTGCAGACCTCCTGTGGATGTCTGGTTCCCCGTGACGAACTTCCTATTGTTATACTGCCTCACCGTAATGGTTTTGTGACCCTTGACTATAACACTATTATGAATAACGGTTATGTGGATCATTATGTCTATTGTTATGGCAATTTCCAAGACACAACAGCTATCGTCATGAGCTTTGACACCAATGTAGTGCCAGCATCAGACTACTTCAGAGACTATGAGCAACTGTGGAACGAGCAAGAGAAGATCTCGCCAACTATCCATACTTTTGTAAATGGTACTTCTGCACAAAAGGGATATTATACAGATACAGGCGTAAACCCTCGTCAAGAGCGTAAGGAAGAAGTGCAAAACGAAATTGATCAAATGGCTCCTTAATTTTCTGCCTGTTTTGTGAACAACCTACTGAAGT
>Ga0247608_10004203_pt1 | contig 16293 bp, 7 predicted proteins | sample 176DNAGHGlowgp2_FD_193490 | JGI IMG/M metagenome (GOLD analysis project Ga0247608, IMG submission 193490) | Sheep rumen microbial communities from Palmerston North, Manawatu-Wanganui, New Zealand - 1766 DNA GHGlow gp2 | ecosystem: Host-associated > Mammals > Digestive system > Stomach > Rumen ... | reverse complement strand
ATATGTTGCTATTCTGGATGGTAAGAGCACACTCCATGAGGGAACTTGCATCCATAATACGAATATTCTCAAGGGTTCTAATTGCTTTATCTATGGAGGCACGTTAGAGAAATCGAATGTATTAGATGGTAGTATTGTTACACTGCATGGTGGCTCCATTGAAAATTGTGAAGTACTTGGTGAAGTCAGGGTTTACAAAGGCGTTGTCGAAAACACTTTAATCAAATGCGGTAAACTTATCATTTATGATGGTGATACTATTGCATTTAAGAATGTAATAGTTTCCAATAAGGTTACGATTTATCGTAAAGCTTATAATGGAAGTAAATTACCGTCTCTTGAAGGGATTGACATCAAAACGGGAACAAAAATCATCAACGAAATTGACGAAGGTTCCGATAACGGAATTTTCACAGAAACTATTATTTGGGATGGTAAATCCGGCAAATAACAAATAAATTAAGAAGAAGGGATTTTCCCTTCTTCTTTTCAATTTTATAAGGAGATTTGTAATGAAACGAGACGAACTCTATATCACTATTGAGCCAGATGATATTAAACATGAATCTTTTACACTTGTTAATTCATCTGATCTTAAGAACTACAAAGATGATCATTATACTTGGTCTATGAAAGTTAGTGGTTCGGTCGAACATATTAATATGTTAGGCGATGGTGGAGTGATTTGTTATGGTGGAAATATCGGTAGTATTGATGTGAGAAACGGAAGATTGAATATCAGTCATAATGCTACAGTTTCTAATATTAGAGAACTTGGTGGTTGGGTTTCTTACGACGATATTTCCACTATTCATTTCATGACTAGTGTTCTGCAGGGTAGTATTGTTACTACTCCTTTTACCATCCATCATGTAACAACTTTCAAAGATTGTGAAATTCTTAATGAAGGAACAGTCTACGAATATGGTGTCTTAAAAGATTCACATATTGGTAAAAATGGTTATGTTCTGGCAAAAGCACATAGCATCATTGATTCTGTTGTTGTGTCAGATGGTGGACATTTGTTTGCTGAGGATAGAGCGCATCTTAAGAATATCTATATTGCTAAAGGTGGCTCTATTTCAATTTGTCCAAGAACACATACTCATCATGTAACTGCTTGTACAGGATCAACTGTTTATGTGAATCCTAAAGTTAAGGAAGAATCACTTAAACTTATCAAAATGGAAGAAGGTGTTGAAGTGAAAACAACTGATGATAAAACTGACGACCTGAATGATCAGTTTGATGTGTATTTGACGTTATACACAACTACGAATAAAGTTGAAGATTTTGAATTTGAATATCTTCTTGTTCACATTCTGAATCGCAATTATAAACTTTATTGTAAGATGGATTGGTGGAATGGCGATAGCAAGCCGTGTAAACTTGAGAATCCTTACGAGTTTGTGAATCCTCTTGATCCGAGAGATAAAGCTACTTTCGAGTATAGAGGATTACTGCATTTGAAAGATTGCTATCTTGTTGATGCAGAAACGGATATGCCTGTTGCAGATCCAGACTTCTTTGCTTTTCTTGCTAAGGCTGATATTCTTGGAATGACTTATAGGTCTACTGAAGATTTCAGATGTCTCATTGATAAGAAAGGTGTTCTCTTTAGACAGAAGAACCTTTACGTTTGTGATGAGCCTCTGTGCTACGAACGTCTTGGTAATCCTGTATGTAAACCCATAGACGATTCAAGATATGATTGGCAGAAAGAAGCCAAGGAATTATCTGTTCAATATCCCGGTAATTTAATTATTGGTGGCTATTCTGCTAATAATGTTTGTACTTTAAGGGAAATTTATTTAGAGTATAACAGGTTTGGTTACGATAAACCGATCACATGTCATATTGGGTTTAAAAATGCTACTGTAAATTTTAACCCTGAGACAAACTACATGACGGTTCGTTTGATTGATTGGGGTCTCTGGTTCCCTGAGGATCAGTCAGTCTTTGAACATGATTGTATTCTTGATAGTATCAAGATCATTGGTTGGGGATATGATCACGATACCAAAGGTTTCTATGTACCTCACTTTACTGAAGCTTGGTATAATGGAAGAAAAGTCGATATGGCTGAGAAAACTGAAAATAGTCGTATCGTAAATTTCTTAGACTATGGTGCCATGATTTCAACAACTAAGCCTATGATTGATGCTCTTAAGAACACTCATTGTGAAACGAAAATGGTTGATGATGCTGAGAGTGTTATTTCAGGTAATCTTGTCATTCATTGCAGAACTAACTATCCGGATTCTTACATTTCGTGGCTTGAGATTGAATTTCCTGATGTCGATAAAACTGAGAAATCAATTTACACAGCATTTTGGAAAACGCCTGAAATAAGTTATAATCCGAAAACGAACATCTATTCATTCATCTTTAAAGATCAGGATTGGTCTCTTCGTCTGATTGATGATGAGAACAAGGTGAGTGATCTCAACAAGTCTTGGATCAAAGATGCAAAAATCACTCATGCATCTTTCCATATGGAACTTCCTGAGAACTTCCAGTTTGATCTTATTGATGTTGAGTATGATGGAGAAAAGATTGCAGGTCCTCCGTTTGTTAAGTTCGGAATCTGGGGAACTTTAGATAATCCAAATACCACAGAATCAAAAGGTTCAATTGGATTGTATGATCCGAATGAAGATATTAAACTTCATCCTGAGAAAAAGAATAATGGGTTTTTTACAATAGGGCCTAATACCCAGCATTACTGGAATACGCCTGTTTGTAAATTTAAACCAGATGGAGATATCCATTTAAATTCAACTCTTGTGGATATGAGCAAAGAAGTTAAAGTCACTAGTATTGTAATTAATCCTGGTGATGATAAACTCGATTTCTGTGATGAAGCCGCAGCATATGGACCTACTATCTCATGCAAGCCTACAGAATCAAAAGCTTCAGAAATTGGATTGGATAATGTGTTTTCAGATGTTCCTCATCTAACTCTTCTTTGTAGGACGAATTATCCGACTTCTTTTGTATCATGGATGGAAGTTGATTTTCCTGGAGAAGAGTGGGATCTGTCTATGAGATCTGCTTATATTGGATTCTTTGCAAAGCCTGAAGTAACTTACAATTCTTCAATAGATGCCTATATTTTCACTTTCAAAAGTTGGTATCTTAGAAGTATGAGAAGGTGTGATGGGGTTTCTCATGATACCAAATTCCTTAAGGCTGAAGAAATTCAGAAAGCTAGGATAACGCATATATCTTTCGCTAGCAGCATCCCTGATGATTTCCAATTTGATCTCCTTAATATCAGATATGGTAATCATAAGATCCATGGATCTGAGTATGTGCAATATGGTGTTTGGAATATCGAAGACAATCCGGCCAAGGTTAAGTCTAAAAAGTCTATCTATCTTTATGATCCGAATAACACCACAAGATCAAAAGGATCAATTGAATTACATGATCCGAATTATGTGAAATATGGTGTTCGGAATAAAGAAGAAGTTGTTGAGAATCTCAAAGATGCTGTTGAGAAGACAACTCAGAAAGCGTTAGCTGAAAAGAACCTCAAACCTAAAACGGAAAAGGAATTGCAGGATGATACTGTAGATGATTCTACAGTTAATTGGTATAAACAACCGGATGATGAAGTACCTGTGCACAAAGAGACAGTTTATAAGAAGATAATTACTTGTGATATGTATCCGATGAATAATATTCAGGTTCGCTCTTTATCTGAAAAAGAAGTTCAGATGGGTGCGTTCGAGGATAAATCACCTAAGAAAGAGTATTATCCTGTCAATTTCTGTACTGATCTTCATATTGAAGGATCAACTGCGTCCAAAGTTACCGTCCTCGATGGTGGATATGTCTGGCTGCATTCAGGATATGTCGATGATATTTGGGTATATCCTGGTGGTTCGGTTCGTATCGACTCTTCCGAGTGTTATGGCAACATCTATGAATGTGGTGGATATGTTGATTTTGACGGAGATGAACAGAATACCGTAAATGGTAATGAAGTTTATGATCTGGTTCTGAATAATCAGATGTCCACAGTTCATAAGGGAACCACATTCTTTCGTGTGAGAATTCAGAATGGTGTTACTCTCATTGTTCGTGGTGAGGTTGATTACTTAATCGCTGGCCGTGAAGCAACTGATTGTAACGAAGTTCAGGTTATGGATGGAGGTACACTGAAGAAATCCTGTGTTGAGGCAGGCACCAAAATTGTAGCTTTCAGCGGCAGCACTCTTGAAGATGTTACTGTTGTTCGTGGTGGAGTTTTACAGATTTTTAAAGGTGCACGGATAAAACATTGTGAGATTTGCTACGGTGGAACTCTTGAAGTTGCCAGTGATGTTGATCGGAGTGCAGAATGGTTTAATAAAGAAATCTTTCAGCATCTTGGATCGACAGTAAAAACATTTAAATTAGATTTATTTGACGAAGTTTCAGACGACGCCGAATAATAAAATTATTTCACCACTAGGTATTGTATGTTGCTCACACATCTTGCCTAGTGGTGAGTCTTTTTTGAAATAGAGGCAAGGGCCTTTATCTGATATCATGCATCTTTAGATTGTTTCAACCATGGTATCTGTATATTGTAAACGATCAGTCCTAACAGCAAGGAGAAAAATATGCTGAAATTCCAATTTGTAGAACACCTGGATGATTCATCTTTGGTGAAACCAGACGTCAAGGCTCAGAATCCTGAGTTTTGGACACAGCCGTATAGACTTACGGTAACACGTGGTGTATCTGGGCCTAGTGCAGGTTACCTTTACACACATCAGGATGGATGTATTAAATTAGTTTTTAATACATGCAAAATGTCAGATCGTGTGAACACGATTGATGATTATCCTCCATCAGAAGAACATAAATATCTGTATGAGTATTTCAAGGGATGTCTGTTTTATAACACGACAGAATATAATCTCGATTTTCTCAACGGGAGATATGCTCAGGATCTGAATGAAATCATGGATGCTTTTACTGCATTTGATCAAGGTGCTATTTGGCAGTTCCTGAGAGCAGTTAATCTCCAGATCAACAAGTATCTTCTTCCGAATGTACTTAACGGAGATAAAACACTTCATAAGTTTGCTAACTCCATTCGTAGTTTTTACAATGCTCTCGATTATGGCATCGGAATAACTTCTAAAATGATAATGTTTATCCATGATGACATGGAAAGGCGTATCAGTGATGGAGTAGTTTTAAAATGTTCTCTTGATGATTACACAGTTGGTAGAACATTTATTCTGCAAACTTACCTTGTTTTGCTTCCTATTAAAGAAGCAATTACAGGACTTAACTGTGGATTCTCTGATAAATACACCATGACAGATTTCTTATATGATTGCATTGGTAGTACACCGAAATCTATGAGATGTGATTATGAAGATCTGTATGGATCCTATAAAACTTCTGATTTTATTTCATCGTTAGTTGATAAGAATAAAAATTCCAAACTCAATCTTACAGAAAAAGCTATTCTGATGTATAAGAAGCAGACTAATCCTGCTTGGAAACTTATCAGTACTGAAGAAACTTACATTAAAGGATCAGAAACGGATGATGCTTGTTGCAAAGTTCTTAGAGGCGGTAAATTAATCCTTATGCCGCATACTAAACTTCAGGAAGTGATTGTTGAAGATCATGGCGTTTTGTGTCTTCATGAACTTGCTTTTGCAAAGAACATCACGGTTAAGAAAGGTGGTTGGATTTATGTATGGAATAGAGCTGCTTTAGCAGGCAGTTATATTCATGTAGAGAAAGGTGGTATTGTAAGTTGTGATACACACAATCTTCGCCAGCTCATTCTTGATGATGGAGTGATTATTAATCCTCCATTTGGATATGATCCTGATAAGCATTACATTATGCTTCTTGAGCATGAAACATATAAGACTACTCCTATTAACGATTTAGTCAATAGACAAAAAGATACGGAAATCAACAAGTTTGATTATCAAGAACCAGGTCCTTTAAATAAGATCATTAAAGATTTTAATGAAGGAAAAGAAATTCCTTCTACTGATAAAATCGGAGTAGGTAGTATTGCTATCGTTGATGAGAAAGAAGCACGTGAGTATCTTGACAAGCATGTTAAGAAGCCTGCTGATATGTCATATGCTGAAGCAGCTGCTGAAGCTGTTCAACATAGAAAGAGATAAGAGTTATGATCCTGGAGCATAAATGCTCCAGGATCATTTTAAAGTGTTGTTCAAAATTTTTTGTTTATATATTTCTATAGTGAACAAAGTAGATTAAGATTATTGATGTTCTTTGTTCATTGTGTGTCCCTTGGTTAGTATGGTTGCGCATTACTACCAGGATGGGGAGACGTTATCCGAATCTCAGGATGCTAGCGCATGGCATCGCGGAGCGGTACACGACCAGCGGAGGAAGCATTGGCCGGTACGTCTGAAAGGATAGCGCAGTGTGATCGGAAGAATCCGAAAGACCACAAGACGCACAATTATCTTTATAGGAGAGGCGACCTATCCTCTCCTTCACATATATCAATGGGGCTATGACATGGTGTCGATTGGGATTAAAGCCAAAGTGCAGTTCCAAGACGTGGGTTCGATCCCCACTAGCTCCACCATTTTCTTTTTTTCTTTGGGTATATATTACATAAGAAATAAACTAAATAAGGAGAACAAAATGTCAGCAATAAACGAAAATGATATTCTTGAAGATTTGCAAACACTAGAATATATTCTTGTGTGTCATCCGTATGGCTGGGATAGAATCGGCTGTCATGGTCAACTTGGATATGTACTGAAAGTTTATAAGAGACTTCAACGCAAAGCCAGAAAGCCTCTCCATTTCAGTCAAAGAATTCGATGGAATAATGTTCACAAAATGTATTTGGAGCATAGAGAAAAAGGATATTTTAATCCAACTATTACTTCATGCAATGCGTGTACATTAAATATGAATCCAGCATGCGAATTTAAGAACTATACAAAATATACAAAATACAAGTAACGCAAGGCTCTTAGAGCCTTGCGTTTCTTTTTTGGAAACATCCTATGCGTTTGATATACCTAATATATAAGGAGAGCTTTATGCTGACAACTGCAGTTGCAGTAGGTGAATCAGCGTATCATATCTACATGGTTATGGCAAATCAAGTAGCCAGACATATCTTACAAGAGTTGGGTGTTTTAGAGATGTTGGATAATAGACTTTACATTAATTCTAGTATCTATAATCCTTCTAAATCATCTGATCAAAATAAGAATGCTATTTTGGTAGAAGATAAATTTGTATGTACATTTGATATGAAACATCCTTCTACTGGATTAGCTTATGACACGACAGATATTGGACTACACATGGATGCAGTCAGACATCGTCGTGATTGGCTAACTCGTTATCCTATTCTTCGTGTAGATCAGCACAATATTACTCTCTACAATAGTGTAATTCCTTTTAATATTACATTGAATTGTGAATTGCATTTTAGAGATTATATTAAAGCTCATGATATCGCTGATAGATTCCTCCTACGTTTTAATCGTGGTGAATTGGTTTCTCTTCCAAATCTAGTTTATGATTTTCCTCTTCCTTTACAAATTCTTCAAACACTTTGGGCACTTGCTTCTACAATAGGTGTTGATAAAGAGTGTTTCCTGCATTGGTTGGAAGAGTATTCAAATCATCAGATAAAGAGAAATGTTTCCACAGCTGAAAAGAATAAGCGTTTTGAATGGGTAGTCGCATGTAAAGTATTTGAGACCTTAGTTAAAATCGATTATGATTTTAGTGAACCAGAAAAAACTGGTATAGATAGTGCCGAGTGTCATACATTAAGATTTACATGTACACTTCATGCATCTAGACCTTCTGTACTTTATGCAGATTATCCTCTTGTTATTAATAATACATTAGTTCCTGAAGAAATTGTTCATGTTGATACTTCTTATCAAAAGAATCTTTATGAATATCTTGAATATCCTAATAGATTTTTAGACCCAGAATATCAATATCAAAAATATTTAACATATCAGCCAATTCATAATCCTTGGTATGATACTTGGGTACCAGATTATGGATTTAGTCAATACAATTCATACGGAAGTATTCCTATTTTTATAGGACTATTTACCTTAGATGAACCGGATTGTGAACATTGTCCGTGTCCATCAGAAAGTAAACATGCCGGAAACATTAAGCATTGTAACGGTAATTGTAGATGCAATTCTGATTGTGGTCATCATTGTTTCGATCATCAACATCATGAGACTGAAGTAGATCCTTACGATGATCCATATACAGATCCGTATAGTGATCCTTATTCAGATCCATACGACGATCCTTATGACTGTCCTTACACAGATCCTTATCAAGACAGAAATCCTGATTGTCATCATTGTCCTTATCATAAAGCTCAAATTGATCCATTCAATCCAAGAGCTTGCGTAAAGCCAAATCCTGACCAGACTCCATGTCCTTGTTTCTGTGGACATGCTACAACAAATATTAATATTAGAACTGATCTCGACATGTATCAGTTAAAACCTAGATTATTAAGATATTTTAAAGATAGAAAAGAAGCTGCTTTATTAGCAGAATCTGTCTATCATGTTTTAGTGTTTCAGGATGATAGACAAGTTAATCCTGAATTATTAGAATTTGATGGTGAAGTAATAAAAGTTCCAAATCGTTTAGGTAGTGACCATACTTATCGTGTTGTGATCGGATATACTCCACCAAGAAAAGTTGATAGTTCTATGGCATGGAAACAAGGATATGATCCTTATGATCCATGTAAGATTGAAATTTATAAACATCCTTTCTTTTTCTTTTTAGATGTTATTATTGTTCCACAACGTAAAGGAGTAAACACGAATGGGCATGGCTAAAAGTAGAGGAGTACTTCCTCGTCCTGATTGTAGCAAGCCAAAGCACTGCTTCGATGTTCCGCCTATAGATCCTAAACAGGTTGATTATAGTACTGTTCCTGTTAATGTTGAACCAACCGATGTTGTCAATGCTGAACAGTATGTAGCAAGAACTGTATCAGATCTGGGTACAGTAAGTGAAGAAGATCAGAAATTAGCTCTTCTTTCAACTTATGCAGAAGGTAGTGTTATAACTGTTACATTTTATCATCAATTAGCTTCACACAATTATGGAAGATCTACTTATAATACATTCTCTGAATCACTTGATTCGATTCATCAGAATTATTTAAAGATTAATAATTTCCAAATGAAGTTAAAAGATGCTGTTGCATTTAATTATAATTCAGAAGCTACACAATCACAAGTGACAGGTGAAGCAATTCTTTATCCTTATTTCTGCCCTTATCAAGGTGACATGTTTATCTATGAAACAAGAGCGAATAAATTAGGATTGTTTAAAATTACTGAGATTCCTCAGAGATTATCCATCTCAGGTGCCACTTGCCATAGTATCAAGTTTATTCTTTATACTTGGGTAACAGATGATGTTTTATCAAAACTTAATGATTGTGTTACAGATGAAGCTTATTTTGATCTACAAACATTCTTGAATGGACAAGGTGCTCTTATTAGTTCAGATGAACTTGAACTTCAGAAAAAAGCAGAGAAAGCAGTTGATGTTTTAACACATCGCTATATTGCTGATTTCTTAGAAAAAAGAATCTATCGTTCTTTCATTGAGAATGCTTGTCTTTATGATCCTTACTTAGTCGAGTTTTGTTTAAAATTATTTGATTGTAAAGATCTTCCAATCTATCCACAGCAACTTGTTCCTAATCCTGAACATTGGACAGAGAGTTTCTGGTATTCATTATTAGATCCAGATTATACTCCTCCTTCTATTGTTGTGAATAGAGCTGTAAAATTAAATAAGGCAATTAATTACAGGACAACAAAGATTAATGCTTTATCGAATAGATGCTTTATTCAACTTGATAAATCACTGATTGCTACTTATAATTATCCTCCTTTCTTGATTCCTAAGAAGTGGGATAAAGATGAGATAACAGTTCCAATGCAAATTAGATTATACTTTGATCAGAGAAAAGTATATCCTTCTGCGTTATTAGAATTAGCAAATCAGATGCTATCCGTTAGAAGAGTTGCTGCATTCTACTTTATTCCTATTGTTATTTTCTTATTAAAGAAAATGTTATCAGGATTAAAATCTGGTAACAGTAATATCATATATAAAGATCCAGAAGAGCCTAAAAACGACAACACATGCGTTTGCGATTGCAGTGATTGTATCTTCTCATGTAATCCTCCTCATATGAAGAATATGATCAAGTGTCCTGGACATCAACATCATAGTTGTTCGTTTGATAAGAGATGTAATACAATCTTTATTCCACCATGTGGTGGATGCAGTTCTGATCCTGCAGCATATCCTCTTCTGTATCGTCGTACTTCTAGATACTTCATCGAAGATGATTATAGACGTTATCATAGAGAGATTTCAAAGATACCTCCAAAGAGAATACCGATGTATGGCCCTGGTAGAACACCAATTCATTGTGATCATCCACCAGTGCCACCAATGGATCCGAATCAAGAAAGTTGTAATAAAGTGGACGATATGTTCTATTACGATGAAGATGATGGATCTATCAAAGACGTATCTGGTGTCAATGGGATTGAATTCGTGAATTTACGTGATAATGACTATGATCCAAGTGATGATGATTATTTTGATGCAACTGATTGATTATAAAGGAAATATTATGAAAAAACACAAGAAAACTTTCAATGGGTATTTACCAAGGGTAGACATAGATGGAACGTTTGACAATCCTAACTATAGTGTAATACTACAGGTTCCGGTTAGGATGGAGAGGGGTTACGACAAGCGAAATGAATATGATTGTTTGGTTGATCCCTTTGAAGAGTTTACTCGTGTTCTTAATATTGCATCAATATTATTTGATGTATTTTAAACCCTTTAATGTGTTAGGAGGAATTATGGCTGACACAACTATCACTCTGAATGGGCAGATCGCGCTGCCAATCACACTCAATGTTGGTCCTGGTCTCTATGTGGACGGGAATACTCTGAAACTAAAACTTGCTGTTGCTGGTAATACTCTGGCGGAACCTGGTATTGCTATCTTTAGTGCTAATCAATTTACTGTTAATGCAAATGGTATGGTGCAGATTAAACCTGCTACTACGACTACCGCTGGTATTGCTTACTTTGATTCCACTTGCTTTAGTGTTGCTTCTAACGGTCGTGTAACTGGTAAGACAGCTTCTGTCGCCAATCGCGGTATCGTTCAGCTTGCTACTGATGCTGAAATCGCAGCTGGTACGGACAATTACAAAGTTGTCACTGCTGCAAGTCTTGCTAAGAGACTGAAAGAATTTAAGCCAGAAGGCGCTGCTTCTAAACCTACTACTCTTATCGGTGGTAGCGATACAAATGACTATCCTCTGAATAATGGTGGCCTCGGTATGATCGCTGTTTGGGATGCTAAATCTAGGACATGGATCCCGTCTGCTATTCTTCAGCAGATTGTTTCTATTCTTGATTATATTGGTTCAAAGGATTCTGGCGTTGCTAGAATGCTTGCTGATAAGATTCAGCCTCGTAGCTACAATCATACTCCGAGCAGTATTGATAACGCAAATCGCTAATGTACTTTTACACAGAGCTGGGATATCCCAGCTCTGTGTATATTTCTTATTTTTACCGACCATGTTATGAATTTCCGTACTTTAACTAATTAACACCGGAGGTTAAAATGGCTGGTGCTTTACTTGGAGCTGACAGATCAGCATCTAATTGGCAGCTTTTATTAGAAGGTGGTGGTATTCTTCTTACAGAAGATACTGCTGCTAAAACCTTAGTTGAAGGTTTAAATGAAAAAGAATCAGAAGCAGGTATTACGTTATCAATTGATCCTAGTACAGCTTATGCAACTATTTTTGCTCCTATGAACAAAAACTTCTGTACTAGATTTGATCAAGCTATTACTGAACTTGCTCCTAATTTCTTAGATTCAAATGATGAACCGTTTGCAGGAGATCTTGAAGTCTTAGCCAATTTAGTTGGTGATGAACATGTTGTTACATATCAATCTGATGGTAGCCCATTGGAGCCGTATAAAGTATCTATTTCTTCTGCTTATATTACTCAAAGATTTGCTATGCTGAATCTTTTTGTAACTCCTGCTATGGATATTTATTCCATGCCATGTATTGTAAAATCTGCTAAGGTAATTTTACCGACAGAAAAATACATGGAAGACCAGGATGGAACCTGGTCTTCACAAGATGTTACAATTGCTACTATGTCTAATGATGTAGTTACAGTTGTATCGGATGGTGTGTGTGAATTTGAATTTGAAGGAACAGATCCAACAAATTCTGGTACTATCACAGCATATTGTTTATTAGAACCCGATGTTAATGTCGTTAAAAATTGTGCTGCTGTACGTAAATATCCTTCAGCTATTGATACCGGTTATGGTGTTACTATAACAATGAGTAGTCAAGGTATACTCACGATTAACGGTACAATGAATCAAAATGCGGAATTTACAGTATGTCCACACGGTGAAGGAACTGGTGTTAATGTAGGTTATAACTGGACTTTTTACAATAGTGATCAAATTAACGGTAATTTACTTCTTTGGTGTGAAGAAATAAGTGGATCTTGTATTGTATCTTCTGGAAGAGTATATGTTGATTTCTGTTCTCGGAATCCATCATCTGCTCGAGCTACAGTATCTGAATATCAACTTGAATTATATAATTCACTGCAAATTGCGCAGCATACACATGCTAAAATAATTCACAACGAAAATACCAGTATCATAGCTATACGTATCTTTGCTTCTTTAGGTACTGTATTTAATAATTACCAGATTAAAATTGGTCTGAAAAAATATCCAGCAGATGGTAAAGTATACGACTTTGGGTTGCTAGATTCATATATGTACGTACCACTTAATGGCTATTCAACAGATCCTGATGCAAACTATCCTACAACTAGATTATGTGATGGTTCTTTTTGTGTTGCAAATCTTCCTGAATCTTATGCTAGTCTTTATCGTTTGAGTCATAGTTGGGTTTCAAATAACAATGGTCCTTCTCAGTTATTAACAGGTGATACGTTAACAGAAGTTGGAAAAGCTTATAGATTTACACTTCAGATTATTGAAGGTAATAATACTACTACACATTTGTATAATGACGCACCTGCTTATTTTAATTTATATTACGCTGATGCAACAATTGCTGCATCAATCAATGCTGCGAATGAAAACCTGTTCCATGACGGTATAGCTAGTACTACATTCATTTCTGAAAAAGTGGTTGATTTTTTAGGATTAGCTACAATAGTTGGTACACACCGCGCAAACGGTTATCAGAGATTAGCATTTAAGTTAGAAGAAATTAATATTGATGATTTGGACTTAGAAAGTTTAACGTTATATACAGATAGTAAGATCGTAAATCAGCAAGATATTAAAGTCGTATATGAACCTGCTGCTATTACTGGTTCTCCGATAGCTTCTGCTTTAACATGGTCAAGTTCAAATGATGAAATTGCCACAGTAGATGAGAATGGTCATATTACTATTCACGCTGATGGTGAATGTACTTTTACAGCAACATCTGTTAAAACTCCTTCAGTAAGTGGTAGCGTTACTGCTATGTGTTATTATGCACAAGACGATAACATGGTTGCTAACTTAGTTAAAATTAGTCAAGCTACTTATTCTCAAGGTGGTCTTACTATTAAGCATAATGCTGATGGCACAATTACTTTTAACGGTACAACAACAAATAATAATACTGTGTATTATCGTAACGTTATTTGGCCATTAGGTAATAGTAAAACTGTTTGGAATGTATTCTTCCCGAGACAAGGCATTGATGGTGAATGGCTTCTTTGGTGGGAGTATATTAGTGGATCTATTGAAGGAACAAGTACATTCACTGGTGGTTCAGTTATGCATGAACTTTATGTGATTAACACTGCTGGTGTTGAGTGCTTAAAGATACAGGCTAAATACACATCTCCCGATGATACAGATAGAGAGAAATATTGTAAGTCTATGACAAACAACTATGGTATCCGTTTAGTATCTTGGGGATTCCAAATGGCAAAAGGTACCAAGTTTAATAACTACACAGTTAGAGTTGGTATTAAGAAATTTGCAAATCTTGATTATCATGGTGGTGTGCTGGAAGAATTCTTACCTGCTTTAACAGGATATAAGAAATTTGCTGCCAATAAAACCACCATTTGGACTAGATTTCCTGATGGATCTATCGGTGGATATCTGGATGAAAGTACAACAGCATTTCCGACTGCTAGTGGTTATGTTCGCCTTACAGAAGAACTTGCTTATGCAAACAATATAAGCGGTATTTTAACTGATGATAAAATCGGTATAGCTGGTCATAACTACAAACTTAATGTGAATTTAATTAAGTTTAAGTATGATCGAATTGCAGCTACGGAACTTAAGTTTGGAGTTGCTTATGCTGATGGTACGCCTGCTGGTGAAATTACTATTATAGATCCTGCTACATTTGTATCAAGTGGAACTAATATTGATTTAAGTGGAACGACTTATAGTACAATATTCCAGGCAGCAGAGCAATTAGATTGTGCTTATCAGTATTTTAATCAGTTAAAGGTGAAAGGTAAAGAAGAATACTTTGCTATTTCACTATCTGACTTAGATACCATGATAGTTGCTTATGGCCAAATTATCACAGTTACAGAAAACGATACTATTCCAGAAGATATTACTGTGAATTACGGTGGTAAACTTAATGTTAGTAGTGGTGTTACATTACCAAGTGTTACAGAAAACGGTGGTTATGTTCACATTAATCAAGCTACTGTTACATTTGTACCTAACACGATTACTGATTTAAAAATCACTGGTAAAAATTCAGCTACATTACATTCTGGTACTGTATTAGAAAGTAGTATCATCAATGGTTATTCTGCTTTTGTAGACGTAAGTAGTGGCGGATTTGCTAGTGATATAGCTATTACCTCTGGTGGTAGAATGTATGTTTATGAAAACGGAGAAGTTTCTAATGTTGAAATAAACAATGGGGTTTGCACTGTAAGGGGACTTGCTAGTGCATCTGATGTTACTTTAAATTCAGGTGCTAACTTAATAGTATTTAATTACGGTACAGTATCTAATGTGGTTGTTAATCCTGGTGCATCTCTTACTGGTGATCATGGAAGTTACTACAGCATTACTGAAAATGGCGGATATTTTAATTTATTAGATAACCAAAATATTGCTACATCTGTTATTGTTCCTAATCATGTATCTGGTGTTTCAACAAACAAGTATACTGCACATTCTGGAACAACATTAACAGATATTACAGGAAGTGATGGATATGTCTATAATTCCGGTATTGTAAATAGTACAACTTTACATTATACGAACGAATTAACTGTTTCTTCTGGTGGTACTGCTTTGAACATCGTAGAAAATGGTGGATCATTCTGGCCTGAAGAAGGAACTGTTTACACAATAGTATCGAATACAATAACTGGATCTATCGGATCAAATTGTTGGAATGGTATTACTGTTCACTCTAATACTGTAGTTAGTGATGCCACTATTGTTAATGATTATTTAGACATTTATAGTGGTGGCATTGGAAGTAATATTATCTTGGAAAATTATGGTGAAGCTTTTGTTTCTTCTGGTGGATCTGTTACTAATATTTCTGCAGTAGACGGTACAGGAGAAGTCTATATTGAACCAGGCGGATATGTAAGTAATATAAGACTTAGTTCAGGTGGATATGTTGAAGTATCTTCTGGAGGTACTGCTCTTGACGTTGAAAATGTTCCGTTTACAGGATTAGTATTTTCACACGCTGGAGCTTCTGTTACTTATGATAATGATCTTACTGGTGTTTATTCAGGTATAAGTGGTCAAGTGGCAGAACATGCAGATGCTATGTATACTGTTACAATAGATAATAGACTAGAAATCTATTCTGGCGGAACTGTTAATATTGCTGTTCTTCGCGCAAATAGTGCCTATGTTGCAATTAATAGTGGCGGAATTGCTTCTGGACTCAGAATTAGTGGTACTGGCGATATTAAAATTATGGCTGGTGGTATTGCGTTTAATACTGAAGTCACTAATGGTGTTTTAACCGTTATTGAAGGAGGCGAAGCACGTGGTATCAATATAACAGCATCGAATGGTAATTTTGGACGTGCTCTAATTGTATCTTCAGGTGCAAAGATTGTAAGTCCTATTAGCGCTGGTAACAATGCAAGAATTTTAATACGTTCAGGAGCTATTATAAATTATGATTTACAAGGCATAACTCC
>Ga0247608_10004202_pt1 | contig 16295 bp, 13 predicted proteins | sample 176DNAGHGlowgp2_FD_193490 | JGI IMG/M metagenome (GOLD analysis project Ga0247608, IMG submission 193490) | Sheep rumen microbial communities from Palmerston North, Manawatu-Wanganui, New Zealand - 1766 DNA GHGlow gp2 | ecosystem: Host-associated > Mammals > Digestive system > Stomach > Rumen ... | reverse complement strand
TACAAAAACAAAGCAGAGGATTCTTTTCATCTGAAGATTCTTTGTCTTGATAACCAAGATTGTTTCCATCGGCACTGCTACAATAGTCGTGCAAAAAGACCGCCCTGCCTGTTTAGTCCGAAATTCTTGTGGCAAATCACATTTTCGGCATTATAAAACCGCGAATAATCACATTTTCGGCAAGTGGGCCGAAGATTCTTGGCTACTCAACGGACAACATTGGTTGTCACAGTGAACGAAGCAATTATCAAACAACCTTTTGGCCCTTTTTCAACATTGATTATCAACTTATTACATCGTGCATAAGCCCTTCTCGACTTGATTGTTGGCCATTTTTCTGGTCCTTTGCCTGGCGGCTGATTTCATTAAGTTCGATTTCGACAGCCTTGGTGATCAATGCGATTCGTCTTTGTGTCTGCAAACGACATGTACGTTTCCACGCGCAGACAGTGAAACTATCTTTTCTCGATCTTCTTGAAATGCTGTATGCCGCTCTTGATATGCAAGATAGAAAGTATCGTCGCTGTTTTATGACAAGGAATCCCGTAGTTCTGGATTATATTCCTAACTTTGTACACCTCAACAGCAACCTCATCATGAAAACCGAACGCTGCCACTATCTTGCTTCCTTCTCGGAGTTTCTCCAGACTGGCCCTTCCGCTGTACTGGGAGATCTGGTATCGGCAAACCATGGGACGGAACTGACCACAACTATTGAAGCCTGGGAAGAAGAGATTCGTGTCATGCGGGACACCTTGCTGCCCTGGAAGGATGAAGATGCATACATCATATTCGAATACTCCATCCCTCGGCTGGGAAAGCGCGTAGACGTGGTGCTGCTGCTGAAGGGCGTCGTTTTCTGCATCGAGTTCAAGGCTGGGAAGAAGGATGCCAAGCAAGAGGATCTGGAGCAGGTTTTGGATTATGCGTTGGACCTAAAAAATTTCCATCTCTACAGTGCTGACAAACCGATTGCGCCTATACTGGTCCCGACACAATACACCCGTGCAACAGAGGTAATTCGGGCCTCTGCCTATGACGATGGAATCCTGAACCCCTCCATCACTGGTGCAAACGCTTTACAGGAAATCCTAAAGAAGACTCTAACCGTCGCCGCAACAAGCTGGACATCAGAGTCTTGTGGGAGGCAATGGACCATCAGCCCTTATACTCCTACGCCGACCATCATTGAGGCTGCCCGTACGCTATATGAGAATCATTCCGTGGAGGATATTACGCGCCACGAGGCGGATAAAGTGTCCACGGATGCGACCATTGATTACCTCCTCCAGGTAATCCGGACGAGCAAGGAGCGAGGTGAGAAAAGCATCTGTTTCGTGACAGGCGTTCCCGGTGCAGGAAAGACGCTGGTCGGGCTGGACGTGGCGATCAAACAGAGCTATAAGGACGGAGAAAAAGACAAGGAGAACGGCGCCGTATATCTGTCTGGTAACGGTCCTCTCGTTGCTGTCCTGACGGAAGCTCTGGCCATTGACAATCAGAAGAAATGCAAGGATAAGGGAGAGAAGAAAAATCTCTCTGATTCTCGGCGGGAGGTGAGTGAATTCCTCCAGATCATCCATCGTTATCGGGATAACATGCTCGCGAAGATTAAGAATCCGGTCGAAAATGGAGTCCTTGAAATCGATCCCACCAAAGCTGTCGAAATGGAGCATGCGGGATATGGAGAGGTGGAGCACGTCGCCATTTTCGATGAAGCACAACGGACATGGACACATGAACGCCTGGCGAATTACCTCAAGCGAGGCGGGACTTATGGAAACAAACTGAAGGTGCCTAATTTCCCCGTCTCCGAGGCGGCGTTCCTCATCTGGTCTCTGGATCAACGAAAAGACTGGGCGGTCATTATTTGCCTGGTTGGCGGCGGACAGGAAATCAATACGGGAGAGGCCGGAATTGCGGAGTGGATCGATGCGCTCAATAACCATTACCCATATTGGAAGGTTTATATTTCCAATAAGTTAACGGATGCAGAATACGCGGAAGGGAAGGTAAATCAGCTGCTGCAGAACAATCCGAATGTCGTATATTCAGACTCGCTGCATCTCGCCGTGAGTCTGCGGTCGTTCCGGGCAGAGACCCTTTCTTCCTTTGTTCATGCCTGTCTCAATTTCTCACCAGAGGCCGTCTCTCTATATCAGGATGTTTCCCGAAAAGGCTATCCTGTCCTGCTCACCCGCGATATCAACAAAGCGCGGACGTGGCTGCGCCACATGGCGCGCGGTTCGCAGCAAACAGGTATCCTAGTCACGAAGGTCGCCGCCCGTTTCAAACCGCAAGCCGTGAACGTCCTCGCCCAGGGCGACGAGAATGCCGTCCACTGGTTTTTGGAGGACAAGACTGACATTCGCTCTTCGAATTATCTGGAAGAAGCTGCTACGGAGATTCAGGTGCAAGGGTTGGAACTGGATTATGCCTGCGTTCTTTGGGATGCGGATATGCGTTGCGAGAATGGCAAATGGGCTTACTACAAGTTCAATGGCAAAAACAAGTGGAATCCGGAGAAAAACGAGGAGCAGCGAAAATACATGCTCAATGCCTACCGCGTTCTCCTTACCCGCGCCCGCCAAGGTATTGTCATCTGTGTTCCGGAAGGCAATTCCAGGCTGAACTCTGAAGGCTTCCCCGAAGATGCCACTCGACTACCCAAGTTCTACGATGGCACCTATGAATATTTAAAAAGCATAGGTATCAAGGAATTATAAACATGCAACATATCACCTACACCGGCACCAACTACGACGAAGTCAAGCGTCTCTGCGGGGACAAGGTCCTGGCGCCGTACTTCTGCATGGGCTTTTCCATGTTGTCCGTGGACACGGGCGAGGGGTTTGTCTCGGTGAATGAAGGGGATACCATCGTCCAAGAAGATGATGGCTCATTGCGGATCGAAAAGTAGGTTTGTCTCAACAACCTTCCAAGACTGTTTTATAATTCCACCCGCCTAAACCGAAAAAACTTGAAGCGCACCCATCGACCCTGTGCGCAGTATATCGTCGATTCGCGGTCTTTACCCACTTGGGGAAAGCTGGCTAAAGAGCACCCATCGGCCTTCTACACCCTTCCAGGGCTGGTCTGTACGCTTCAAGTTTTCATGCAAGGGCGGTCGCGGACCGTCATCGACCGCCAAGTTGTTTAATAAACAACCTCCGTTTTCACATGAACTAAAGGGGAAAAGAAATCCCCCGGACAACGTCCGAGGGAACAGTCGTTGAGTTCTACTTCTCGCGCGCGGTACACACCCAGTAGCCATCACGCTTGCCATTTTTGCGTACAAGGATGCCTTTCTTCTGAAGGTTGATGGTGAGTCTTTTTACCGTGGAGATGGACTTTCCGATGGTCGTCTTCAAGGCCTCTTGCGTGATGTGGGGATTCTCTCCAACAGCTTTGAGAACGGCCAATTCTTCCAAAGAGCAATTCAAAGTATCAAATTGAGACTTTGAAATATCCGGGGTGATACTTTGAACGGACACGTGCATTTCACGATTGGAGAGGGTGCTTTCCTCACCAAAAATCAGGTTTCGGAAAAAACGCACCAGATACTGGTCCATGGCCGTAATTCCCTTGGAAAGATTATTATAGTTCGCCCGTACAAGAGCGTTGCGGAAGTACCAGGAGTGTTTTTCAAAGAGGTCATTATCGATGTCGAAGCCAAAACTTCGCAGATACTTGATGGCAAAGACAGCGGTTGTCCGGGTATTGCCCTCGCCGAAAGCATGAATCTGCCAGATCCCTGAAATGAAACCGGCAATATGTTTCACAGCGTCCGCCGGACTTAAACCAGCATATGAAAAGGCTCTTTCCTGGGCAAAGTCATAGTCCAGCGTCTGGCGAATCATGTAAGAGTCTGAATAGAGTACCGAAGCGCCGTCCAACACCCATTCTTTCTTGCTGATATTATAATCGCGGATCTGCCCGGCAAACTGGTAGATGCCAGTAAAAAGCCGCCGATGGATACTGATGAGATAGTCCGGAGAGAAAGTAAATGTGTTCTCTGACAGGATGGACGTAATCGCCGCCGAGACTTTGTCCGCTTCCTCGGTCCTTTCTTCCACCCGCTCACGCTTGGTCTTGGACTCATAGTAACTGTCCAGCAAGTCACGGACATCCTCAATGGAAATATCCCCTTCGATGTGTCTTTGCGCGGTTTCCTTCAGGTACTCCGAGGTTTTGAGTCCGTCCACATCCTGCAGGCCGATAGCGGTCTGCCAGATACGGGCCTTCTCAGCCTGCCCCGGTTCCCCTTGCTTGATGTATTTGTCGAAATCGCTCATAAAAGATTTAGTCGACGGCTCTTAACATACAAATTTACTGATAAATGCGCAGAAACACAAGGACAGCTCTGTTTGAATAGTAGATAAGACTTTCCTCTCTGGGCATTTGGGTTCCCGTACTAAGGCCATAACCTATAATTAATTATGGCTTAAGCACAAATACTGCGGTTAACTTTGCATTTATTACAGCTTATGCCTGGCTTTCTGCTTCCCTACAAGTATAGGGAAGCATGTTAAAGGTGGTTGCTTACCACCTTTAATGGTGGCATACTCTTATGCGGAAGGAACATGCCACAGAGCAGAACACATTATTTACACGAAATCAAGGCGGGTAGCGACACGCAGGAAGGATAACGCCCCGGTTTCAACCTTGGAAAAAAGGACAAAAACCACTTAAATAGCCTTGGAAAAATGGATTCTTGTTGCGGGGGCGGGATTCGAACCCGCGACATAGAGCATATGAAACTCTCGTGCTACCACTGCACAACCCCACAAGTTTTCGATGCAAAGGTAGAGCAAGCCATCTTATCCAGCAAATCTCTGCAAACCTTGCAAAGATTTGGATATCTGAAAGTATTGTTGCATCTTTGCCGCCGCAAATAATTGGTAACTATAAAATAGACATGCAGCCGATACGACTTACACATAAATCCCTGCTCCCCGAACGCCCGTTCGGGAGAACGGATGCCTTGTATATCGGCCTCATGCGTTTATAGGTCGGCCTGGCTCCGTCTTCTCTGGCATCAGGAGCCAAATCCCGTTTTCAAATATCTTTAGCGCATTTATGCGCATTATCTGTCCGCTTGGTCGGACACAAAGCCGATATACCAATGAATGTACACCAGTCAAGGGCCAAGACGGCCCAGATAGTCTGCACAATAAGATCTCTTGTAACCGAACTGCAGTCCCGCGGTTTGGATTACTCGGCTATCGAGAACGGAATACATGCTTTCCCGAAAAGCAGCAGGCTCGTCATAGAAGGGAATGGTCGCATCTCTTTCCCGGATTATAAGGCAAAGGTCTACCTCAATCCTGTTGAAAGGACTCTGTATTACCTGTTTCTGAACCACCCTGAAGGAATAATGTCCGATGACCTGGTTGTTCACTGGAAAGAGCTTTGCCGGATATACTCCAGGGAATCATCATTTGCCGATTCTAATTTCAGGGAGGATAAGATTGAGTCTCTGTGCGCAGAATCGAAGACGGTCTTCTATGCGACCGTATCGCGGATTAAGAGGAAGTTTCGCGATGCCCTGGGTGACCAGAATGCAGAGCCCTTCATTATCAAGAGAGAGAAGGGAGGAAGATATATAATTGAAAGTGTTAACGTTATAACTAAATGATATTATGGGAGTTGATATTGCATTCTACATTGAAGTCCGGAACCAGGAAAACTGGGTTCGGCTCCATTTCAAGCCGCCATTTGAGACGAAAGAGGATCTCAATCAATCATATTGGGACACCGACTGCTACTTCTGCCGGTATTATCACTTTTCCCATTTCATTGATGAGGCAGCAAGCCATATCAAGGGTGGCCCCAAGGACCGAATCTGCAAAGAAATCGCAGAGCACCTTGAAGACGACGACTCATATGGGACCTTTTTGTTTGATGACTTGGTCCAGTATTGTGACGAGTTGGATAAGAAATTGCTCGCCAGCCTCTCCAATGCGGGGCTATACCCGATGAAGCGACAACTCGACAGAATCGAATCATGTCTCAAGGCTTTACTGCCGACAATGGAAAAGCTGGAAGTAACCGAAGAGGAAGAATTTGGCAATGAATTATACTACTCGGCATCGGATATCTATGAGGAACACATCGACGCATACTATTGTGTTCGTCGTCTTCGCGATATCGTCAGTGGTATTGTTGCTGCCTGTCATCCGTATATTCACGAATCAGAGGTCAGGATCTTTTACCTTATTTGCTAATTGAATATTACACAAAGAAAAAAAAGAGTATGAAACGGAAAATACCTGTATATCAATATCATGACGCCTGGCAAATCCTGGGCATGAGCTATCGGGACAATGGCGTTGTCCTTGATGCAGCAAGCGAAGAGGTCATGCTGCGGATTGAGCATGCAATGAGCCGACTCAAGGTGATGGGTGACGACGACAGCCGCTATTTCTGGATATGGGCACAAACAAATAAACACGAACGGGAATGGCTAAGAGTGAGGACGGCCCACTATAAGGACTTTCATTACCTAACACTCGGAGACGGAAGATCCAGGATGGCTATTCTCCAGAATGCAGAGAGTGACTATAGTAACAATGAGCAATACCGCGAAGATCTGAAAGCGCCGCTATTGGCCCTCGAGAAACACGTGAAAGCCGTTGTAGACTGGATATGCGAAGATCCAGAGGAATACAACGCTTACGTGGAGAGGTATCTGCCTTATCACAAGCGTAGTGGCGATATCCCTCGGAAAGTGCTGTACGGCATTGATCCGGGCTGGCACGACAGCAAGGATGACGAAAGGCTTATCAGAGGACTGGAGGCTGTCAAGGCATCAGAACCAAGTAAATATGACAAGATTACCCTTCGGGTCTACACCTCTATTTGGTCTTCTGCCTTCCGCGTCATTGCCAGGAATAGGAGCGAAGGAAGTGATGATTGGTATGATAAGCAGAGACTGAATGATGCAAAGACCATGACCGACATCGAGCTCTTCAAGAGATACAACAGTAAAGGAAGGCAAGTCGAGGGACTTGATTTGGATAGCGAAGACGGGTATAAGGAATGGTATGGCGAAAACAGCGCATATCACTGCATGGATGTGACGTACGCGAGAATCCATCTTGCCCCTTGGAGAAAGGAAGATTCCGAGCCTTACCGGTTCCATCTTTACTTCGGGGTCTATGGCTATTACGATGACGTTGCTGAAATCGCTATCGCCTTGCACGAACAGGGTATAACTCTTGTCGTCGACGAAATCGATTCCATCCTTAAGATCCTTCGGCAGGAAGACATGGTAGGATTCAGACCTTGGCCAGACAAATATATGGACCGAGATGGCGTTACCAGTCAGATGTGGCTCCCACACATTGGCGACGTATCACGGGAAATCTATTGGAAGATTATTAAGAATACCACGTGGCACAAACAAAAAGAGACGTGGCCTAATGAGTAACAAGATGCTTACATTTAACTACACAGATGCAAAATGCATCATTATTTGCGGTGACATCCATGGCGCCTTCGAAGAGATGGTGTTCAAGCTGTGCGTTCAGTACGGAATGACGGACACTTTGCTCATCGTTGCCGGAGACTGCGGTTTTGGTTTTGAGAAGCCTGGATACTATGAGCAGATCTTCTCTAAGGTCTCGCGTAGGCTGACCAAGGCTAATAATTGGATTGCGATGATTCGCGGCAACCACGATGATCCGGCGTACTTCCAGGAGCAACGCATCAACCACGAACGCTTCCGTTGTGTCCCGGACTACAGCATCGTGACGGCTTGCGGTCATACGATCCTCTGCATTGGCGGAGCCATCAGCATTGACCGGACCTATCGCCTTGCTGCTGATTCGCGGCCTCATTCCGCCCAGACGGCTTGCTACTGGGCGGATGAGATGCCTCGATTTGACGAGGAGGCACTGGCAGAAATCAACGCTAAATACAAGGTTGATGCTGTTGTCACCCATACAGCTCCATCCTTTTGTGAGTTGATTACGAAGGATGGGCTAATGGGCTGGGCCACGAGGGACGCCACCTTACTGGAAGATTGTGAGCGGGAGCGGACTGTCCTGGATCAGATCTTTGAGTCCTTGCTTGAAGCCGGACACCCCATCACGCATTGGTACTACGGGCACTTCCATCAAAGTTGGAGTACCACCATCAACGGAATCCTTTTCTCCATGCTGGACATTATGGAGTTCAAGGAATTACGATAATCTTCCGGCTTAATAATCCAATAGTGATACATTTTCGGCACAAAACTCGAATTTGTGCCGATTTTGTTTTTCTTTCAATCCAGCGTGGAGAATCTCTCATTAAGACCCTTTATGCTGTTCTTTCACACAGTGTGTATTATTCGCAAAAAGGCAAGCCTTTACTCATTGCGGATATAATGTCTAACTTAAGTTCTTCATCATAATCCACATCATTAACAACGCACCTTAATGCTCTTTTCAATAGATCTCTATCAATATTCCCTGCTGCCACATGATATATTAATGCTTCGACTTCTTTCATGAAATTGCTAGCAAGAAAGTAATAGCCATTCTTAATTAAGAAATAAACTCCAACAGTGAGAGATATTCTTTTGTTCCCATCCAAATAGTAATGTCCATGGCAAAAGCCATAAACAAGATATGTGAGTTTGTCAACGAAATCCGGATAGTACTCATCGTCTTGAACGAATTGCAGTAGCGACTGTATTCCACCGTCATCCCGTATTCCAGAAAGCCCCCCACCACTATTTGCTATGGTTTTCGCATAGACGTTGAGCAATTCTTCGTACGAAATGTATTCTATCTTATTGCTCATCTTCAACTTGTTTTAATCGTCTAAGGACGTCTTGATTTTCCTCAAGAATTTTATCAAAATCGACAGACTGGGAGCCTATGAAACGTTCATACTCTTCTGGTGTAATGGCCCTTAAATACTCTGCAATATTACCGTGATAAGCATCTCTAAAACCCAAGTCACGAGATGCCATTTTTGTCCGAGCATCATTAAGGTAAGGTGTCTGCATTGGAGATTCAGATAAATCTTGAACAATTCGTTCGACCTCCTTTACGGCCAATCGCTCATTTCCTTTGTTTTCGTATTGTTTACGAATCTCTGCTCCCACCCCATTCTCAAACGAAGAGATTACTAACAACACTTCAGAATACAACGTATGCCGGACATTGTCTTTTTGACTTAGTTTGAGAATCTCGCGATACTCTTTTGCGTTTTCTTTGAATACAGCTTTATATATGTAATCAGTGATTTGCGCGTATTTCATCGTCTCATGGCCAGAAACACACTCATTAATTGCAGAGGTCAAATTCTTCCGATAATTTTCCTCAACAACTGCAGCGATTACATAGTTAGGATCTCGCCTATTTATATATTTTGTTCCGCCTCCCGTTTTCTCATTTATTGTTGAAATAACAATGTCTAAGATAGAACTTCTTAAGGCTTTTGCTTTATCATTACCCGTGATTAACATTCCCATATTCAAAAAAGAACGAAAATCGAACAAACCGAGTACGGTGGTTTTGGTCGCCTCATTTATGATATGACCAAATTGTAACTTAAAGTCTTTCAGCCTTTTACCCTTAATTAAGACATAGCCATTATGCCTTAACTCATCACTATATTGTTCGAGATATCGATCAACTGTTGAAATGGATATTTCAAAATAGTCCGCGACCATTTGTTTTGTAAACCTATATGCGCCCTCAAATAGCATCCCCTCTATATCAAGCGCTTGTTGCATATTTTGAATAGCAACTTGATTATTCAATACGTTCTGTCGCTCTATCTCTGAAATTGTTAGATCCTTTCCCATATGATATTTTTCTACAAAGTTACAATTAATCATTTATTAAACGATCCTGACACCAACATATCTAACTTTGTCATTTCACTCGCCTTGATGGAATCCACGATGTCAATATAGGGCTTCATGGCCTTGTAGTCGGAGTGGCCGGTCCATTTCATCACGATGTTCGGGGTGATGCCGAGGGAGAGGGCGTTGACGATGAAGGTGCGGCGGCCGGTATGGGTACCGACCAGTTCCCACTTAGGCTGGATCTTGTCAGTGCGGACATTGCCCTTGTAGGTGGTAACGCGAATCTCCTCATTGATACCGGCCAGACGGCAGAGCTCCTTGATGTCGCGGTTCATCGCCTGGTTGGTATAGTTCGGCAGGGCCTTGGTGACCTTGTTCAGTTCGATGGAAATGCTGTCTGCCGTCTTGACGGTCGTGACCTCGATGTGGTCGCCCTTGACATCGCTGCGGCGGAGGTTGTTGACGTCGGAGTGCCGGAGGCCGGAGAAGCAGCAGAAGAGGAAGATGTCCCGGATGGAATCCAGGTAGGCCTGGGCCTCGGAGAGTTCCAGGTCGCGGACGCGGGCGATCTCATCCTTGGTCAAGTAAATGACCTTGCGCTGTGTCATCTTGAGCGTCGGGCGGAATTTCTTATAGGCCAGGTTGGTGTTGTAGCCTCGGTCGGTTGCCCAGTTCAGGAACCAGCGGAGGTATAGGGGTTTATTGGCGCAGGTGTGGTATTTCCCTTGGGACCTGCTCCGCAAAACAGGCGTCCGTGCATTCCAGTGGCGCAGGTCCTCACCCTTTTTCCATACCTGCGCCCAAAGGGGTTGTTTCTGTGTCATTTCATCGCACCGTTGCCACACCATGCTTTGGAGAAGTGGTGAAATGTGGCTATCTTCATAATCAATCTTCCAAGATTGTTTTGTTTATTTGCTTCGACATGAAAGTAACCTTCCCTGATTTAGGTTGACACTTTTAGAAAGTTCAAGGAAATGGTCTACATTAGCGAGTAAAGTGCAAGTAATTTTTATAATAAAAAAACGGCATTCTATCTGCGTAGGATGACGTTTTTGGAGTAAACAAGTAAGTAAAAAGCGAGTAAAAATGTTGTTATTTACTCAACTCATCGCCACAGCCTGCATTTCAATATTTGACGAAAGAAAGAGTTAACGGGAGCCAGTTATGTGCAGAAAGAGGGGGTCTGTTTCGATGGGATTTCCCAAAAACACTTTTGTAAAAGTGAAATTTACTCGCAAAGCACTTTTAGAAAAGCGAATCGAGCGGACGGTTTCCGCGGGGGGATCGCCCATGGCAGACGGTTTTCCCAGGGTTTCGCCCATGGCGGACGGTTCTCCCGGGAGGAACCCTATTCGTTCTTCAACGATTCCACGGGGTTTTCCCGGGCGATCCGCAGGCAGTTCAGGACGACGATGCCCAGCACGATGGTCAGCACAAGCAGCGCGCCGCCAACGAAGTACAGGGGATGCAGGGAGATTTTCTCGGCAAACTGCTCCAGCCATTTGCGGGCGACGAAGACGGCGCCGATGCTGGCGATCACGGCCATCCCGGTCGATAACTTCATGATATCCAGCGCAAAGATGCCCAGAATGTCCTGCGTCGTGGCACCGTTGATCTTGCGGACGGCCATTTCCTTGCTGCGGCGCAGGCTTTCATCCCGGATGAAGCCGATGAGGCCCAGCAGCGCGATCAGCAGCGAGAACACCGCCCCGACGGCCATCGTATTGCGCATTTTCCGACTGTCGTCGTATGCCGCCCGCATCTGCTCTTCATAGGAAACGATATTGATCTCCCGACCCTCCAGGGCCGATTCCAGCGTTTCTTTCACCTCGGTCAATGCCTCCGGCTGCACCTTGAACAGCACATGCGGCATCCAGGAACTCATGCTCTCGATCTCACCATAGAACAGTGCGCTCGGACGCTGGTCCACCCCGGTCAGGTTGCCGATGATATAGCTTTTATAGACGCCGGAGATGGTGAAATAACTCCGTTCCGCATCCCGTGAACGGTCGTGGCCGGTGATGAACACCTGCTTGTCCACGGCGCCGTCGCTCCAGTCCGTAAACTCTGCCATCTTCTTCACAAACTTCTCATCCACAACGATTTCGGAGGAATCCCGAGGAGCCCGGCCTTCCAGGAACTCGATGCCCATCAGGTCGTAGAAGCCGTCGGAGCATTCATACTGGTCGGCAATGTTGAACAGTTCCCGGTCGTCGTCCGGAAGATAGACATTGTCACCGTTGGAGCCCTGGAAAGGAAGGTTGTAGGCCGTTGCCACACCACTCACTTCCGGCAGGCGCTCCAGCGCGCCGACGGCACGGGTAATCGCTTGCCGGTCACTGTCGAAGAAACTGACATAGTAAAGGTTATCGTAGTCGTAACCCGTATCGGCATGGGTGACCTTTTGGTACTGCCGGCCGATGATGAGCATCATTACCACCAGGAACACGTTGATCAGCACCTGCACGCCCAGGAGGCCAAGCTTCCAGCCCCGGGAATTCTCCGAGTAGTTCTTCAGGGCGGCATAGACCGGAATCCGCTGGTACAACTCCGCCGGAACGACGATAGAGATGATGAGGACGAAAACGATTACCGCCCCGATGGCCACGATACTTTGCGGCACCAGCAGCGTCGTGAAGGGTACGCCCAGCAGGTTTTCCACGATGCCGCGCCCGGCGAAGATGATGGCCGAGGCCAGGCCCAGCGAAAGGATGATATGCAGCAGTGCCTCCTTTGTCAGCATGACATAGATATGCTTTCCCTCAGCACCGTAGCACTTTCGCACACCCACTTCCTTGGAACGCTTCACCAGGGAGGAAATCACAATCAGGATATAATTGAGCAAGCTGATCAAGATGAGCAGGGCCGCCACAATGGACAGCAGGATCACCAGCGACTTCACCTCGGGGTCGGAAGTGTGCATCTTGCTGAAAGGCTTCAGAAAATAGCGGAAGGTGGATCCCTGGGCCTCTATCTGCTCCAGAGGCTGGTGCGCCTCCTGCATCTTGCGGATGGCATCGGCCAGCGTAGCAGGATCAACGCCCGGCATCAACCTCACATAACCTTTGTACCGGTCGTTCCCGTTCCAGTTGTCGGTACTCTGCTTGCCGTAGGTGTCCATCGACAGCAGGATGTCGTAGTCCAGGCTTCCATTCTTCGGAAAGTCCTCATACACGCCCTCGACGGTCAGCTTCAACCCGGCCATATCCTCATTGGCAATCTGCTTGCCGATGACGGAGGACAGATCCTTCGCTTCACTCACCGAAGAATCTATCAACTTCTCGGCAAACGACCTCGAGACCATCACGCTGCCCCATGTCCCCAGCGCTTTCACCGGATCACCGGCCAGGATGGGCCTGTCGAAGACCTGGAAGAAGCAGGTATCGGCACAGACGAGCGTGGCGTTGAGCTTGTTGCCGTCCTCGTCCAGGTAGGTGTCCCCGTTGAAAACGAAGGTGGTACGGGTGCCGGCCTCGACGCCCGGGACCTCTTCCATGAAGCCCACGGCCACGGCGCCGCTCACCTGTCCATAATCCTTTTCGTTCCCCTGCATGGAAATCCAGGTGTTGATGGTATATACCCGGTCGATGTCCTTGTAGAAGCTGTCGTAGCTCAGTTCGAAGAACACCTTGGCAATGAGCACGATACCCACCGCCAACCCCATACCCAGGGACAGGACTTTGATCCAAATGTCGCTTTTTGTTTTCATCTTACTCTTTCTTCAACTCGGTTGCTGGATTGGTCTTTGCGGCCTTGAGGGTCTGCCAGAGGACGGTGCCGAAGGCAATGGCCAGCAAAATGATGACAGCCACAATGAACACCCAGCCGTAGCCTTCAATCCGATAGGCGAAGCGCTCCAGATACAGCCGGGCGGCCCAGACAGCCAGCGGAATGCCCACAAGGCAAGCCACGCCCACCAGCACCATGTAGCTGCGGACCGTCCGCCAGGTCTCCTGCGAAATATCGCTGCCGAATACCTTCCGTACGGCGATCTGCCTGGTATTTTCATCGGCAAAGTAGGTGCTCATGGCCAGCAGGCCCAGCAGGGAGATGAGAACGGCCAGGACGGCGAAGAGTTCCACCAACCGCAGTGTGCGCTGCACGGGCGCCAGCTGCTTCCGGCTGATATCCCTGATAAAGCCGTACCGCCAGGCGGGCTCCTCCACGCCGGAAGTTTCCAGGCGGAATTCCCGGTAGGCTTGAAGGATCTGATCTTCATAGGATTTGTCCTCTCCGGTGGTGCCAATGAGGAGGCAATTGGAGTACCGCAGCTCTTCCACCCGGGTGATGATGACTCCGCCGTTGGGATTCTGGGCGATTTCCGAAGCCGGCCGGGTGGGATAATCGGCCACCACGCCGCCGATGAACTCGGGCCGGGCGCTGTTCATGTTGATCCTCCGGGGGAAGACAGTGGACGTATCCGAAACCGCCGCGGCGTTGAAGGCGCTCCGGCTCATCCAGAGCGAATGCACCAGCGGATGACCGAAGTCTTCCTCCACTTCCAGCCCCAGCAATTGGAAATACGTGCTGTCGCAGACGATGACGGGCATATTGACATGATGATCTTCGTCCACCGTGATGCCCATTGTCATATTGATCATTCCGGGGATTCCGCGGCCGACACCGACCTTTGTCACAAAGGGAAGTTGCTCCACCTTGTCCTTGAAAAGCTTCATGGCGTCGTAGTTCTGGGCAGAATACTCGATGTAGTAGCGGTTTTCCACGGCGGAATGCATCGGCCTTGTAAACATGTGGCGCATCTGCACTTCCATGACCAGTGCCAGGGCAATCAGGAAAACGGAGAGGACGTTCTGCACCACGATGAAGACTTTGCTCAGGACCATCTTGTTCCGGCGCCGGAGTGTGCCCTTGATCACGTCGATGGGCTGGTAACGCGAGGCCGCAAAGGCCGGAAGCAGCCCGTTGACAACGCCCAGGACCAGGATTCCAGCCAGGTAGGCCAGGAGATACCCCGGCGTGAGCATGAAAGAGAGCCGTACGCTGGTGTCGCCGAGGCCCAGCATCATCTCGTCCGGATCGGCGGTGGAAACCAGGCTGTTCATCATGGGCACCAGCAGGTCGGCCAGCAGCAGCGCCGCGGCAAAGCAGACGGCGGTGAAAGCCACGGATTCGCCGATATACTTCCACAGGATGACGGCCTTGTCGGCCCCCAGAAGGCGCCGGGTGGCCATCTCCTTCGCGCGTTTGCCGGTAAGGGCCAGACTCAGGTTCACATAATTGAAGACGGCCGAGAGCAGGAGCAGCAGGACGACGACGGTCAGAAGCCGGAGCATCTGGGCATTGCCCGTCCGGGTAAGCCCGTTGTGGTTGCCGGTGAAGAAAAAGGCCTCATCCATGCGGTAGGCGTGCCATTTCTCCACCCGTTCCGCGGACCAGGAGGCATCGTAGTTCTTATGCAGGAGCGCATTCACCTTGGCCTGCACGCCGGCCAGGTCCGCATCCTCCCGCACCCGGAACCAGGTGGTGTAATTGCCGATGCTGTTGAACTCCTTGCGCTGTCCGGCCGCCCAGCTGGAACTGATGTTCGTGATGATGTCCGCCGGTATAAAGAAGGCATTGTCAAAATCGGCAAAGATGCCTTTGATGGTACGGTCCACTTTGTCCACCTGGATCGTTTGGCCGATGAGGGCCTTGCCGGTCGGATCGGCGATCTTGCGGGAGAGGGATTCGCTGATGAGGATGTCGTCCTTGCCTACAAAATCCTCCAGGCTGCCTTCCAGAAGCCGATATTCCGGGAATACCTTGAAGAAATCGGAGTCGGCATCGATCCCGGTGACCTGGATGACCTGCTCCCCGTTCTGGATGACCGGCTGCCAGAGAAGCGTCATGATGGTGGCGGCCTCCACCTCCGGGACGTTCATCTCCAGCTCTTCCTTGTCCCAATAGGTCAGCCCAAGGAACTCATCGGATCCCAACACGAACGTGCGCTTCCATTCAGGCGACTCATGCGCCACCTCATATTGCTGCACCACATAAGAGCCGATCAGGATGACGAACGCCAGGCTCACCGCCAGCCCCACCGCCTCGATGGCGGTATATAACTTATTGCGGGACAAGAATTTCAGGTATGATTTCATAGCCGTATCCTCATTTCAGGTAATCTTTTTCATGCCAAGGCCCGGCCCCGGCCGGACACCACGGCTACAAGCACCTTCCGTGCCAAACCATTTAACGCACTGACATTCAAACAAATAGCCAGAGCACCCGACTGTAAAGTTGTAAAAAAACTGTAAAGCAAAGTGTAAAGTCGATCTTTACACCCTGTCGGAATAAAAATTTATATTTGTATCTTTGGAAACCGCAAGTTGTTATTATAGAGCACTTTTATCTCTTGCTTGCTTTCCATCGCTTTTACAGTCATCGTAGCGGCGTGCGCCGTTATCGAGCTGATCGATTATTTTTGATCCGGACCGGACAGTCTTACAGGGTCTTACAGGCGATCGTAGGCTGCGATGGCCTTTTCGAAGCG
>Ga0247608_10004201_pt1 | contig 16296 bp, 13 predicted proteins | sample 176DNAGHGlowgp2_FD_193490 | JGI IMG/M metagenome (GOLD analysis project Ga0247608, IMG submission 193490) | Sheep rumen microbial communities from Palmerston North, Manawatu-Wanganui, New Zealand - 1766 DNA GHGlow gp2 | ecosystem: Host-associated > Mammals > Digestive system > Stomach > Rumen ... | reverse complement strand
TTGCAGGAACGCCAACCTGACGAGCGAGAAGGATGTGCTCTCTTGTCTGAGCCATAGGACCATCAGAAGCAGCAACAACGAGGATAGCACCATCCATCTGAGCAGCACCTGTGATCATGTTCTTAACGTAGTCAGCGTGACCAGGGCAGTCAACGTGAGCGTAGTGACGCTTGTCTGTCTCGTACTCAACGTGAGCTGTGTTGATTGTGATACCACGCTCTCTCTCCTCGGGAGCCTTATCGATCATATCGTAAGCCTCGTACTGTGCCTGACCCTTCAAAGCGAGAGTCTTTGTGATAGCAGCTGTAAGAGTGGTCTTACCGTGGTCAACGTGTCCGATAGTACCAATGTTTACATGGGGTTTGGTTCTTTCAAATTTAGCCTTAGCCATTGGAAATTTCCTCCTTAATATAGAAAAATACAGAAATCTGTATATATATTATAACAGATTGTTCTGGTAAATTCAAGTGTTTTGGAGAAAAATATTTCTCCAAAACACATGATTTTGTTGATAATTGCCTTTTTAAGCCATTATTCAGCAATATAAAGGACTTAGTTCTTGCTTCTGGAAGCCATGATCTTCTCGGCAATGCTCTTCGGTACTTCCTGGTAGCTGTGGGGCTCCATTGTGTACTGACCGCGTCCCTGTGTGTTGGAACGGAGGTCTGAAGTATAGCCGAACATTTCAGAAAGCGGAACGAGAGCGTCGATCTGAACAGAGCCTGTTCTTGCTTCCTGACCCTGTATCTGACCGCGGCGTGAGCTGAGGTCACCGATAACAGTACCTGTATAGTCGTCGGGAACGATTACTGCAACCTTCATTACAGGCTCCATAAGGATAGCGTTCGCCTGCTTGAGAGCTTCCTTGAACGCGATAGAACCTGCGATCTTGAATGCCATTTCCGAAGAGTCTACCTCATGGTAAGAACCGTCGTACAGCTCTACCTTGACGTCAACGACCTCGTAGCCTGCGAGTATACCGGACTTCATAGCGCCCTGGATACCAGCGTCAACAGCGGGGATGTACTCCTTCGGGATAGAACCGCCGACAACGGCGTTCTTGAACTCGTAACCCTTGCCGGACTCGTTGGGCTCTACGCGGATCTTGACGTGACCGTACTGACCCGAACCGCCCGACTGCTTCTTGTACTTGTAGTCGATATCGGCTGTGCCCTTGATAGTCTCCTTGTATGCAACCTGAGGAGCACCAACATTAGCCTCGACCTTGAACTCACGGAGGAGGCGGTCAACGATAATGTCAAGGTGGAGCTCACCCATGCCGGCGATGATAGTCTGACCTGTTTCCTCGTCAGTCCATGTCTTGAAAGTAGGATCCTCTTCAGCAAGCTTTGCGAGGGCGATACCCATCTTCTCCTGACCAGCCTTTGTCTTGGGCTCGATAGCGAGCTGGATAACAGGCTCGGGGAATTCCATGGATTCGAGGATTATGGGGTGCTTTTCATCACAGAGAGTATCACCTGTTGTGGTGTTCTTGAGACCAACAGCTGCGGCGATATCGCCCGAGTAAACAGTTGTGAGGTCCTTTCTGTGGTTAGCGTGCATCTGAACGATACGTCCGAAGCGCTCCTTGCTGTCCTTGGTAGCATTCAGAACGGAGTCGCCCTGATTTATGATACCTGAGTAAACGCGGAAGAACGCGAGCTTACCAACGAACGGGTCTGTAGCGATCTTGAATGCGAGAGCTGCAAACGGCGCGTCATCGGAAGAGGGTCTCTCCTCCTCGGCATCTGTATCGGGATTAACGCCCTTGATAGCGGGAACGTCGAGCGGAGAAGGCATATAGTCGATGATAGCATCGAGGAGCTTCTGAACGCCCTTGTTCTTGTATGAAGTACCGCAGCATACAGGTACCATTTCGTTAGCTATAGTAGACTTTCTGATGCAGTGCTTTATCTCTTCCTGAGTGAGCTCTTCGCCGTCGAGGTACTTCATCATGAGCTCCTCGTCCTGCTCTGCAACGTGCTCTACCATATCGTCGTGGTACTTCTGAGCGAGTTCCTTCATATCCTCGGGGATATCCTCTACCTTGATATCAGTACCGAGGTCATTTGTGTAGATGTAAGCCTTCATCTCAACGAGGTCGATAAGTCCTCTGAATTCGTCCTCAGCACCGATGGGGAGCTGAATCGGAACGGCATTACACTTGAGTCTGTCCTTCATCATGTCAACGACACGATAGAAGTCGGCACCCATGATATCCATCTTATTTACATAAGCCATACGGGGTACCTTGTAGTTATCAGCCTGACGCCAAACGGTCTCAGACTGAGGCTCAACGCCTCCCTTAGCGCAGAGAACGGTTACAGAGCCGTCGAGTACGCGGAGTGAACGCTCAACCTCAACAGTGAAGTCAACGTGTCCGGGAGTGTCGATGATGTTAAGTCTGTGGCCTGCCCAGTAGCAAGTTGTAGCAGCGGAGGTAATTGTGATACCGCGCTCCTGCTCCTGCTCCATCCAGTCCATGGTAGCGCTACCCTCGTGAGTCTCACCGATCTTGTGGTTTACACCGGTGTAGAAAAGGATACGCTCGGTAGTCGTGGTCTTACCTGCATCGATATGAGCCATGATACCGATATTTCTGGTGTTTTCAAGCGAACAATCTCTTGCCATATTATCCTCCTTGACCGATTACCAACGGTAGTGAGCAAACGCCTTGTTTGCCTCAGCCATCTTGTGAGTATCGTCACGCTTCTTGCAGGCGCCGCCTGTTCCGTTGAGCGCGTCGAGGATCTCACCGGCAAGTCTTTCCTTCATTGTCTTCTCGTTTCTCTCTCTGGAATACTTTGTTATCCAGCGGAGACCGAGTGTCTGACGTCTCTCAGGTCTAACCTCCATAGGTACCTGATAAGTAGCACCGCCGAGACGGCGAGCCTTTACCTCGAGCTCAGGCATGATATTCTCCATAGCCTGCTCGAATACCTCCAGAGCGTCCTTGCCTGTCTTTTCAGCTACGATGTCGAATGCACCGTAAACTATCTTCTGTGCAACACCCTTCTTACCATCAAGCATAATGTTGTTGATAAGGCGTGTTACGAGCTTTGAGTTGTATACAGGGTCCTGTAATACATCACGCTTTGCGATATTACCTCTTCTTGGCATTTCGCTTCCCTCCTTCACATAGATTCATGAATTCATAGGTACTCGTACCGCTGCGGTTACTGCTCCGCGTGTGGAGCTCCGCTTCGCCGCAGGGTATGTTTGCAGCCAATGCAGAGGGAATATAGCGATCTATATATCATCTCCGCATTATTCTGCGGCAGTAGTTATCCTATTTTAATATGAGTGCGGCAGTATTTATACAGCATATCCGCGCGCTGTGCAGAAAAACTTACTTCTGCTTGGGCTTCTTTGCACCGTACTTGGAACGAGCCTGATTGCGGTTAGCAACACCCTGAGCGTCGAGAGCGCCTCTGATGATGTGGTAACGCACACCGGGGAGGTCCTTAACACGTCCGCCTCTGATGAGAACGACGCTGTGCTCCTGAAGGTTGTGGCCGATACCGGGGATGTAAGAAGTTACCTCGTAGCCATTTGTGAGCTTAACTCTGGCGATCTTTCTCATAGCTGAGTTAGGCTTCTTAGGTGTAGCCGTTCTTACAGCTGTGCAGACGCCTCTCTTCTGAGGAGAGCTCTGGTCGATCTGAGTCTTCTTCTTAGCATTGTAACCCTTCTGGAGTGCAGGAGCTGTGGACTTTGTCTCAAGGTCCTTTCTTCCCTTACGTACGAGCTGGTTAAATGTAGGCATAATCTTCCTCCTTTTTTAGATATTATGAGTGCATATTACAGCACACTAAGATATTATATCCAAAAAAAGGCGGCTTGTCAAGAGAAAATCTCAAAAAAGCCGCTCTTTTCGTTATATTTGGTTATTTGCACAGTCCCGCCGACCATGCCGCGGAACATATAGGGCAAATTTGTCTATTTCCCGCGCGAGTGTACGCCGCTCAGTCTTTCTTTCTCGCAAACAGCAGTATCAGCGGGTATATCTCCAGTCGTCCGAGGAGCATATCGAAGCAGAGCACTACCTTCGAGAAGGAGTCGAGTCCGCCGAGGTTGCCCGAGGGGCTGAATCTGCCAACGCCGAAGCCGATGTTGTTCATACAAGTGATGACCGCCGAGAGGTTCTCCTCTATCGAGAAGCGGTCGTGCGAGATAAGGAGCACCGATATCGCCATAAGGAGCATGAAGAGTATGAAATAGTTGGAGGCACCGCGTACAACGTCCTTTTCCACGGGCTTGCCGTCCATTTTTATCGTTGCTACGGCGCGGGGGCTGACGATATATTTCAGCTCGCGGATACCCGTCTTGACGATTATCATTATTCGTGCGACCTTCATGCCGCCGCCCGTCGAGCCCGCACACGAACCCACGAACATCAGCAGGAGCAGAAGCGTCTGCGCGAATACAGGCCACTGTCCCGTGTCGGTAGTAGAGAAGCCCGCCGAGGTTATCGTTGAAGCGACCATGAAGAAGGAGCGTCTCAGCGCCTCGGGTATGGAGTCATACTGCTTCATGACGGTCAGCGTGATGATGCCCGTCGCAAGTATGATTATGCCGAAATAGGTGCGTACCTCCTCGTTCTTGTACGCGAGCGAGAACTTCTTTATCAGTATATAGTAGTAGAGGTTGAAATTGACTCCGAAGAGTATGATGAACACCGCAACGACCATTTCGATGAAGGGACTGTTGTAGTGACCGATGCTGTCGTTCCACATTGAGAAGCCGCCCGTACCCGCCGACGAACACGCGTGTATTATCGCGTCGTACAGCGGCATACCGCCTATGACGAGCATTCCCGTCTCAGAGAGCGTGAGCGCGATATATATGCCGTAGAGTATGCGTGCCGAGAAGCTCGACTTTGACACGAGTCTGCCGACGTTCGGTCCCGCGCACTCCGCACGCATCATGTGCATGGTTCGCGAGTCGTTGCTCGACATTATCGCCAGCACGAACATCAGCACGCCCATACCGCCCAGCCAGTGAGTAAACGCCCTCCAGAACAGACAGCACCGCGACATTGCCTCGACGTTGCCGAGGACGGTGGCTCCCGTGGTCGTGAAGCCCGATACGGTCTCGAACAGGGCGTCGAAGTAGTTGGGTATCTCTCCCGAGATAACGAACGGCAGAGCTCCTATCGCGGACATCGCTATCCACGACGCGGCAACGCTGACGAATCCCTCCATCGAGTAGACGGTGTTGTCGCTCGGCTTCTTTATCGTGAACGCGAAGGCTATAGCCATCGTAATCACGAACGGTATCAGGAACGAAAGCAGTATGTGGTGCTCATGGTATACGAGTCCCACGCCTATCGGGAGGAGCATACACAGTCCCACTACCTTCAGTATCTGACCCATTATATAGGTTATCATTCTGTAGTTCATGATGTTACCGCAGCATCTCCCTTTTAGTCGAAAATTTCCTTGAGGTCGCCGAAGCCGCGGTTAGTCGTGACAACGACCACGCTGTCGTTCACCATGAGACAGTCGTCGCCCTTCGGTATGATGAGCTCATTGCCGCGGACTATGCTCGCGATGAGTATGCCCTGCCTGAGCTTCATTTTCTTCAGAGGTACTCCCACGTAGTCCTTGTGCTCGCGGATAACGAACTCTATCGCCTCGAGCTTGTCATTGACGAGCCTGTACAGCGTCGTTACGTTGTTTCCTGCGGAGTTCTGCTTCGCGCGGACGTACTGGAGTATCTGGTTTACGGTTATGTCCTTGGGCGAGATGATGCTGTCGAGGTCGAGGGTGTCCGTGAGCTGCATGAGCGTCATGCGGTTTACCTTCGTGACTACCTTCTCGACGCCGTTGTTCTTCGCAAGGAGCGAGAGGAGGATATTCTCCTCGTCTATACCCGTCAGGGTGACTACCGCGTCGGCGTCGTATACACGCTCCTCCTTGAGGATATCGTGGTCTGTGCCGTCCGCGTGTATTACGCTGACCTTGTTCAGGCGCTCGCTCAGCTCGAGGCAGCGCCTCTCGTCGACCTCGATTATCTTGACCTTCACGCTCATCTCGCGGAGCTGCTGAGCGAGGTGATATCCCACTCTGCCGCCGCCGATGAGGACTGCCGACTTCACGCGCTTCTCGCGGTATGCGGCGCTGATGCTCTTGAAGAACTTGACCATATTGCTGTGCGAGGCGGTCATGTGGATCTTGTCGCCCGCCTTGAGGATAAAGCTGCCGTTCGGGATAACGACCTCGTCGCCGCGCTGCACCGCACATATGAGGACGTCGAGCCTCAGCCTGCGGGAGAGCTGTGTGAGGGCGACGTTATCGAGTATGCTGCCGCTCGTTATGCGAATCTCGGCGAGGTCTACCCTGCCCTTTGCGAAGGATTCGATGTTGATAGCCTCGGGGTAGCGGAGCACCTTTGCTATCTCGTTCGCAGCGTTGAAATCGGGGTTTACCATCATGCTGATACCGAGCTCCTCACGCATGAAAACGAGCTGCTTGTCAAATTCGGGACTTCTCACGCGCGCGATACAGTGACGCGCCTTCATCTTCTTTGCGATGAGACATGAGAGGATATTGACCTCGTCCGAGCTTGTGACCGCGATAAAAATATTGCACCTGTCAACGCCCGCCTCGTCGAGAACGTCGGTCTGAAGGCAGTTGCCTACGATGCCCTTAACGTCGTAGTCGTTGACGATAGAGTTTATCTTTACTTCGTTGCTGTCGATGACAGTGACATTGTGCTCGTCGCAGAGCACCTCGGCAAGTGCGCAGCCAACTTTGCCGCCGCCGACTATGATAATTTCCATAATTCCTCCAGAAATACGAAAAAAAGTGGTAAGGTATAACACCTCAGAATAATTATACAACCAATTAAATGATTTGTCAAGAGCCAGACGAGCGGCGGTTCGGATGTAGTGGCGGCGGAACGCCGCTCGCAAATCCGCGAATCGGTTGCTGAAACATTCTGTAGGGGCGCCCTTCGGGCGTCCGCAAATCCCGAAAACACCAACGGTATTGTTTTGTAGGGAGCGCCGCAGCCAACGGCTGCACGTACCCTCTGTCAGCTTCGCTGACATCTCCCTACACTGTAGGGAGTCACTCGGCGCTCCGCATTAAAACGGTGCATCCTCGCCTCATTTACCATTTGTTTCGGATCCGTTTGTTGTCCGTGAAGGGCAAAGGAGACAACCTTCGGGACAAGGAGGGGGAGAAAAAGAAAACTGGAACAAAAATCGACATTTCTCCCCCTCCTTTTCCCTACGGTTTTCCCCTTTGAATCTCTTTTCCCTCTCCCTTTTTCTCCTCCTCATTGTCGATTTTTGCCCCTTCTTCGCCGTCCTTCGACGGCTGACATTGGAAGGAAAAAGTCTTTGTTTTGAATTTAGCTTCCCGCCGAAAGCAGACTGTGCCGTTTGTACAGAGTGAGCGAGCTTGCGAGCGGCAACGAATTTCGGGTTCAAAGGGACTGCGTCCCTTTGCAGGGTCTGGGACAGAGTCCCAGCGGGTCAAGGGCAGAGCCCTTGCAGAGTCCAGAGACAGAGTCTCTGGCTTTGTAAAGGCTTGAGCGAAACTTTCGGTTTCGCGCGGCAGTTTATTCAAATCGTCAGATACCTCCGCGCGGCAGCAAAAAAGGGAGCATTCGAGCTCCCTTTTCTCATATCTTCATCATCAGCGCCACTGCGTGCGCGGAGATACCGAGCTTCTCGCCCGTGAAGCCGAGCTTCTCCTCCGTGGTCGCCTTGACGCTTATCTGCGACACGTCACAGCCGCACACCCTCGCGATGTTCTCCCGCATAGCGACTATATGCGGAGCGAGCTTCGGAGCCTGCGCGATGACCGTCGCGTCGATATTGCCTATTTTATAGCCTTTCTCGCGGCACACCCTCACGACCTCCGCCATGAGCTTCATGCTGTCCGCGCCCTCGAACTCGTCCGCCGTATCGGGGAAGAGGTGTCCGATGTCGCCGAGCGCGAGAGCTCCGAGCATAGCGTCCATGACCGCGTGCGCGAGCACATCGGCGTCGGAGTGCCCGAGAAGCCCCACCGTATGCGGGACATCTACTCCGCCGAGTATGAGCTTTCTGCCCTCGACGAGCCTGTGTACGTCGTATCCGTGTCCTATCCTGAACATAGCTGTCCTCCTCAGTAGTTAAGCAATACCTCCGCGAGCTTTATGTCCTCGGGAGTGGTTATCTTGATGTTTGTGTAGTCGCCGACCGTCATCGCTACCTTTCCGCCTATCGCCTCGACGAGCTGACAGTCGTCGGTGAAGTCGAGCCCGTGCTCGAGCGCGAAGTCGATGCCCTCGAAGTAGAGGTCGCGCTTGAAAATCTGCGGGGTCTGCGTGATATAGAGCATCTTGCGCGGCGGAGTATCGACGATGAGCCCGCCGTCCACGGTCTTTATTGTGTCCTTTACGGGCACTCCGAGAGTCGCGCCGCCGAATACGGACGCGTCCTTGATGACCTTTTCGATGTGCTCGGGCTTGACGAGCGGACGCGCTCCGTCGTGTATCGCGACGAGCTTTGTGTCCTTGGATATCTGCTTCACGCCGCTGATGACGCTCTCCTGACGGGTCGCGCCTCCTGTTGTGCAGGCGCGGAGCTTCGTTATCCCTGCCGCCTCTGCCTCAGCCTTTATCGCGGGGATATCAGCCTCCCTCGCGACAATCACTATCTCGCGCACGCTCTCGCAGTGCTCGAATGCGAGCATGGTAACTCCGATGACGAGCCTGTCCCCGAGCGGGAGCAGTATCTTGTTCACGCCGCCCATTCTCGTGGAATTGCCAGCGCAGACTATTACTACCGATGTTTCCATTGCCTGTACCTCCGAATCACGCTGCGGGCTTGAACTCATAAACGCAGGTGTTTACATTTTTATTCTTGTCCTTGCTGTCAGTCTCGCTGACTACCGCGTACTTGCCGAAATACGTGACCTTGCCGCTGACCTTGTCCGTTATCTTCGCGGAGTCCTTATCGCTCGACTTCGCCGCTTCGCCGAATTTTTCATTGCTCTCTGGAGTGATAGTGTCGAGGCTCGCGAGGCAGTTTCCGCCCATATTGTAGTAGTTGTACGTGCTGCTGTTGCCCTCGACGTGCCATGTGGCGATGTAGCCCTTGTCCGTGAAGTGTACATCACGGTTGTCGCAGGTGATTATCACTCTGCCCTGCAGGTCGACGACGCCGAGGTCTGCGTCGGGAGCAGCTCCGCCGTGGAAGCGGTTGACGTCCTCAAGTATGACCTTGCCGTTCTTGACGTCCTTGACCCACCAGTAGGTCGACAGCTTGCGCGTGTATTCACCGCCGTTCGCTTTCAGCGTCGCGGGGAATGCGGGCTCCTCGCACAGGAGGGGCTGGGTCTTGCTTTTTTTGCTGCCGCCGCAGCTCGTGAACAACGTGATGCAGCCGCCTATTATCAGCAGCAGCGCCAGCACTGCCGCGCCGACTATGATTACTCTTTTCTTGTTCAGCTTTCTTTCCATGTCGGGTATTCGCCTTTCTTACCTGTCCTTGCTCGGCTCCACGGGAGAGCAGAGAACGCGTATTTTCGGGAGCTTCTCGAGCGTGTACCAATAGTTGAGCAGTCCGTCCTCCGCGGAGAGGTCGTTCTCGCCGCTCGCGGGAGGAGCAAATATTTTCAGCGTCATATCAGCCGCGCCGCCGAGCCTGTTCTCGTAGAATGCGGGCATGAGGTCTATCGTTCTTGCGGCGGGCGACTTGTAGAACCAGCGTCCGTTCAGCTCTATCATGAGGTTGGAGTCGTCCTCGAAGACAAGCTCGCAGAAGTGCGGGTCGCCGTCGAAGTGGAGCGGTACCGCAATGCCGTCGGCGTCCTCGGAGCTGCCCCAGCGGAGCCTCGCGGGGAGCGTGAGCTCGCCCTGCTCCGTCATGGACGGCAGGAAGCGCTCGCGGTTGATAATCTCCCTGTAGGTCTTGAGTACAGGCTGCTCTATGCCGACATTCGGGTCGTTCGGGTCTTCTATCTCAAGTCCGAGCCTTCCGCGGTCACGGAACTGATAGAACGTGAAGCCCGTGAACCAGTCCGCCTTGTCCTCGTCGAGGATATCGCAGAAGAGCTCCACCATTTCCGCCTGCTCGTATGCTCCCGTGACGTCACCGTCAGCGTTGAACTCCGACATGACCATGGGCTTCTCGGTGCCTCCGCAGATGTGCTTATAGCGCTCATAGCTCGCCTTTGTCAGGGCGTATATGTCGCGGACAGCGCTCCTCGCATGGGAGGTGCCGCCCGGCTCCGCAACGTCGAAGGGCCAGCCCCAGTGGAGAGCCATGTACTTGTCCACGGACCATATATCCGTCTCGCGGACAGCCTGCGCGAACTCCTTCTCCATGACAATCTCCTCGGAGCTGAGGTCCTCGACACCGCCGATGCACAGTATAGTCTGCACGTTCGGAGCGTGCTCCTTGATGATACGGCACGCGCGGCAGTAGAAGTCGGCTACCTCCTGATAGGAGGCGCGCTTGTTGAACGAGAACCAGCTTCCAGTAGCCTCGTGGTTGATACGCAGGAAGAGCCTTCCGAACGAGCGGAGGTCGTCGCCTATCGCAGCGAGCTGCTCGTCGGTGACGTGGGGGTCTATCGTTATCGTGAGGGTGACATCCTGACCGTGTCTGCGGACGTCTCTCATCTGGTTGAAGGGCTCGTTATCGCGGCTTCCGCCTATGCCGCCGCCGTAGGGGAAGTAGTCGTCGTAGGGGTAGCCCCACTGGAAGGTGACGTTCGAGTCCTTCATCGCCTCGGAAATGCGGGCGGGCCACTGCTCATCGAGAGGGTAGTAGCAGTACATCAGGCTGATACTGCGGTGAGGGCGTCCCAGTCGGCTGAGGATGTAGTCCTGACCGACGTACTCGCCGCGCTCGCTGCCGTCGCCGAGGTCGACAGCGCATTTTGCGCTGCCCATATGTATCTTCAATAGCTTCTCCATATTGCTCCTCCGTATGCATAATGTAATTTTATTATAATATAGAGCGAGTGTTATGTCAATGATTATTTATGCCGCAGACAGCCACGCAAGGCGGCGTGCGCACGTAATGCGTCCCTACATCTCAGTTCAGTGTCACAGGCAGACCGTTTATCTCGATAGTGGGGTCGTCGATGTCGATGAGCAGACAGCGTCTGCCGTCAATGACGCTCGTGCGGACCTTGTCCGCGGCGTCGGGCTTGATGTTGACCGTTATGCCCGCCGACGTCAGCACCGTTTTCTTCTCGATGAGGTTCGACACGGTCAGCGGAGTGTTACCGCACACGCGCTCGAACACAGGGTCTGTCATCTCCACGCGCTCCTGCGGCACACCGATATCCGTGAGAATGCCCTTGAGCTTGGTGTTGTCGATGACAGCGCGGTCGGTCTCGTCCTTGTTCTCCTCGGCGACCTCCTGCAATTTTTCGTTGACCGTCTTTATGACCATGTAGTCGAGGTCGTCGCCGACAACGGTCTTGAGAATGCTCTGAAAGCTCGTCTTTTCGCTGTCTGCGGACATGACAAAGCTGCACCCGAGCACGTCCTCGATAATGGAGGTATTGGGCTTGGAGGCGGACTTAGCGTAGTACATGACGTGGTTGATATCGGAGCTCCTGTTGCTGAAAACGGGGTAGAGGAAGCCGTCCGACGGAGCCTTGCTGATGATGAGCTCGGTGTTTACCTTCTTGGTTATCTCGTTGTTGAAGCTGTCGAACACGAATCCGTCGCTGCTCGTATTCACGGGACATATCGCCGTCAGCAGGTAGCGGTAGACCTCGTCGTCGCCCTCCGCGAACTCGTCGTTCTTGTCCTTTTTGCGTATCGTGTAGACGCAGTACGCCGTGATAACGGCGAAAGGTCCTGTATATGCGATGTTGTTGGCGATATGGTTGAGGAAGTTCTCGCATACGACCTCGTCCTTCAGCTCGGACTTCAGCAGGGAGTAGAGTATCTCCTGCGGCTTGCCCTCCTCGTACGCCTCGTTCGGGAACTCATACTCGCAGAAGTTCTTGCCGACGTTGGTGTTGAGGACCTTTTTGAGCGTTTCGTCGTAGACGTCGTGCTCCTCGACGGACATGGTCACGCAGGCATTCGCCTTTGAGTAGCGGACGTTCTTTTCGGCGTCGACGAAGCCCGTGAGTACGCGCTCCATGATGAAGAAGCCGCTCTTATCCGAGAAATTCTTTTTGATTTCCTGAGTTTCTTTCTTGTTCATTTTGATGTCTCCTTTATAAGATGTATGAATCGCGGAAAAATCTTCCGTTTTTGACAAAGCTGAACGCGAAACCGAAAGTTTCGCTCAATCCTTTACAAAGCAAGGGCTCTGCCCTTGACCCGCCAGAGACTCTGTCTCTGGACTCTGCAAGGGCGCTGCCCTTGACCCGCTGGGACTCTGTCCCAGACCCTGCAAAGGGACGCAGTCCCTTTGAACCCGAATTTCGTTGCCGCTCGCAAGCTCACTCACTCTGTACAAACGGCACAGTCTGCTTTCGGTGGGTAGAAAAATCAAAAACTATGCCGTTTTTATTTCAAAGCCAGCCGTCGAAGGACGGCGAAGAAGGGGCAAAAATCGACAATGAGGAGGAGAAAAAGGGAGAGGGAAAAGAGATTCAAAGGGGAAAAACGTAGGGAAAAGGAGGGGGAGAAATGTCGATTTTTGTTCCAGTTTTCTTTTTCTCCCCCTCCTTGTCCCGAAGGTTGTCCCCTTTGCCCTTCACGGACAAAAAACGAATCCGAAACAAATGGTAAATGAGGCGAGAATGCACCGTTTTAATGCGGAGCGCCGAGTGACTCCCTACAGTGTAGGGAGATGTCAGCGAAGCTGACAGAGGGTACGTGCAGCCGTTGGCTGCGGCGCTCCCTACAAAACAATACCGTTGGTGTTTTCGGGATTTGCGGACGCCCAAAGTGCGCCCCTACGATTTATTCTTCTTATACCGTATCTTCCCGACGACTGCCGCAGCAATGACGAACAGCAGGAATGACGGGATAAGGATAATGAACACGATAGCCAAAGCTGCTCCGATCTTCACATTCAGCGCGTGCTGGTGTATCACGCACTCCGACCACACACAGCCGTAAAAGCAGGCGATACATATCTTCAGCACGTCGAGGAAGAAGCGGAAGCCCTCCCTGATGACGGAGTCAGCGCGCTCGGTTATTTTCAGCCCGAGGCGGAGCTTGCCCGTAACAAGACCTGCTATCTCGCATAAACCGCATATCACAAGGCACACCACGTACGGGTAGAAGCCGTAGAAGCGCTCGGCAATGACGTCGAATTCGCCGTCGGGACCGAAGTGGCAGCCTATCTGCTCGGGCAGCGAGCCGTATGAGCACAGGAACCACACAAGATTGACGATGACCGCGAGCCATATCACGGCTGACACGCACCTGTGAAATATCCGAAGCTTTCTTTCCACAAATTTTACCCCCAAGACGATTTTTATACATTAATTATATCACAAAAACGGGACAATAGCAAGCCGCGCGGAGACAAATTTCCGATTATGCATCTTTGCCGCGATATCGGCGGCGCGAACACCGCGCTTATAGCACATTTTTTCAAAGTTGTGCAATGCAAAACAAATTCACAAAATGCTATGGACTTTTCTATCTTAATATGGTATAATTACATAAAAGGTATTTCAGGAGGCATTATCTATGAAAATCACATTCATCGGCGCTACCCACGAGGTCACGGGCAGCTGCACATACATCGAGGCTTGCGGCAGGAAATTCCTTGTCGATTTCGGAATGGAACAGGGCGAGGACATCCTCAAGAACGTCCAGATACCCGTAGCTCCCGCCGATATCGACTTCGTGCTCCTCACGCACGCCCACATCGACCACTCGGGACTGCTCCCCCTGCTCTATGCGGGCGGATTCAGCGGACCTATCCACTCCACCACCGCCACTGCCAACCTGTGCAGCGTCATGCTGCGCGACAGTGCGCACATACAGGAATTTGAAGCCGAATGGCGCAACAGAAAGGCTCAGCGCCGCGGCGAGGACGACTACGAGCCGCTCTACACCATGGACGACGCTATCGGAGCGATAGAGCTGTTCGTGCCGCACGAGTATGAGACCGACGCCGAGATATCCGAGGGCATCACGATTCGTTTCCGCGACGCGGGACACCTCCTCGGCTCGGCAAGCATCATCCTCACCATGACTGAGGACGGCGAGACGCGTACTATCGTCTTTTCGGGCGATATCGGCAATGTCCACCAGCCGCTCATCCGCAATCCGCAGTACATCGACTCCGCCGACTACGTCGTTATGGAGTCCACCTACGGCAACCGCGTCCACGACCGCCCCACCGACTACGTCACCGCGCTGACGAAGGTGCTCCAGACCACCTTTGACCGCGGCGGAAGCGTCATAATACCGTCGTTTGCGGTCGGCAGAACGCAGGAGATGCTCTACTTCCTGCGCCAGATAAAGCACGACGGGCTCGTCACGGGACACGACGACTTCCCCGTGTACGTCGACAGCCCCCTCGCCAACGAGGCGACCGACATTTTCATCAACAACCGCGAGAGCTGCTACGACGAGGAGGCTCTCTCCTTCGTGCGCCGCGGCATAAATCCAATCACGTTTGAAGGGCTTATCCGCACGCTGACGAGCGACGACTCCCGCGAGATAAACGAGGATGTGCGCCCGAAGGTCATCATTTCCGCGAGCGGTATGTGCGAGGCGGGACGTATCAAGCACCACCTCAAGCACAACCTCTGGAAGCCCGAAAATACGATACTTTTCGTGGGCTATCAGGCGTCGAACACGCTCGGACGCGCACTCATCGACGGAGCAAAGAACGTCAAGCTCTTCGGCGAAACGGTCAAGGTCGCGGCGGAGATAAAACAGCTCCCGGGCGTCAGCGGTCACGCGGACGTCAACGGTCTGACCGAGTGGGCAAAGGCGGTCAGCGGCGTGAAGAAGTTCTTCATCAACCACGGCGAGATGACCTCCGCGGACAGCTTCGCACAGCACCTGCGCGACGAGCTCGGCGCGGACGTGTATGCACCGTTCAGCGGCGCGGAATTCGACCTTATATCGGGCGAGATAACCGTTGACGCTGAAGCGGTATTCCTCCCGAAGAAGGAGCGTCAGGGCAACATCAGCGTCACATACAGCGACCTGCTTTCCGCGTCAGACAGGCTTTCGCGCCTTATCAAGCTCTCCGACGGCAGAGCGAACGCAGATATGCGCAAGCTGACCGAGGCAATAAACAAGCTCTGCGACGAGTGGGAAATATAACGTAAAACAGCCGCAAAAGGCTCGTGACAGGCGGTGATGTCCATGCCGAAGCAAATCAGGGAATCGACAATTATAATAACCGCAGGTATAATTCTCGCGGGCTCGGCGGTATGGCGGCTCGCGGACGGCTATGACCGAAGCGGCGAAGATGTCGTAATTACGCCTGTTCCCGAGACATCAGCCGTCAGCGCAGTCCGAACAAACACAGCGGGCTCGACTGCGGCAAAGACCACAGTGCAGACAACGACGGCATTTCTGCTTCTCGATATCAACTCCGCGACGGCAGAGGATCTCACTCAGCTCAGCGGCATCGGCGAGCACCTCGCGGGCGAGATAGTCGGCTATCGCGAGGCAAACGGCAGATTCCTCAACATTGAGGAACTGATGAAGGTTTCGGGTATCGGCGAGGCGACATTTGCGGTTATCCGCGAGCACGTCTATGTGGTCGACCCGATATACACGACCGCGGTGCAGGCTGAGAAGCCGACAAAGTCCGAAACAGAGCCAACGGAGGCGGTCGAGGAGACTGAGCCGCCGCTCACCCTCGAGGACGTTGCTCCTATAAACATCAACACTGCAGACGCGGAGCTGCTCATGCTGCTCCCGCACGCAGACGAGGACACAGCGGAGGAGATTATCGAGCTCCGCGACAGACTCGGACATTTCAGCAACACGTATGAGCTGCTTTATGTCGAGTCGCTGACGCAGTCGGAGGTCGCGGATATCCTTGAATATGTAGTTGTCGAATAACAGCGAAACGCCGTCCCTGCGGCAATGCAGGGGCGGCGTTTTTTGTCCAATAAACAAAGATAAAGCCATTTAAGTATAGTATAAACCGCGAAAAAAATCGCGGCTCAGAAAAACTGAACCGCGAAACTGGCTGCACGGACACCGTGCTGTATCAGCTGAATAAAATGAATGACCACCTGCGCGGAAACAAAATCGCGGCTCAGTAGAACTGAACCGCGAACTGCGCGCGCCCGCTTGGCGCTGGTGGGCCAACAGGGACTCGAACCCCGGACCGTCCGGTTATGAGCCGGATGCTCTAACCAACTGAGCTATTGGCCCTGATACAATTAAACG
>Ga0247608_10004198_pt1 | contig 16303 bp, 17 predicted proteins | sample 176DNAGHGlowgp2_FD_193490 | JGI IMG/M metagenome (GOLD analysis project Ga0247608, IMG submission 193490) | Sheep rumen microbial communities from Palmerston North, Manawatu-Wanganui, New Zealand - 1766 DNA GHGlow gp2 | ecosystem: Host-associated > Mammals > Digestive system > Stomach > Rumen ... | reverse complement strand
TTATCGTCAAATATTGATTTCTCTTCGCTCCGACCAACTTCCCGTCAGCACATCGGACAGGGCGCAAGCGCCCGCCCGATGCACTGCCGTGAAGTCCGTCTCCGCTCTACGCGCTTGGGACCTACGTGTCGGCAGAGCCGCCACGCAAGTCCCACCCGGTGACAGACTGGCGCCAGCAAAGCTGTCACCAGACTGTCCCTCGGGCCGCGCTCCCACCGCCCGTCTGTCGCTGTCGCGCCAGACCGGCTCTCCAAACGAAACCGGAGCCCCGCGTGAATAGGACTCCGGTTATGCCCGATAGGCATCGCGACGAAACAAAGGCCGATAGGCTTAAGCAAAAGAACGTCCCGCCGCGTCTTTGGTTTAGGTTTGCTGTACTTTCCATCTGACCCGCCACCGGCCATCCTCGTAGTCGTGGCTCAGGATCTTAAAAGTCCCTATCTCAGCTGTATTCTTCACATGAGCACCGATGCAGGCGCAGGCATCATAGTCCCCGACACGCACAATCCGGAGCGTTTCCGACGCATCCTCCGGCAATTTGCTGAGGTCGACGATATCGGCCGCCTGCTTCCGGGGCATGAATTCAATCGTCACATCCAGATGCCGGCCGATGACCTCGTTCACCGCCGCCTCCAACTGCGCCACTTGCTCATCCGTCGGACAGCAGGGGAGGATGTAGTCGCACTTGGACTTCTTCCGCTCGATGTGCGCATTCCTGGACCTCGGGCACCCGAACATCTTCACCATCGTCCCATTCAGAATATGCTCCGCCGTATGCATCGGCGGATACTCCTCCTTGTTATGTGCGTTCAGAATCGGCTCTTCCATGAAATAATCTGTTAACTCCTACGAAGATAAGAATTCTTTCGTAAATTTGTGACATCACCGTCCAGATGAGTTTTGTCTGCACGTTTCGAGGTATCGCCAAAAGCCGTCGGCTCCCTTCCTGGGGGCCGATTTCTATTACCCACGCTCCGACCAACTGACCGGCGGGCCGGTCAGTCCGTCTCCGCTTGACGGCGCTTGAGACCACTGTGCCGGCAAGCCGCCACTGCCGTCTCACGGTTCCACAGACTCTGCCGTCTGGGCTTCCGGGCTTCGCCCTCCTTTGCCCAGCGTCAGAGACTGTTCCACCGCCGCGCCTGGAGCCCAACGGGCGGAAGAATCCGCCCGCCCGGCTCCCAATCACAAACTTTTCGTAAATTTGTATCCATGGAACGAAAAGCACCCATCATAGGCGTTACGCCACTTTGGGATCCAGAGCGCAACAGTGTCTGGATGCTCCCCGAATATCTGGACGGCGTACAGACAGCCGGCGCTGTCCCCGTTATCCTGCCCATCAAGGCCAATGAATCTCTGGCTCAGAGTCTAGTCGATTCCTGCGACGGCATCCTCTTTACAGGAGGTCCGGATGTTGGCACTTGCCCGGAACGGGACACCTTGGAGTTGCTCGTTTTCAAGGCAGCTATCAAGGCCGAAAAGCCCATCCTGGGCATCTGTCGCGGCATTCAGTTCTTGAATTATGCCTTTGGCGGTACTCTTTGGCAGGACCTGCCTTCCGAGCACCCAGAAGGCCTCAATCATCGCCAGGAGAAGCCTTACGATGTCCCGTCCCATTCCGTCACTCTTAGCGGCTCATTGAAAGAGTCGACGGGGAAGGAGACCATACAAGTGAACACCAGACATCATCAGGCCGTTAAGCAGCTAGCACCAGGCTTAAGAGAAATGGCCGTTGCCCCGGACGGTATCATCGAAGCCCTGGAGATGCTGGGTTATCCCTTTCTCCAGGCCGTCCAGTGGCATCCCGAGTATCTGTTCGGCACATTCCCCGAGCACCTCGCTATCTTCCAGTCTTTCATAAACGCCTGCCGGTAGTATGACCCGCATCCAATATACCGGATCTAACTACGATGAGCTCAAAGCCATCCTCGGCGACCGTCTCCTGGCTCCGTACTTCTGTATGGGCATAACTATGCTATCTATCCTCACTGACGAAGGCCCCATCACCGTCAACGAAGCCGACTATGTGGTAATAGGGAACGACGGGCAAATCTCGATAGAATAATCCGCTCCGACCAAGTGTCAGCCAGCATGTCGGACCGGGCACAACATGCCCGTTCGCTATGCTGCCTGCCACTCCGTCTCCGCTAAAACGAAAGCGGGACCGCTGGCGCAAAGCACCAACGGACCCGCCTAGCATAGTCTATATACATTAGCGGAATATTCTGTCGTACCACCCACTTACATCTTCCCGTATTGACTCATAATTATCACATATGATGTCCGCCACTTGATTATTGGCTCTTTTTGACGCATACTTGTTCGCTGTGAAATAGCCGTAAAACTTGCCTTGTTTATCAAGCAGAACAGGAGGATTGCTGCCGTATTTATTGAATGGGCAATAGGAGTTGTAGGGATTACCATACTCCCCGTATTTGTTCCAGATACACTTGGAGTTATACTTATTCCCGTACGTTCCATACTTATTCCAGATTGATTCCGAATCGTACTTGCTCGCATTTAGTTTTCCGAGGAATTCTTTTGAATTCTTACCACCGTAGATATACAATTCCGTGCCGATTGTGGCCACATGGACGTCCTCTTTGCTATAATCTTTGCCACAAGAAATACAGCAGAGAACGAAGACCAGTAAGACGATTAGTTTCTTCATAGTTTTCATTTTTTCTATACAAAATTAGTAAAAATTCCACTCTTGACCGTCTATCCGCGAGATTTATCGAAGCGTCTTTCCCAGGAACAGTCCCGTAACACTGGCTGCACCCTTGCTTTTCAGCTTTTCAGCGCATTGGATGAAGGAAACGCCTCTAGTAATAATATCGTCAAAGAGCAGGACATGCTTGCCTTCCACGCCGGCACCAAACTGAAGATTCCACACGGTATCGTCTTCCTTTTGCTGCCTGGAATCCGTCCTGTCATACAGAATAATAATCTCTTTGAAACCATTCTGAATGCCAGTCATGTTGGAGACCAACGCACAAAAGAGCATATTCCTATGTGCGTTTTTCTCGCGGGTAGAAGCCGGAATCACGCAGAATACCCAATTCCCCACATCCCGCTGTGGAATATATCGGTAGATGAATTCGGTTACCATGTGAACGGCAATCTCACTTTGTCCATCCTTATATGATATGATCATATCCCGGTTTCTTTCATCTCTCAGACTTCTGTCTTTACGGTCGGGACAATAATCATAGAAGTAGCAGCAGGGGAACGTATGTGCCCGAAAGGAATGGAATAGCTTTCTAGGCGGGAACAGCCGCCTGATTTTTCTGAAGAAGTTTGGCCACATCGGCAACCGGGGCGTCCTTTCGGATTCATCGGCCTTCTGGGCCTGTTGAAAACCAATTTTAGGACGTGGCGGATTTTCAGCCACTTCCTTGGCCGCTTCCTTTATCGCGCCTTTTAACTTCCTGGTCAGACGAGTCCTTCGAATGACAACAATGATAATCACAATACAGATAGGTTCCACTATGGTGGAAACAATCGTCCATAATAAGGACATCTGAGGTGGTTCCATAATAGCTTACAGAGGGGTTGGCGCCATGCCACCATGGCAAAGCGATTTCTCTGAAGCCACAATAATATACAAACTTATCCGTGTAAACAAAAAAGAAACGTTTAATTCACTCTTTGTTGATAATCAAACAATTGCAGCGTTTGTGAAACGGATAATTGCATCATTTATTCTTCTCTACAAAACTAACGCATTAATAATCAGCCAATTAGAAAACAATCACAATGAAACGGATACGACAAAAAAGCAAAATGCAGGCTTTGTTGTTCGGTCTGCATTACGGACGAATGAGCAGTTTCCCTTGTTCATTACGCGAATATCCATACTTTTGCAGCGGTCATTTCTACCCGTTTATGCCACGAGTGAATTTGACCGTTAAGGGCAAATTGCAAGATGTGCGTTTGTTAAACAAACGCGGCGCCCCAGAGGGGCTCATCTTGTGCGCTTCGCGGACGGGAAAGGCTCCGAAGTCGCCTTTCTTTTAGATGAAAAAAAAATGGAAAAGAAGAAGGTTTTCATAGGCTTCCGTCTCACGGATGATGAATACATCAGATTGAAATCTCTGATGAGTATGATGGGTTATAGGTGTGTCTCATTGTTTATCCGTGACCAGCTCCTGAAGACCAGAGTCCAGCGCCGGAATCTCCGCAGAACGGAAGCGAATCTGTCCCGCCAATTGGAGCAGCTTACGACAGAAGTCAAGCGCATCGGCGTCAACTACAACCAGGTGGTAAAAGCGCTGAACACGCTGGCAAAGCTCAGGGATTCGAGAGGAAATGCTATAGTCACTTCAACGGCCATCAACGGAAACCTGACTGATATGAAACTGCTCATGGAGAGCCTGCTAACCAAAGTAATGATGATAGGGGAGGAAATCAATAATGTTTAACTCAAAAAACGTTGCACTATGCAAACACTGTTTCTGACAGGGAATCTCGCTGCAGACTGCGAGATTGTCAAAGGCAAGGATGATGCCGAATTCATCCGTTTCACGGTAGCCTCCAACGAACCCGGTGCCAGTAAAGAAGACAAACCCACTTACTACTCCTGCCGAATGAAGAAAACCGGCGTGGCCGAGCTTTTAAAGAAAGGCCGATATGTAGCCTTGGTGGGGAATCTTCACATCTGGGAAAACATCAAGGATGGTCGGAGCTATATCAACCACGATATACGCGTTATTTCTCTGGATGTCCCTTCACTCAGCGGCGGCGAGTGAATACTAAGAAGGTTTGCTGTAGACCTGAACGCCTATGGTTGTGAAGATCTACCCGGCGGCACCAAGCTGTAGCGCTGCCGTCAATTACAATGAAAGGAAGGTCGCCGAGGGCCATGCCTCGGTGATCTTCTCTTCCAGTATTGCAGATCCCCGGAAACCGATGGACACCTTTTCTGTTTACGAAAACGGGAGTCTCCGCTGCCAGAACCGCTCCTTTCACGCCTCAGTCAATCCCGGCAAAAACGACCATATGACCGACGAAGATATAAAGGCGTTCGTGAAGGACTACATGGAGAAGATGGGGTATGGAAAACAGCCCTACATATTGTATAAACACACGGATATCGAGCGTACACACTACCATATCGTATCCGTCCGGGTCGACGAAAACGGGAACAAAATTTCTGACTCATTCGAACGGAAACGAAGCCGGGAAGCCCTCGAAGAGTTGGCCGAGAAGTATGACTTTAAAGTAGGAACCGGTAAAGAAGTCAAGGAGGTGGATGAACAGGATGATTATGAGAAGAAGGGACAGGAACAGAAGTTTGAATTCAACCCATACGAAGGATTCGATCCCGGTAAGGGCCACATCAGCGAACAGATTAATGCCTTGGTCGAACTTGCCAAGACATACTATTTCAAGGAACCACAACAGTTTGACTATATCATGGAGACCCTTGGGGTTCAGGTGTCACGGACGGAAGTGGACGGGAAAGTAATTATGGGATTTCGCGGATTGGATCCCAAAACAAAGGAGCCCTGCACACCCATTGTTACACTCTCCAACGAAAACAGTAACCTGCCGGAATGGATTGAACAGCACGTTGCGGAATGCAAAAAACTCATTAAGAACCGGGAAAAGGAAAAAGTAGATAACCTGGCCTGTTACGCCACGCGTGTCAGTCGTTCCCAAAAGCATTTCGAAAATCTTCTCAAAAAACAAGGCATCATCGTCAAGATTTCCAGGAATGTGGACGGAAAAATCTTTGGCGTTGTATTCATTGACACGAAGAACAAATGTGTCTTCAAAGGGAGTGAACTGCCCAAATTTAAAGTCCAAGAACTGGAAGAGGCCAGGAAGAATCGCTGGTATGATGAGGTCAAACAAAAGGAAAAGAAACCTCACGAGACGGCCGTAGAAGTTGCCGAAGAAGTGGCCGACCTGTTTATCAGCGCCCTGGGCGAAAGGAGCCGTCATTACCTGGATGAAGAAATCATGCGTCGTGGACAGAAGAAACCAAACTAAAGCACTATGGATTCCAAAACAAAGCCTATGTTTTCCATGTTCCTGCTTCTCTCAGGAGCTATTTTACTGATTATCCTTTATTACTATGCTTATCCTCTGTGGGCAAGTATGGGGCTTCGGTCCGGATTCACAGACTCCCTGATGCTCACGATATACCGGGGCGGCAGTTTTTCCAATCCGTATGCCGTCCGATTTGTCTGCCTCTTTTTCTGCGGTGTGGCGGTGATAGTGCGCAGTGGAAGTTCAAAAGATTCGCCATGGCGGAAGATTCTGATTCCACTGCTATCCGGCGTCGCGCTATTCTTTGCTGCTCCCATGTTGGGGAACCGCTGGGTTTTCATACTGACCACCTTCTTCGGCTACTGCCTTTTTTTCGTGGGTGCCGTTCTTCTGGGCCGGAAATACCGTAGCTTTGATGCTCACCTGCCCGATTATTGGGACAGTTTCAAACAGTGCGAACAGCTTGTATCTAACCCGTATAGCGTGAACATTCCCATGAAATACCAGTTCAAAGGAAAACTTCACCAGGGATATATCAATGTCGTCAATCCTTTCCGTGGAAGCATGGTCTTGGGGACACCTGGCTCCGGTAAATCCTACAGCATTTATGGCCCTTTTATCCGTCAGATGATCCAGAAAGGATATTCTCTTTTTGTCTATGACTACAAGTTCCCTGACCTTACATCCCGCGTGATGAACGAACTTCTGGACAATTACGAAGGATATGGTGAATTGCCGCCAAAAATGTATGTGGTTAATTTTGACGACCCGCTGTACTCACACCGTTTCAATCCCATCCACCCACGCTATCTTAAAGATCCCATCGATGCCACGGAGATTGCCGAAGTCATCCTCAAAAACGCCAACCGCGAAAATGCGAAAGGGGAGGACTTCTTCTCTCTGAGTGCCCGCTGCTACTTGGACCTGCTTATTTGGTTCCTTCGCTGCTACAAGGGAGGCAGATACTGCACCTTTCCACATTTAATTGAACTGATGGGGCAGGATTACCGGGAGGTCCTGGAAGTCCTTCAGAAGTTCGACGAACTGGAAGTTAAGCGTACCACCTTTGCCGATGCCATGCAGGACCAGGCCTACGAGCAGCTTCAGGGACAGATAGCGTCGGCTCGTGTACCGCTTATCCGTTTCTCCTCCAAAACGTTATACTGGACGCTCTCCGGAGATGATTTTTCCCTTGAGATGAACGATCCTAAAGCTCCCAGTATCATCTGCGTCGGTAACAATCCCAAGCGTCAGAGCGTATACGGGACAACGCTGGCCATGCTTATGTCCCAACTCTTCAAGGTGGTAAACAATCCTGGCAAAAGGCATTGCGCCGTGCTCATCGATGAATTGCCGACCATTTATTTGAAAGGACTGGACAACCTTATAAATACGGCCCGCTCCAACAAAGTGGCGGTAGTAATCGGCGCCCAAGACAAAAGCCAATTGGTCAAAGACTATGATCAGAAGGAGTCTGATGTTATCTTCAATACCGTAGGAAACGTTTTTGCCGGTGCTGTCAAAGGCTCTACCGCCGAGGGTCTGAGTAAATCCTTCGGCAAGGAAGAGCAGGAAATGCGTTCCTATCAGGAAAGCGATTCCTCGGACCACGTTACGTATTCCTGGCAACAGAGGGAAGTCCTTCCACCCAACAAAATTGAAGCCCTCTCACAAGGATCCTTCTGCGGCTATGTAGCCGATAACTATGACCAGAAGATTCATCCAAAAACATTCTGTGGGGAAGTGCAGGCAGGGGAGCCTCCCAGGCACAACGAACCTCTTCCCCAGATTGTGCAAATGACACGGACACAAATTGAAGAAGAGGTAAATAAAAACTACGAAAAGATCCGCAACGACATTGTGGACCTAATCTGGGAGGAAATCAATAATCCGCTATAGCTCTTCCCAGCTCCAGACGAATTTGTAGCCCATGGCTTCGGCCATTTCCTCCATCTGGGACATCATGCATACACCTTCACGAATGCGGAAAGCCATGCCGCCAGGCGTAATGCCGCAGCGTTTGGCAAGGTCCGGGACCGAGACATTCTTCTCAAAGAGATACTGCATGATGGGTTTCAAGACATCGCTGTGGAAGACAGTCATAGGACGGATAGAGCGGGCCGATGGTTCCACCGGGTGGACATCTTCCCAGTGCCAGACAAACTTGTAGCCTGCGGCCTCGGCCATATCGGCCATGTCCGACAGCATACAGTCTCCAACACGGACACGATAACCCACACCACCTCTGGATATCTTGTGCTGGCAGCGGCGGCTGAGTTCAGACATCGTGAGACCCTTTTTAAAAAGGTATCCACGGATGGGTTGAAGGCGGTTTTTGCCCTCGTTCTGGGTGTTTTCCTTTTGTACCATATTCACACTTTCCATTGCTTTCCCAAAGATTGTTCTTTTCTTTGCGGTTAGCAATACTGAGCAAAGATACGAAATATTATTTAATAACGTGCAATATTAATAGAAAAATATGGGAAATTTTGACAACCCGCTTTACAACTTTCCGTTGGAGCACATTCTGGAGGCCCTGGGGGCCAAAAAGGGGAGTACTAAGGATATGTGGTTCTCGCCCTTCCGGGACGAAAAAGAAGCTTCTCTCCACATCAATCCAGCAAAGAACGTCTGGTATGACTTCGGCACCGGCATGGGCGGCACCAATGTTCAGCTCGTGATGATAGTCCGCCGCTGCGGCCAGAAAGAGGCTGAAAAATTTATTGCCAATCTGGATCCGTCCCTTGTACCGCCGGAAACAACCATCAAGGCTGAGCCTCGTCAGGGAATAGAGATTAAGCGTATTCGGGAAATCCAATGTGATTACCTCAAGCGCTATCTCAGGGAAAGGAAGATTCCGCTGGAACTGGCACAGCAGTACCTCAAGGAAGTCCTGGTGTACAGTCCACTGAAGGAGCACAACTTCACCCTGGTGGGATTCCCCAACAATCCGGGCGGTTTTGTCATGCGCTCACCAATCGGGACCTTTAAAAGTACTACCAAGGCCGGGATAACCACCTTCAATCCGGAGGGAGATGTTTCTGTAAAACCACAGTCTTCGCACGTCGCGATTTTCGAAGGTTTCTTCGACTTCCTCTCCTGGCAAGTTATGCAATCCACCATGAAGCCCAGCTGCGACGTTGTTGTACTGAATTCCGTTACCAACCTGGAAAAGGCACGAGCCTATATAACGGCTCATCGTAATGCCGTATGCTTCCTGGACAACGACGATGCCGGCCGAAAGTGCACGGATGCTGTCAAAAGAATGATGCACGGAAAGGAAGTAACCGATATGTCCGACCTGTACAGAAGCTATAAAGACCTCAATGAAATGCTCCAGCATGCCCGCGGCTACAGCTCCAATATGCGTTTATACAATGGAATCTGAAGCTATGGAAGAGAAGAAACTGCAGGAACTGCTCGAAGATATTGCCCGTCAGATAAGCGGCCTCCGAAAAGATGTCAGAACCATCCGTAAGGCCATTTTCGACGAGCGTAAGCCCTGTTTTACCAATGCCGAAGTCATGGAAATGTTCGGCGTATCCACCCAGACCGTCAAGCTCTGGCGTGATACCGGTTCTATCGGCTATGCCAAGATCGGCCTCCGGTATATCTATACGCGGGAAGACATCGCCCGCTTTATTGAAGAATTCCACTACAAACCTGACGACTATGGAAACAGTTAAAGAAATCATGACTGAACTGGAAAATTGCTCCAACCTCATAGCGGATGCCATTATCCGCAAGACTAGTCCCTACGAGGATGATATCACCGAACGCCAGGCTAAGAAAGCTTATGGCCGGGACTGGATCGAACGCATGAAGAAGCTCAATCTGGCCAAATACAGTAAAATAGGCGGCCGTAACATCTACAGCCGCCATCAATTGAACTGCCTGCGTCTGGCCGAGCGTGACAATGCTACCGTTATCTTCAGGAAGATGAAACCGTAGCTGACTGCCCAGTGCAGCGCTGCGCCAAAAACAACAATACCCCTTAGAAGCCCTGTGCACGCCGTGAGGCGCTCCAGGCAGGGCAGGAGAGAATGAGTTGCTTAGAGGTCATTCTCTCCTTCTTTTCTGTCTCGTCGGCAACGGTCACCATCGGTTTCCCGTCCCATGGGAATTTGGCCAGCAGTTTGGAATTGGCATCCCACAGCAGTGACCAATCCTTATTAATATAGATGTCTGTCACCTTCATTTCTTTGTTGACATGGCACAAACCATCGTTGATGAGTGATTTGTCTATACCGGCTTCGTACGCGAGACTGGCCCATGAATGACGTGCCCAGTACAGGGTAATCTTCTCTGGATAGCCGATGCGTTTGCGAAACTTGTCCAGCCCTTCGTTCACATTCTCGGCGAAAATGATATAGGTGGTGTACATCGAGGAAAACTTGAAGGCATGCCCCTTTCCTTTAGATCGATACTCGTTCAGCAAATTCTTCACAAGCGGGTCAATCTTAACAAACATCTCAGCATGATCGTCCCGGCGCTCCCGCGTTTTTGTTCGAAAATAGTGAATGATGTCTTTTACCGGGGGAGTACAGGAATAAAGATCTGGAGCATTCATTCCCATCAGGGCAAAACTGATGAGAAAAACATCTACCCCAAGACGTTCCCTGCCTTTCAGTTCCGTACGCATTAGCAGCATCTTATGGATAAGCGAAGCATCCACGTCACGATGCCGCGAAGGCTTCTGCCGAGGCGGTTTGTAGAATTGGAAAGGGTTGCGGATCAAAATACGGCCTATCTCCTCATCATTGTATTTCATTCGCGCCTGTCCGTGAATAAAGGCAATGCAGGCCGGATATGCACTTACAGCCCGGGCATTCTTTCCGTGTTTTGCCTGAAGCGTCGCTTCCCAGCAGCGCATGACGGTTGACGTCAGCTCCGAGATGTCCATCGTAGGTTTGCCGATGAAAGCCTTGAAGGCATTCATGGCTGTCCGGTAAGTCTTTTGCGACTGCCCCTTCTTCCCGTCGATAATTTCGTCGGCAAAGGCGAAGAAGTCCAGTCTGAAGTTTTCCACATCTTCCATGGCCTCCTTTTGAAGATGGGAGATTACCTGGTCGATGGTCATGTTCTGAAGGGCAAAGGTGCCGATAGATTTCACTTTTTCCTGCATGTCGTACACCAACTGCTCGGCCTGGAACCTCAAATCCGGGTTTTTGATGGAAAGAGAAGGGGATTTCTCCTTGTCTTTATCCTTGCCCCCTCCTTTCTTTCTAGGTATCACAACATCACTTTTTCTAAGTAAGATGCTGGTTTTTAGAAACTTACATTGCCTCCGGAAGGTAATCCTAAGGCGGACGAACCCGGTGTCGTCCTGCTTGAACCACTCATTTCGTACTACATACGAGATGGTGACAGTGTCTTGTGCGCTCATAATCAATGAGTTAAGTTAAACAATTTTTGTACAACATTTGTACAACAACACCGTTTAAAACCGCTCATTTGGTGCTCAAAACTGGCCAAAAACAACGAAAAAAGCCTCTCAACATTTCTGCTTAGAGGCTCTGTAACTTACTGATTTTCAGTACTTTAAGTGGAGTGGAGCATAGGAGAATCGAACTCCTGACCTTTTGAATGCCATTCAAACGCTCTACCAACTGAGCTAATACCCCATTTCCTTTCGGGATTGCAAAGGTAAATACTTTTTTTGGATTTGCAAAGGTTTGAACAAAAATTTTACAAAAAAATCTTTAGCGGGAGCCCAGGTAGAGCAAAACCATGCTCAGGAACACCAGGGCGAGGTCCAAGGCCTTGGCCTTGATGTTTTGCTCCTTGAGGAAGAAGGCGCCGATGAGGAAACTTACCAGGACGCTGCCGCGGCGGATCATGGAAATGACCGAGATGAGCGCTCCCGGCTGTGCCAGGGCCTGCAGGTAGGCGTAGTCGGCCGCGCAGAGGAAGAGGCTGATGAAGGGAATGCTCCACCGCCATTCGAAGGGCGTGGTCCGCTGGCTGTTCGGAATCCATAAGAAGACCAGGATGACCGTCATGAACACCAGTTGATACAGGGTGTACCAACTGAGCACCTGCAGGTTATCCAGCCCGAGGCCTTTTTCCGGGGCCATCAGGAACTTGTCGTAGAGGCCGCTGGCGGCGCCCAGCAGCACGGCGGCGAGAAGGCACCAGATCCATTTGTTGTGCCGGAAGTCGATGCCTTCTTTCCGGCTGCTCACCCGCATGAGGAAATAGGCCACGATGGCGGTTCCCACACCCAGGCTCTGCAGCAGGTTCAACTGCTCTCCGAACAGCAGTACGGCGCCGAGGAGCACCAGGACGGGGCGCGTGGCGTTCATCGGCCCCACGAGGGTGAGGGGCAGGTGTTTCATGGCATAGTAGCCGGCCAGCCAGGAAGACAGGACGATGGTGCTTTTGAGCAGGATCCAGCGCTGCACTTCCCAGGAGCCGAAGCCGGTGCGCACCAGCAGGGGAGACAGAAGAAGGGTGGACACCAGCGTGTTCAGGAACAGCACCGGAATCACGGCGTTATCCTTCAGCGAAAGTTTCTTGAACGAATCATAGCAGCCCAGAAAACCGGCCGATATGAATGAAAGCAACCACCACATGCTATAAAATCTACAAATGATACACTACTTACTCTTTGCGGCTGCAAATTTACAAATAAAAGCGATAGATTGCAGGAATTTGAGTATCTTTGCAAAGATATGATAAAAATAGTCGCAGACACCAATATCCCTTTTCTGAAGGGCGTCCTTGAGCCTTATGCCGAGGTGGAATACCTGGACGGCCGGGCCATCGACCGGGCAGCCATGCAGGAGGCCGATGCCCTGATTATCCGTACACGGACCAAATGCAACGAAGAAACCCTCAGCGGTTCCCGGGTGCAGATGATCGCCAGTGCCACCATCGGAATGGATCATATCGATATCGACTGGTGCAGGCAGCATGGAATCTCGGTACAGAATGCCGAGGGCTGCAATGCCGGCGGCGTGGCCGATTACGTTTTCTCGGCCCTCTATGGTATCGCCTCCAGAAGAGCCATCCGCCTGGAAGGGAACGTCATCGGCATCATCGGCGTGGGCAATGTGGGGAAAAAAGTGGCGCAGATGGCCCGGAACCTGGGTTTCAAGGTGCTTCTGAACGACCCTCCCCGCGCCGCCAGGGAAGGCCCCAGGGGGTTTGTAAGCCTGGACGAATTGCTGGAAAAATCCCACATCGTCACGCTGCATGTCCCGCTGGACGACACCACCCGCGCCATGGCGGGGGAAGACTTCTTCCAAAAGATGCTTCCCGGCACCATTTTCATCAACGCCTCCCGCGGAGAAGTGGTGGACGAACAGGCCCTGCTGCATTATCGGCCCAAACTGGGGGCGCTGGTGCTGGACACCTGGTGCAACGAACCCGAACCGGACCCCAACCTTATCGAGGTGTGCGATATCGCTACGCCGCATATCGCCGGCTATTCCTACCAGGGCAAGCAGAACGGAACCGCCATGGCCGTGCAGGCCATCGCCCGGCACTTCGACATCGGCCCCCTGAAGGATTTCCGGCCCGCCCTGGAAGACGAGAGCCTGCAGCCGGTATCCATCAGCCTGGAAGGAAAGACCCAAGGGGAGATCGCTGCCATCCTGCAGTACAATTATCCCATTTTCACGGACGATTTCCTTTTCCGGAGCAGCCCCGCCAGTTTCGAGAAACTCCGGAGCGAATACAATTACCGCAGAGAATTTTACATCGAAAAACCACATAGCACTATGTTCAACCAAAAAGACATCCAACAAATCGAAGAACGCGGAGCCAGCGTGCGTCAGGTGAAACAGCAGATCGAGCATTTCAAGAGCGGTTTCCCCTGGATGAAGATTGTGGGCCCCGCCACGCCTGAAAGGGGAATCCGTGTGCTGGACGCCAAGGCCGTGGAAGAGGCCGTCGCCTATTATAAGAAGGCCGAAATCCGCGGCAAGAGCAAATTCGTCCCGGCTTCCGGCGCCGCTTCCCGCATGTTCAAGGATATGTTCAGCGGCCTCTCTGCCCTGGAAGAGGGAAAGGATCTTCCTGCCGATGCCCCCGGCGCCAAACTGGCCGCCCGCATCAAGGATTTCGCCTTTTATACCGAAGAACTCTTCGGAGAGCCGCAGGACACCGCCGCCTATCGCAAGGACACTCTTCGCAAACTCCTGAAGGAAGAGGGTCTGGCCTATGGCAGCAAGCCCAAGGGCGTGCTCAAGTTCCACCGCTATCCCAATGAGGTTCGTACCGCCATCGCGGAGCATCTGGTGGAAGCGCAGGAATATATGCGCAACGCCGACGGCACCTGCAACCTCACCGTCACGATTTCGCCGGAGCACCGCGCCCTTTTTGAAACCGCCATCGGCGAAATCCGGGAAACCTTCGAAAAGCGCTACGGCGTCAAGTATAACATCCGTTTCACCTATCAGGACAAGGCGACGGACACCATTGCCGTGGATCCCGACAACAAGCCCTTCCGGAAGGCCGACGGGTCCCTTCTGTTCCGTCCGGCGGGTCACGGCGCCCTCATCCATAACCTGAACAAGGTGGAGGACGAACTGGTGAGCATCAAGAACATCGACAATGTCGCCCACGAAAAACTCCTGCCCGTCACGGCCGAGTACAAGCAGGTCCTGATGGGCGTCGCCCTGCAACTCAGGGACAAGATCTTCTCCTTCCTCCGCGAACTGGACGCCCGGCCTTCCGTGCAATTGTGCAATGAAATCGAGGTTTTCCTGGACAAGGTGCTCTGCATCCAGATTCCGCTGGCCCACAGCGAGACGGAACGGGTGGAGATGCTCCGCGCCAAACTGAACCGTCCCATCCGCGTCTGCGGCATGGTACGCAACGAAGGGGAGCCCGGCGGCGGTCCGTACATCATCGCCGGAAAGGATGGCTGCACCAGCCTCCAGATCCTGGAAAGCGTCCAGATCAACAAGGCTGATGCCGGCTCCATGCAGGCCATGTCCCGGGCCACCCATTTCAATCCCGTGGACCTGATCTGCTGCCTTCTGGACTACAAGGGCAGGCATTTCGACCTCCAGAATTACGTCGATCCGGAAGCCGGCTTCATCAGTTCCAAGAGTTTCGAAGGCCGTGAACTCAAGGCCCTGGAACTGCCCGGTCTGTGGAATGGCGCCATGAGCGACTGGAACACCCTTTTCGTGGAAGTCCCCATTGAAACCTTCAACCCTGTAAAAGTTGTGCTGGACCTTCTGCGTCCCGCCCATCAAAAGTAATTCGTAAACGCTATGAAAGAAGCGATTGCTGGAACATTGGAATCCGGTGACATTATGGTCACCATCGGCCCCGGAGAAGGCTTGCAGGTAGATCTGCAAAGTTCCGTGGCTGCACAGTTCGGCCGGCAGATCAAGGCCGTCATTACCGAAACCCTGGAAGGCCTGGGTGTAAAAGACGCTCATGTCCAGGCCATTGACAAGGGAGCGCTTGATTGTACCATCCGGGCGCGCGTTACCGCCGCCGCAGTCCGGGCAACGGGAAAAGACGTATGGAAAGACTGAGAAGAACGATGATGTTCGTTCCGGGCAACAATCCCGGAATGATGGCCGATGCCCATATCTACGGCCCCGACAGTATCATGCTGGACCTGGAAGACTCCGTAACCATGGCGGAGAAGGACGCCGCCCGTCTGCTGGTCCACAATGCCCTGAAATCCATCGATTACGGAACCACGGAAATGGTGGTCCGCATCAATCCGCTCAATACCCCTTACGGCAGGAAGGACGTCGAGGCCGTGGTGAAAGCCGGCGTGGACGTCATCCGCATGCCCAAGACGGAGACGGCCGACGAAGTGCGCGAACTGGAGGCCGAGATTCTGAAGGTGGAAACCGAAATCGGCCGGGTGGGGGAGACCCGCATCATGGCTGCGATCGAAAGCGCCCTGGGAATCGTGAATGCCTACGAAATCGCCACGGCATCGAAGCGCATGATGGGCATCGCCCTCGGCGCCGAGGACTATTCCGCCAACCTCAAGACCAACCGTACGCCCGGCGGCGCAGAACTGTTGCTGGCCCGCGAGCAGATTGTGGTGGCGGCCCGTGCGGCCGGCATCGCCTGCTTCGACACGGTCTATTCCAATCTGGACGATATGGAAACCTTCCGGAAGGAAGTGGAACTCATCAAGACGCTGGGCTTTGACGGGAAATCCATCATCAACCCCCGTCAGATCGAGGTCGTGAACAGCGTTTTCACGCCCACCGAAAAGGAAATCACCAAGGCCCGCGCCGTGGTGGCCGCCATCAAGGAAGCCCAGGCCAAGGGATCCGGCGTCATTTCCCTGAATGGAAAAATGGTTGACCGTCCGGTCGTG
>Ga0247608_10004196_pt1 | contig 16309 bp, 4 predicted proteins | sample 176DNAGHGlowgp2_FD_193490 | JGI IMG/M metagenome (GOLD analysis project Ga0247608, IMG submission 193490) | Sheep rumen microbial communities from Palmerston North, Manawatu-Wanganui, New Zealand - 1766 DNA GHGlow gp2 | ecosystem: Host-associated > Mammals > Digestive system > Stomach > Rumen ... | reverse complement strand
AGAGCCTAAAATATGTTCTATTGTATTGTTTGATATTTCCGGAAGTATGTGAATAGTGTGTATAGAGGGGTCTGATGATCCGACAAAATGGACTCAGCCTTGTATAGACTATGCAGAGTCTCATCCTGATCATCCTCGTGAGTGGTATATAGAAAATGAAAAGTGGTATAGTGCTGTGAGTGGAGCAGTAGAGTATTCTAATATCTTACATGAATCAAATCCTAATGCTAAAATATGATTAGTTGTTTTTTGACAAGATGCTTCAATAAAGAGAGAGCTAGATAAAAATGTTCTTGATAATGATTTATTCGAAATAGAGACTCGTCAAGGAACAAATCTTCATGATTGACTAATAAAGGCTCAAAATATGTTTAATAGCGAGACAGAATGATGTGAAGATGGAAAGTATTTAGTTGTTATGAGTGATGGATATCCTACTCGTTTTATTAAAGATGATTGAACTGTATGAAAAAGTCATCCTGAAGACAATTGTACAGGTACAAATGCAACAGCTTTTTCGGTAGATAAGGCTCAAGAAATGAAAGATTCTTGAATTCGTATTTATACGATTTGATATTTAACATGACTTAAGAGTGAAAATTTCGCTGACGAAGATTGTAATGAAATAGGACTTGCTGAATATGCTTTGTCTAGAATTGTATCGCCAGGTTTGAACTATAATGCATTAAATGAAGATGCTATAGGTGAAGTATTTGAAGATATCTGAAATCAGATAGGTGAGTGAATGAATCCATGAACTAATTTGAAAGTAATTGATAAATTGTGAGAATTCATGATTACATGAACGGAATTAAATATACCTGATAATGCAGAGATTACTGAAACAGGAGATGTTTATTCATTTCAGATAAAAGTGGATCCATCGAAGGAGTGAAGTTTGGATAGTAATGATTGATTGACTATTGAATATGATGATTTGACTTGAAATACTCAAACATTAGAGATAACGAATACGGCTAAAATTTATTGGACAGGATTGGAATGTTCTTGAATCCTTCCTTCATGAGAGTTTGTAATAACAGGAAAGAATACATTTATTCAGTCTTGGAGTGGGGATAAATTGGTGCCTGAAAGTAAAAAGTGGACATATGCAGACACTTGAACTCTTTGAGAATGTGAGTGGAAATGTGTAGTTGGTTATACTTGAAATATAGATACAAATACTTGTGAATATATAAGTGTATCTGTTTCTGTGACTTTTAATCCAAATTGATGAAATCCAACTCCATCTCCTGTAACTACAGAGTCTTGAGAATCAATTAATAAACCTATAGATCCAATTAAAACATGATATCACTTGTCATGATGGACAAGAACTTATAATGAAAATGATTTCTTTAATTTCTGAAGTGATATAGTTACTGGTAATATAACATTATGTGCGAAATGGGAGCCTAATAGTTATATAATTGAATTCAGTTGAAATAGTGCATCAAGCTGAACGACACCAAATTTATCATTAGCTTATGATACTACATGAACATTGTCTCCTAATTGATATGGAAGAATTTGATATCAATTTAGTTGATGGAATACAAAATCAGATTGAACATGAACTTGATATATAGATAAAGCTCTGGTTAAAAATTTAGCAACAACATGAAAGGTTACTCTGTATGCTCAATGGAAGCCAAATACGTACCAAGTTAGATTTAATTGAAATTGATGAGGTGGAACAATGCCAAATCAAACGTTAACTTATGATTCTCCAGATAAATTGGATCGTAATTTGTTTAATAGAGGGTGATATACTTTCGTAGGGTGGAATACTAAAGTAGATGGAACAGGGACAGGATATGCAGATAATGAATTGGTTGAAAATCTAGCAACAACATGAATAGTTGATTTATATGCACAATGGTCACAAAATACATATGAAATCAGATTTGATAATAATGGTTGAACGGGAACTATGACAAATCAAATTCTTTCGTATGATACAACATGAACGTTAAAAAGTAATGAGTTTGAAAGAATGTGATATCATTTTAGTTGATGGAATATTAAAGCTGATTGAAGTGGAACAGGATATGTAGATAGAGCTCAAGTTAAAAATCTTGCAATTACGTGAGAAGTTACGTTGTATGCTCAGTGGAATTTAAATACTTATTTGATTGTATTTGATTGAAATTGAGCGACAAATTGATCTATGCAGGGTTTAAATGTATCATATAATCAGGAGGTAAAATTAACTCCAAATGCTTATTCAAAAAATTCTTATAGGTTTTTGTGATGGAATACTTCTCCAGATTGAAAATGAACAAATTATGCAGATCAGCAGATTGTTAATAATTTAGCGATGACATGAGAGATTAGATTATATGCACAATGGCAAAGATTATGAAGCTCATGAGGTTGATGATGAGGTGGATGTATAAAGGATGACTGTCCAGATTGAGATTATTCATGAGATCGCTGTGATGGTAAATGTTGAAAGAAACCGGATTCAGATCCAGAGCCAAAAATTACTCCAGAGCCGATTATTAAAAACTGTTCAATAGAAGGTTCTACTCATTCTCAAGAAGTAAATGAGGCTTATGTTTGGGCGTGTCAGAAATGAATTATAGAAAGTAATACAGTTCAGGGTGCTAAATTATGAGAATTTCTTAATAGAGCAGAGATGGCAAAAATTGTAACTATATTTGAACTGTTGGAATTGGAGGCAGTCCCAAATATGAATAAGGATTGTTCTGCGTTTGCAGATAGTATGTCATGATACAGTAAACAGATGAAAAATTATATGATTACATCTTGTCAGCTTGAGAGGATGTGAATTAATACAGCAGATTATACTCCAATTACAGATTTTATGCCAAGGAAGTACGTAAGTAGAGCTGAGTTTTGAACTATTTTGTCTAGAATATTGTGGTGAGAATCATATGAAGCTTTAAATAATTCGAGGTATTATTATATTGAACATTTAAATAGGCTTAAGGTTAGGTGAATTATGACTAATATTGACCCGACATTGGTGGAACGTAGATCGTATGCGATATTGATGATTTATAGGGCAGCTAAAATGTTGGGTAAAATATAATCAAGAGTGAAGAGCTATTTATTTTTGAAATATAGTAAGTGCGAGGGTTCTCGCACTTTTTTATGAATGAATTCTTGCAATTAATATAAAAATCTCTACAATTTGAGATTGAATTTTATTCTTAGATTTTAGTATATTTTCTAAACTTATGGTTACAAAAAAAAGTAAAAATAACTCATTTTCTTCAAATCAATCTGACGTAATAGTTCTAGAATGAATAAAGACCAATAATCTGAAAAATATCGACCTAGTTTTACCAAAAAATCAGATAATCACTTTCACATGAGTTTCTGGTTCATGAAAATCTTCTCTAGCTTTTGAAACCATCTACAAAGAAGGGCAGTTTCGTTACATCGAATCACTTTCCAGTTATTTACGCCAGTTTTTCAATCTATGAGAAAGACCAGATATAGCATATTGTGCCGGACTTTCTCCTGCAATCGCAATTGAACAGAATAAACGTGGATGAAATAGTCGTTCCACAGTCTGAACTCTGACTGAAATCGATGATTATACCAGACTTCTTTTTGCTAAAATATGAGAAAGTTATTGCTACAACTGTGGAGCTCATATCAAACCAAAAAATGTAGACCAAATTATGTGAGAAATTAAAGAAAAATATTTTTGAAAAAAACTATATTTACTCAAAGAATCAGGAAGACTAAATACCAAAGCTGATTTACAGAAATTTGTAAAGAATAACAGATCAAAAATTGAAAAATGATCATGATTTACTAGATATTTACTTCTTTCCGCTCCTATCGAAAAAGATTCTAAAATCTCTCTCTCAAAGAATATCGAAGATCAAGAATTATCTCTAAAAGAGAAGAAAAATCAGAAAGAAAAAACAGCTTTTTCTGTGCCTATTGAATATTTCTATCTCGAAGATCCAGTAGTAAAAGATGAGTATTTTCCACTCAAAATTTATGGAATCTACGACCGTATCAGTATCGATGAAGAAAAACTACCAAGACTAAAAGAAGATATCATCAAAATTCTCTGAGAAGCTCAAAAATTTTGAGTTTATGTTATGGATAAATCATGAGAATCAGCCTGAGCTTCAAAAGTAGAAAATACATGACTCTCAAACATCGAAATTTCTTCAAAAAAGAAAAAAAGTTCCTCTCTGTGAGGAGAGGGGGACCGCGAAGCGGTGGAGAGGTTGTCTAAACAAAACGACAGTGAAATCCAACGATTCACAGACAAAATGTTTTGTCCAAACTGTAATATCACATATCCAGAATTTACTACCCAACATTTCTCTCCAAACCGCTGAGAATGAGCCTGTGAATGCTGTCATGGATTAGGAGAAATTCTCCAAGTAGATTTTGATAAAATTATCGAACCAAATTCTCCACTAAAAGATGCAATTCTTCCATGGAGAGATTCAAATATCTGACAAGCAATATTGCGTAAATTATGTGAAAAATATGACCAAGATTTAGAAAAAATCTGGAAAGACCAACCAGAATGGTTTTTGCATATAGTTGTTTATTGAGATAACGAAGAACTTCGTTTGCCAATCTGAAGTAGAATTCCTGTAAAATGAAAGTGGGCTAGTTTCAAATATGTATGAATGGAAGATGTAATTAAAGATCAATTCGAAAAATGAATGCTTACAGTTGATTTTCAAGCAATGCTGGATATGAAACCATGTCCAGAATGTTTCTGATCTAAAATAAAAAAGGAATCGCTTCACGTGTTTCTTACTTTTCCAAAGAAAGCAGTTGCACATATCAAAAAATTACCACATTATTGAGAATCATTTTTACAACAGAAAGATTTACCATTTACAAAACCTGAAGATGATTGATTAGAAAAAATCAACATCTGGGATCTACAAAAAATCCCTCTACAAGAAATGCGTGAATTATTGCAGCTCTATATAAATTCGACAACTCAACCTGAATTACTAATTCATCGTATTACAAATCCATTGCTTGATAGAGTTCAGACTATTGAAGATTTGTGACTCGGGTATCTAACAACCAATAGACAAATTGATACACTATCATGATGAGAAATTCAGCGTTTACGCCTTGCGAAACAACTATGAAATAAACTAACTGGAATCGTGTATGTTCTAGACGAACCAACTATTTGATTAGACGTAAAAGAAATCGAAAGGACAATCCAAGCAATTCGTAAACTAAAAGACATGTGAAATACTATTATGGTAGTAGAGCACAACGAAGAATTTATAGAAGCTTCAGACTGGATTGTAGAAATCTGACCTGGAGCAGGGGATTTTGGTTGAGAATTGATTTTTTCGTGACCATATTCAGAATTTTTAAAATCTGACTGTTTGACAGCTCAGTATATGACTTGAAAGAAAAAAGTTGAAATGGAATTTAATCATAAGCCTACAAATAAACGAGTAAAAATCCGTAAGGCTTCAAAGTTTAATCTCCAAAATATTGATGTTAAATTTAATTTATGAAGTTTTACTGTGATTACATGATGATCTGGAGCTTGAAAAACAACCTTAATGTACACAACACTTTACCGTTTTTTAAATGATAAAGAAAAGTTTGTTCAGTCTTATATTAGGCTTCAAATGCTCAAGAAATGATATTCTTGGGAAGATATCTTAGCGGCACCAATTATGCGTGCAGAAGAATATGCTCATTACGAGAATATGGCTTTACAAGAATTTTATAAAGACTTAGCAGTAGATAAAATCGAATGATACGAAGAAATCAAAAATACAATATATGTAGATCAATCTAGTATCTGAAAAACTCCTAGAAGTTGTCCTTCTACATTTGTCTGAACTTTCGACAGAATTCGTGACGTATTCGCAAACACAAGCGATGCAAAATATTTATGATTTCACTCAAGTTATTTCAGTTTCAACTCAGATAAATGAGCATGTCCTGCATGTAACGGATATGGATACAAAAAAATAGAACTTCAATTCCTTCCAGACACATATGTCCCATGTGAATTATGTAAATGAAAAAGATATAAGCCTGAAGTGCTATGAATCAAATGGAGATGAAAAACTATTGCAGATGTCCTCGATATGTACATTTCTGATGCCTTAGAATTTTTTCATGAAATGGATAACATTACACGTGAATTACAATTAATGTGTGATATCTGATTATGATATCTTAAAATGTGACAATCTGCTCATATGCTTTCATGAGGGGAATCTCAAAGACTAAAATTAGTTAGGCATCTTTTGAAAGATTATAGATGACATTGCATATATTTTCTAGATGAACCAACAGTTTGATTACATCCAGATGACATTTCTAGATTATTATGAGTGCTCAAATCTTTCCTAGAAAGATGAGATACTATTTTGATGATTGAACATGATCAAACGATTCTTCGTTTTGCAGATCATATCATCCATTTAGAAAATGGTAAATTGGTTGAAAATAAATAAAAAAAGACTGACATGTAGAAACTAGTCAGTCTAATTTGAAGTAGTTTTAGAGCAATTTAATGCTTTGCAATAGCTATTGTATCCGCAATGTAATATGATTCCGCATATCCGGGGAATACATAGCTTTTGCGTAAGTTTTCACTTATAATTAGGATTTTTTCGAGAAAGTTTACACAGATTCTCTTGAGAATGGTATTGTCCCATTTGAACAACCAAGCTTCAAGATTTCTGCGAATTTCTTCAAGGAGGTTTTTTAAACTCTCTTTTTTAATACACAAACTTCCAGAGTCGGGAGTTCTAAGTTTCTCAGTCTCTCCTTCAATTTCTGCCCAACCTTGTTGAGCAATTTCAATCATAAGTCGGATGTCTTTCAGCTTTTTCATAAATTTTTGTTTTTAGCTTTATTTTTTTGTTTTGTTTAATGGAAAGTATAGAATATATAAAATAATTTAAAATTCAAGAAGTAAATGAAAATCAATCAAAATTATGTTTATTTATTGTTCATCAATAACCCTACAACTCAAATCATAGCTCAATTATCAGTGGAATACAGATTCTTAACTGGATGAATAAAATCTACATGCAATCATTTTTTCTCTGCATAATCCGAATTATTCCATTCCTTTGCCTCATTTTCGACATATTCAGCCAATCTCTTGTTTGCAGATACTCATCATGCAATAGCAATAGTTTTCGCTCAATACATTTTAGCTGCCTTTAACAAACGCTTTCACAAAGTTTCAACAGTAGCCTCCTGAAATTCATAAGCAATATCACAAATATCTTGTTCAGTCAAAATCTTTCACTCCTTTTCTATATGTGAAAGCAACTGTAATACCTGCGATTTCATTCAAGAAAAACTAAATTCAAAAATCTGATCATCCTTCAGAGGTAAAAATATTCTTTTGAATTCAAAATTTTCATTATGTTTTCACTTTAAAGCTTGAGCTGAAATCCAAGGTCCTCAAGGATATGGTCCACCAAGCATTTTAGAAACTTTATCAAAGGCTTCTCATGCAGCATCATCTAAAGTATATCAAATCTTAGTCACATAAAATGGTCAAACTTGTTCAGTGTTCAGATTTTTCAAATCCTCCTTCATTTCTTTATTAACTACGTACAAATCATTATGACCTCACGATGCCGTCAAAATAACAAGTGGTAATTGCAAATCTTCAATTTTTCTCTCCAATAATATAGAAAAAATATGTCCATGAATATGATTCACCTCAATCAGCGGTTTATGATAATACTCAGCCAGTAAATGAGCCGCTGTACGACCAACAACCAAAGATCAAGGCAATCCAGGTTTAGTCGTCACTGAAATAAAATCTACTTTTTCGATATTTCCAAGTCAAATTTCTTGTATCAATGCTACAATTTTTTCACTATGTAAGCGTGATGCAACCTCAGGTAAAACTCATCAAAAAGGAATATGCTGCTGAATCTGAGAGTACATCACGATTTTCTCCACATTAAAAATTCAATCGTTAATATCAACAATTGCAAGTGAAGTATCATCACAACTTGTTTCTATCGCTAATGTTTTCATAAAATTTCTTCAATATAAATCGAGAATTACAACATAAGAATATAATCGTTCACAAAGAAAAGGCAACTGAAATTTCGGAGACAAAAAAAACAAAATTATATATATTTTTTTACATTTGTCCAGCTGAAATATACAAAAATCTCACCAATTTTTTGCAAAAATTAAACCATTAGGGTAATATTATAGATAGTTTATAACAGCACATAAACAAATGACAGAAGAAAAAAAACAGGCATTACAAAACATATTAGAAGCTATCATCCCATACTGGGATATGGCTGAATGATTTTTGTTAATATTACAAGAAGAATGAAACAACGAATTAAAAGAAAAATTATATCAAAATATAATTAAAGAAATTAGGAATATAAACTCAAAAACACAACAAGAAAACATAAAAAATGCACTTCAAAAATTAAAAGAAAAGACAGAACAAACTACAAAAGCAGATGAAGAAGATGCCGAGCACATGCTTGATGATTTTATTAATAACATTTAAATTAAATGACAGATGTAGAATTATTAAAAAAAGAAGATATTGATTCCAATAAAAACGATAAAATAGATGTCCAAGAAATGGAAGATTTTCTATGATCAGAAGAAAATATAAAAAAATTATGAGAAGAAATGGACTCTAATATATCACCAGAATTATTACAAGAATTAAAATCTGCTTTAAAAGATTTATGTGAAAATTTATTAAATTTAGATGAATTAACAAATAATCAAGAAAAAATTCTAATCTATTTTTTAAATAAGTTCTGAGATAAATATCCTGAATTGAAAGAGAAGCTTTGATGATTATGTGAAAAAATAATTAAAAAACAAAATGTTAATGATATCTCCCTTAACCAGTATAAACTATTATTATATTATTTTTGACATTGAGAAACTGAAAATAAAAATGAAAAAGTTTATAAAAAAATATGAATTTTCATAAAAAAATTAGTAGATAGATATCAAAAAGAATTAAAAAAATATAGTGCAGGTAAATGAGAGAAGCCGAACTGAACTGTGGCCCAGTTCCTCGAAGAATTACAACAAGAACAAATTGACAAACTAAATAAATTAACTGAACAACGAATAAAAGAGATAGAAGATGAGATGAATCCTTTAACACAACAACAAAAAAAAGAAGAAGAAAGATTAAATATATTATTAGAAAAACGAGAGAATGAGAAAAAAGAAATCGAAGAATTATTACAAAAAGACTGAGATTTATCAGAAGAAGAAAAACAAAAATTAATATATTTTAGGGATTATTTCTATAGTGAATGACACATCATTTATAAAAATAACGAAATAAATGAAGAAATAAGCAATAAGTTAACAAATGAACTATGATGAAAATGATTATTATATAGTTTTTGAATAATTTGATATGATAAAATAGCTAATCAAATCGATAAAAAATTAAATTCATGATTATTTAATTCTATTAATAATATTATTTCAAAATGAGAACTCCCAAAAGATAAAGAATGTAAGTGATTAAAAAGCCTATATGAATGGATTAAAAAATTTTGAAGAAATAATCCAGAAGAATATGAAAAAATAAATTGAATGGTTCTTAATGAAATCAATAACATAGCAAGTAAAACATTCGTAAACGAAGATACCGATAATTTAACTCGTCCACAAATATGAATTTTCCAACTATGGGCAAATATAAATTATTGAGAAGATCTAAAAATAGATTGAAAAAGATGAGAAAAACCATTCGGTAAATGAGATAATCAAAAAATAACAAATCTATACATATACAGAAAAGAGATAAGTTCTAGGAATTCAAAAAGATATTCCGATATATTAAAAATACCAGATCTCGACAGTATGCTACAAAAATTATGATCAAAAGAAAAAGAACACGAAGTCTTTAAGGATTTTTTGATATTTTTTTTCAATATAAGAAAAAAATGATTATATTTTGAGAATAAAATAAAGTGAAATACTTTCGAGAACTTACTACAAAATATGATTACAAGTGAGAGATATAGATGAATAAGTGCCCAATCTGAAATAAATAGATTAGAATTAATAAAAAGATATTCAGAAGATCAAAGTTTAAGAGAACGATGTGAACAAACAATAAAATGATTAGAACAAATAAAATGAGTTGAAGATTTATGAGAATACTATGATAAAATCAACAGACAAGAAAAAGATGCAATAAATAGACAACATGAAAATGATATTATTGAACAGCTAAATAATAATTTAAATAAAATTAACAAATTAATAAGTAATTTACCAAAATTAAAGCAAAACGCCACATTTCAAGAGCAAGACCAATATCAAAAAGAATATAAAAAAGCATACGAAAATGTAGCTAATAATTTCATTCCTATACGAAGAAATCCAACATATAAACCATATTTAAAAGACAATATTTTATCAAATCAAATATTTGTAGAAATATATTGTTTACGGAAAGATAATATAGCACAAAAATTCTGAAAAGATATAAATCAAGAATGTTTAAAATACAAAAAGCAACTAGATTCTTTCTCAAGCACAGAAAATAATGAAACTGAAAGGATTGTAGATATATACTATCAAGTACAACAATTAAATAAATTAATAAATGAATGAAAAGTCCGAGAAGAGAAACACTATAATGAAAGAAGAATAGAAGTAAGAGATTTAAACCCATGTCCTACTGATGGAATAGCAGAGACAATGAGAATTAGCACTGCATATCAAAGTAATCCAGAAATAAGACAGAGAGTGGAGATGAGTACAATGCATCAACCAATCATACAAGAATCTGTAGTAGCTATCGACTTATATACTTGACCTTGATATGATGAAAGACATGAAACAACTACAAAAGTAAGTATTACATACAAAAACGGATCAAAAAAAATTCTTACTCTAAAAGACCATAAGGATGGTGAAATGTTAGTACCTCCAAATCCTCATTGATGGTATGCTATACTTCCAGAGAATCTCAAGCAAAAATCTAATCAATGAAAAATAAAACTTGCGATTATTAATTGAGTCGCTTGTGTTTATGAATTTACCGATTGACAACCAATAAAGCTATGGAAATACGATAAAAATAGAAAAAAATTAATATATAGTGAAACAATTACAGTAGAGCAATACAAAAAAGCATTAACAATAGAGAATTCACGTTCAAAGATTTGGGAAGCTGAACATTGAGAGGAATACAGACAGATACAGGAAGAATTAAAAGCAATAATGGATAAAAATGATGATGTTAGTGCACTATATTCAGAATGGCAAAACAAAGACCTAAATAAAATAGAACTTAAACAATTACAAGAATGAGCGATAAAGTTATACAATATGACTAAACAATTTGCATCAGAGAATATAAGGGAAAAACTAACAAATTTAAAAAAATCTCTTCAAAAATTAAACCAAAATTCTAATGAATATGAAAATCCATATGAAAAACAAATAAGACAATATATAGAAAATATTGATAACATTTTAACATTTGCAACACCAGAACAAGTCAACAAAGCAAGGGAATTCAAGGATTTTTGCCTTAATAACATAGATAACAATGAGACTTTTTTAGCTAGACGAAAAGAATGGTTACCAAGCGCATTAGCTTTTATTGCTGCAATTGGTGCAACAGTTATTGCCATCTGAACATTATGACTTTGAACTCCACTAGCTGCATGATGATGGGCTTCAGTTTGAGCTGCTGTTTGAATATGAGCAATATCAGCAGGTTCGGCACTTGTTATAGATCAATGTAGTAGAATATTATTAAACCAGACTACATGATTTGGTAGTATAGAGGTGGATGGAATAATATATGAAACACATTATACAAATCCTACATTATTAGAAGCAGCTATTGATGGTAAAGTATCACGAGCAGACTGTATAAAATGATATTGAACACAATTTATTACATCCACTTTATTACAAGCTGCACTTATGCGATGAGGAGGACAGTTTTCTCAATATCTATGAAAATTAATAGCCAAAGCTCCAGCAAATAGTTTCGCAAGAAAATCCGCTGATCTTGTGTGTAAAGTTTTATGTAAAGAAAGATTAAAATGAGATGCATTCACAGAATGATTAATTAATTCAGTTGAAAAACAAGTTACAAAAGAATGATTTATGAAAAAATTCACACATGAATTACTTGAAGAAACTCGAGAAGAATGAGTAGAAAATGCTGCAGAATCACAATGAGCTGTGCTATGAGCAATTGCTACAATAATCCATTGTTTAAAACCTCATCCGTGACAAGCATTACAACTTGCATGAGTATGACATCCAAAAATAGAACAACCTATAAGCATGTGAAAAGGAAAAAGTAAATTAATAGCACAAGCAACATATGATTGAACAAACCCTGATAATATTACAATACTAAAAAATTACTATGAAAGTATTCCTGAATATAAAGATAAAGTATCGATCCAAGAATGAGGTATAATAAAAATAAGTGCAACAAATATTAAGGGAGGGGAAGTTGAAATAAATTGAGAGAAAATTCAAACAAACATGGATATAGAATTAGAGTTTCATCCATCAAAAGCTCCATTAGCTATAAGAAATTTACCTACAGAATTAAAAAATCTTTGATCATTAAATATAAATGGAAAAACATGACAAGTATTATATTGATCGAAAGTTCGTTTAAGAGTTTTATGAAAATACCTTGAATCTCAATGAATATGATCTGTAAAACTAAACAATGACTGAACTGCAATTTTAAATATATGAGGAAATGAAATCAGATTATCAAAAGATGAATCCTATTTTGAATGAAAATCTCATTGGTTTAACATCACAACAGATGAAGCAATATCAAACAGTAAAGAAATGGATAATCTAATATCAGAAATCAATGAAGATAATAGACAAGAAAAACTTCAAAATTTAAGAGAAAAAATAAACCAAGAATATAAAAGAATAACTGGGGCCGAAGAAGATTTGAATTTAACTAATGAACAATTACTTTCAATAATAGAAGCGCATAAACAAGATGGCAAACTATGAAATTTAGATCAAAGTGAATTATGAAACAAAGATAAAATTCTATCAGAAACTATAAAAGATAAAGATGTTAGAAGATTTTTATTTGAAGCTGGATTTTGTGGAATGCGAGATCCCTTTGGAGTATGGACAGAACAAGATATTGAATTGGAAGATCCGTTAAACAATCAGATTGATATTCCGTTGGGCAATCAGATTGATATTCCTAATTCAGACAAATATTCGTTATGAGATGATATAATAATATTTGATAAAGTGTTGTGAACACCAGTTGTGGCTAAAATCGTGAAATATACCTATGAAACTAGAGAATATATAATAGAGTGGATAGATAATAATTGAGCAATACATACTTGATTAATAACGGAAGATCAAATTGATAGTAATGAAAATGAAGTACGTAATAGATTAGATTATGATGATATTTATCAAAGATGAGAGCAAGTTTATATAGAAGACAATTGACGAAAAATTGTTTGAACGATAACTTCATGTTGTGATTCTAATTTTTTAATCGAACGAACGGAATGAGGAATAAAAAGGAAGAAAATTTGTTCAAAATCATATTTAGACGAATGTAATTGAAGAGATGTAACGATTGCTAATTCTGGTGGAAATTATGATAATGTATGAGTGGTTACTCCGGAAGATGATTCTGATGTAGTAATGGTTAGTTCTGGTGGAAATTATGATAATGCTGGGTATGTTACTAATGTTAGTGATAACGTTGATAGTAGTGATGTAGAATTATATTCTCCAGAAGAAATTAGAAGAGTTGCCAATATATATGGAGAGTATATAAATTTTGATGTTGATAAATATGTGGAAAATTACACAAATATACCGTTATATTGAAAAAAAGAAGAATACATACGTGCAGTATTATCATTCATAAAAGATAATATGAAAAATACCCAAAATGTTGATAATTTTTGATTCTTTAGGATTACAGCAAATGTTATAGATTATATTTTAAGTAATTCCAATATAACATTAGAAAATATAAAAAATATAATGCAAGATGAGAGAATTAATGTTGAGGACATAAAATATGCGGTAAAACAAAATAATAAAATCTCAAATGAAACTGAGTTAAAACAAGAGATAAAAAAATATAATATATTGTTAAATATAGAAAATGAAGAAGATTTACAAAAATTCATAATATGAAAAAAAGTCTGAAGCAATATAACTTGAAATATAAGCCAATACATAAGAGAGAATGAATTATCTCAGCCAGAAGAACAAGTAAAAGATCGATATTATTGAAATTTTGATCAGGAAACATGAAAATATACAATGGCGAGAGATATATGAACTTCAGAATACGATATGCAATTAATACAAAATATTATAAATCAGCAAGATATTAAGCCAAGATGACTTGAATCAAACTCAGTCTATGATCTACTGAAAAAATTGCATGACAGTGATATTGAAACATTTGTTATGTATTCAAAATATTTACTTTGAGAAGATGTTACGTCATTGGCTTGAGAGTATTCTGTATGAAGTGGTTGATGACATGAACTAGATCCTGCATTGTATCGACATACTGCGATATGAGAAGAGGGGCCTATTTCTGACCGTAAGTATAGAATAATATGAGAATTTAGTACATGAGAAATTGTTAGAAGCTGAGAAATTAATCAACTTGAGGATTGAACTGCGAATCTATGAGAATTAGAACGAATAACTTTATGAGAAGTCTCAAACAATAATATTTCACAGATTATAGATTTGGAAACATGAAAAGTAGTTTATGATAGGAATACAGGTTATGTGGATCAATCGATAAAGAATATAAGTACGAATTGAACTAATACAGAAGATGCTGATATAGTAGAAGATGATTCTGATGTAGTAATGCTTAGTTCTGGTGGTAATTATGATAATGTATGAGTGATTAATCCAGAAGTTGCAGATATAGTAGAAGATGATTCTGATGTAGTAATGGTTAATCCAGAGTCACGATGAATTAATACAGAAAGAAGAGAAATGTCTGAAGTTCAGAGAAATTCTGACGTTGTAGCCATCTGAGATCTTCATGGAGAATATATAGCCCTAAAGTGAAATATGGAATTTGCATGACTAGCCAGAGAAATTAATTGACATCTAGAATGGACGGGATGAAATAAAAAAGTTGTATTTCAATGAGATATCTTAGCTGATAGATGAACTGATTGATTCAAAATTATTAAGGAAATCCATTGGCTAAGAGAACAAGCTAGGAAACAGTGATGAGACATTAGCATTATAGCATGAAATCATGATGATTTTATGATTTCTTATTTGTTATGATGAAAAGTTAGTCGTTTTAGACCATGAGAAGAAGCTTCTGGATTAGATATAGCAATGAATGGAAGTCAATGACTATGATTAACAGAATTACTTGATTTTATATGAATCAATAGAACTTGAGAATTCGAAGATTTTTTAAGTCTATGAGGTAAAGATAAAAACAAGCTAATACTAGAAAATATGAGAAACTCTCCAGAATGAAGAATGATCCTTGAAGAAATATGTAATATGAAACTTGTATCTCAAGTAGACGATGTATTATATTGTCACACAAATCCTACATCAAGAATGTTACAATATCTAACAAGATGAAATATTCAAGAAAACATTAACACATTAAATCAAAAATATCAATGATTTCTTAAAAAAGCTCTTCTTTGAGAGTGAAATTGAAATATAAGTTTGGATGAATTTAATAATATTTCAGATATATTTTTAAATACAAGAAATAGAGATATATGATTAAACGAAGAATACGCCAATCAATTAAGAAATAGTTGAATTAATATGATATCACACGGACACAGTGGATGATCAAATGATAGATGATATACTAATAATCAAATAGAAATTTGAGGAGTTAAAGTAATTGATATAGATTACTGATATGGGAAAAAAAGAAAAATTGAGAGAGAGCACTCAGTCTCGGTAATAAAAAAAGAATGATGAGTAAATTACATCTGAGATAATGTTGCTTATGCGAATTTAGAATATCCTATATGAAGTGAAGTCTATGCAAAACTTGATAAATGATGAGAGCAAAAAGCCAGAATTGAATCTTATAATCCAAGAACAAAAGAATACACAGTAATAATAGATTGAAATAGTGATGTTTGAATTATATTAAAAGCTGAAAATTTAAGAAATGTCATGGACACGGAATTTGTCATAGATAAGTGAAACCAAATACGACGATATAAGACAGAATTACCAACTGAAAAACATAGTCTAACACATATACAAGAAACATCAAATAAACTTAACGAACTAATTCAAGAAGCTGATAAACAAA
>Ga0247608_10004191_pt1 | contig 16327 bp, 10 predicted proteins | sample 176DNAGHGlowgp2_FD_193490 | JGI IMG/M metagenome (GOLD analysis project Ga0247608, IMG submission 193490) | Sheep rumen microbial communities from Palmerston North, Manawatu-Wanganui, New Zealand - 1766 DNA GHGlow gp2 | ecosystem: Host-associated > Mammals > Digestive system > Stomach > Rumen ... | reverse complement strand
GCGTGCATGGGTGTGTGGGCGGAAAGCCATGCCGCAAAGGAGCCGGGGGCGTCTGCGTTGCAGCCGCTTTCAATGGCTTCGGGTATGCGGGAAATGTCTTCTGCGCGGTAGCAGTAAAAGGGAGGAACGGCCAGGGTACCCTTGGGTTCCTTGGGCTTTTCTTCGTATGAGGTGATGAGATCAGATCCATCTACGGTAATAACGGCTGTCTTTTGAAGCGCGGGAAGGGACGTCTCTTCGTGGCACATGATGCAGCTTGTGCCGGACTTTTTCGCGTAATCTATAAAGGGGAGAAGGGAAAAATCCAAAACATTGTCGCCGGCCATGACAAGATAGCCGTCAGGTGAAGGATGCTTTTCCACTGCCAGATAGATGTCTTTTACCGCGCCGAGACGCGTTTCATTTGTTGATGTGCCATCGTCTATAACGGTGGTCTTTTCTTTTGTCTGCGCCCAAGCCACAAAATGCGCGGCAAACTTGTGGTTGCTTACAACTATTATCTCGTCCACGGCGGGCGAGATGTCGGCCAAAAGCCAGTCGAGTATGGGCCTTCCGCCTACGGGGAGGAGGGGCTTGGGGAAGTTTTCTGTTAAGGGGTAGAGCCTGGTGGCGTAGCCGGCGGCTAGGATGATTGCTTTCATTTAAGAATCCTTTCTGTTATTTACAATGTGTCAGCTCTTCGCATTCCTATCACTTTGCTTTTCCAACTCCATCCGCGGTCTCGCAGATGTACGCCTTATACTTCCCGAGCATGTCGGGAAATTCGGCGAGGTATTCTTTTTCAACTACTTCCCGGATCATGTCGACTTTGGCGGGGTCAAGGAGGGCCATACAGCAGCCTTTGAAACCGGCGCCGGAGAAGCGGCAGCCGTAGACGCCGTCGAGTTTGCTTAAGATGTCGTATAATTTTATGAGTTCGGGGCTGCCGCACTCGTAATTGACGATGGAACTCATGCCGGATTCATTGACGAGTTTGCCGTAGCCGGCAAGGTCGCCGTTTTTCCAGCATTCAAGGCCGCGCTTTACGCGGTCCATTTCGGTGTAGTAATGACGGGCGCGCTTTTGCCAGTCGTGGGGAAGGCGGACGCCGTATTCCTTAAAGATGCCCTCGGGGACCATGCGGAGATACATGTCCTTGAACTTGAGGCCCATATCGAGATCACCGTGGTCGTAAGCGTAAAGCGCAAACGCGGCGGCCTTGCATTCGTCAACGCGGCTGTTGTATGCAGAGTTTGCAAGCGAGCGGGGAACGCCGGAGAAGAAGATACCTATGCGGTAGTCGGGCATGTCCGGGCCGGGGGCAACGTTTTCATATGAGTCGTCGAGGCAGTCAAGAGCAAGTAGCTTGCCCTTGCGGCAGAGGGTCTCGCAGCTTTGGTCGAGCTTACCGGTGGACACGCCGACATAATCGTTTTCGGCCTTTTTTGACATGTAGATGTAGTCGTTGTCTTCAAGCTCGATGCCGTTTGCCCGGGCGATGGCACGGAGATAGCAGATGGTAAGGGCTGCCGATGAGGAAATGCCACCGGAAGGCAGCGCGCCTCTTATAACGCCGGCGATACCGTACTTAAGGCGGTATTTCTTGCCGAGTTCTTTTGTGACTCCGCGGAGGTAATCGCCCCAGTCACCACTCTTCTCTTCCGGCACGTCATTCACATGAAACTGAACTCGCTTGGGAAAGTTGAGGGACTGAAGCTCTATGATACCATTCTGCTTTATGCCGTATGCCATGTGCACTCCGTAGTTGAGCGCGAGGCCGTGGATGCAGCCGAATTGGTGGTCGATGTGCGCGCCGAGGGGCGCGATGCGGTATGGGGAAAAGGAGGTCTCGGGCTCGCGGCCGTAGACTTCCCGGAATTTGTCTTCGCAGTACATGGGGGTCTCCTGTTATTTACATTTATTATACTCCGCAAACCACTGCGCGAAGTTTCTTAGTCCTTCCCGTATTCCGATATGCGGTGTGAAGCCGTAATCTTCTTCAAGGGCGGCAGCGTCGGCGTAGGTGGCGGGGACGTCGCCGGGCTGCATGCCGACGAGCTGGCGGTGGGCCTCAAAGTCGTAATCTGCGGGGAGAACGCCGGCAGAGACGAGCTCTTCTTGAAGGGTGGCGATGTAGGTCAAAAGGTTTTCGGGGGTGCCGCCGCCGATGTTGTAAACGGCGTACGGGGGAAGGGGGAGGCCGTCCTCGCCGGTTTCTTTAAGCGGCGCTCCCTGCATAACGCGGAAAACGCCTTCGATAATGTCGTCTATATAGGTGAAGTCGCGCTTCATGTTGCCGTAGTTAAAGATCTTTATGGTGTCACCCTTAACAAGCTTTTGGGTCGCGGAAAAGTAGAACATGTCGGGTCTGCCGGCGGGGCCGTAAACTGTAAAGAAGCGGAGACCGGTGGACGGGATGTTGTAGAGCTTTGAATAGGCGTGGGCCAAAAGCTCGTTGCTTTTCTTGGTTGCGGCGTAGAGTGAAACGGGATTATCTACCTTGTCATCCGTGGAAAAGGGAACCTTCTTGTTTCCGCCGTATACGGAGGATGAGGAAGCATAAACGAGGTGCTTTACGGGGTTATGCCTGCAGGCCTCCAAGATGTTGTAAAAACCGATGATGTTGCTTTCTATATAGACATCCGGGTGGTCGATGGAATAGCGGACGCCGGCCTGTGCGGCAAGGTTAACCACGATGTCAAAGTGATATTTTTCAAAAAGGCTGTCCACTAATGCCTTGTCGCCTATGGAGCCTTTTACAAAGATATGCTCTACCGGGCTTTCATCTGCGGCCTTACCAACAAGTGCGAGCCTGTATTCCTTAAGAGCCGGGTCATAGTAGTCGTTCATGTTGTCGAGGCTGACTATGGTGCCTGAAGACATCTCCTTTAAGAGTCTTAAAACAAGGTTTGCGCCGATAAAACCGGGGCAGCCGGTCACAAGGATCTTCTTGCCGTTAAGGTCGATTTTCTGTTTTTTCACTGCCATACTAATCCCTCCTGAACAGGTCGCGAGTGTAGACCTTCTCTTCCACATCATCCAAAACGGAGTCATAGCGGTTTGCGATAATGCAGCCGCACATCTTCTTAAACTTCTTAAGGTTATTCACAACGACGGAGCCGAAGAATGTCGAGCCGTCCTCTAGGGTGGGCTCGTAGATGACAACGGTCGCGCCTTTGGCCTTGATACGCTTCATGACGCCCTGGATGGACGACTGGCGGAAATTGTCGGAATTGCTCTTCATGGTGAGGCGGTAAACGCCGACCACGGTGTCCTTGTGTTTCTTTTCCATTGCAGCGTTGTAGCCGGCAGATGCGGTATATGCGCCTGCGATCTCAAGCACACGGTCTGCAATGAAATCCTTTCTGGTGCGGTTTGATTCGACGATGGCCGTCATCATGTTCTGGGGCACGTCCGCATAGTTTGCAAGAAGCTGCTTTGTGTCCTTGGGCAGGCAGTAGCCGCCGTAACCAAACGAAGGGTTATTGTAGTAATCCCCCACTCTGGGGTCAAGGCAGACACCCTTTATAATGGGAGATGTCTTAAGCCCCTTGACCTCGGCATAGGTGTCGAGCTCGTTGAAATATGAAACTCGGAGCGCGAGATATGTGTTTACGAAAAGCTTTGTCGCTTCGGCCTCGGTGGTGGGCATGAAAAGCACGGGGATATCAGTCTTTACAGCGCCCTGAACGAGGAGGGATGCGAATACCTTTGCAGCCTTCTCGTTTGCCTCGTCGGAGCCGACTATAATACGCGAAGGATAAAGGTTATCGTAAAGGGCCTTTGACTCGCGTAAGAATTCCGGGCTGAAGATGATATTGTCCATGCCCATCTTCCCTCGAACGGACTCGGTGTAGCCAACAGGTACGGTTGACTTAATAACCACCGTGGGTTTTGTTTTACGGTCTGCGGTAGATTCTTTTATAAGCGCGAGCACCGATTCTACGGCCGAGCAGTCAAAGAAATTTGTTTTCGGGTCGTAATTGGTAGGCGCCGCAACTATTATATAATCTGCGTTTTTATAGGCAGATGCGCCGTCTGTGGTCGCGGTAAGGGAAAGGCCCCTCTCCTCGTGCTCTGCCATGTATTTTTCTATATATTCATCCTGTATGGGCGACTTCCAGTTATTCAGCTTTTCAACCTTTTCCGGAACGATATCCACCGCCGTCACGTCGTTGTGCTGCGAAAGAAGCACCGCGAGCGAAAGGCCTACATAGCCCGTTCCCGCAACCGCAATCTTTTTGCGCCCGGCAGCGGCCGGCTTTTCGGATGCATCCTCTGCAAGGACATCTTCTGTTTTAAAGCCAAGCACCGAAGACAGCGCAAGAAGCTGGTCGACGGAAGGGACGTAGTCCCCTGCTTCGAGTCTTGAAAGGATGGAACGGTTGATGCCGGTTCGTTTTGAAAGTTCTGACTGGGAGAGTTTTTGTTTTTTGCGGCCGGAGGTTACGGCCTCGGATAGAAGTTTGATCGATAGATGTTTCATATGGGGATATGCCTCCTTGGTGATTTGTTGCTATCAGTAACAAATATTGTGTGAATTACCGAGGCATTTATAACATTTTTGTGATTAGTTGTCAACAAAAAAAATACAAGCTGACGATTTTATGGACGCACTGTCTCATGCGGGGCATGACTCGTCCGGTCATTCCTGCATGGTTCTGAATAGTTACTAATAATGTTACAAATAATTAAAAAAATAACAATCTTTTTTGTTGCATGTTGCACAACATTTATGTTATCTTTTAAAATGTAAAAACTCCTCTCTTCGTTCGGAGTTTTATTGATCTAACAGCCGCAAGCGTCCGGCTGGCGGACTGGCACGATTGCTTCGCAATCTTGCCAAGGAATAATTTTTGGTTTGGCAAAAATAAGTCAAACCGGTAAAAAGGAGGGATACAAAAATGAGCAACACAGGACGAAAGCGAATGATCGCATGGTTTCTGGCCGCAGTCATGGTACTTGCCTTTGGTCTTATGCCGGGCGGGCTTCCCCGGCTCAAAGTACGGACTGTTATCGGAGACGACGCTGTTTATTCGCTGAACCCTTCCGCAGAGATCGCATCTGTCGAGAAAAAAGCAGAGATCGCTGCAGGAAATTACGGCACGGACGGGTTCTTTACCCTGACAGGTAATGCTACCCGCGGGAACAGCGACACCTACTCTTTTGAGCTTGCAAAGGCGTCAGGCGGAAGTCTTACCTTCACACTTGATACTCAGGCAGATATAACTGTCACCGCATCAAGTACAGGTCAGTCAAATGACTCGTGGTTCACGCTTAAATGTGACGGCGAGGCACTTATTCCCAAGGACGGCGCCACGGGTGATGTCACCGTAAGCGGGTCGAGCGCGACTGACATTTCTTATGAAGCCGCTCCCGCCGGCAGCTATACTCTGACATCTACTGCCGATTCTTCAAGAGGAGTCCGCATTATCGATGTGACCGTACAGAAGCTTTCTTCTGCTTCTACGACCGTCTATGTTCTTGATCCTGAAGAATGGTTATCAGGCATCGAGAAAAAGGCTACTGTCGCCCCCGGAACATACGGAGATGATAACTACTTTACTCTTTCCGGCAGCGCGACCCGCGGAAACAGCGACACCTGCTCTTTCGAACTTGCTAAAGATGCCGGCGGAAAGATCTCTTTCACCGTTACAGGCACTGCCGATGTTACAGTGAATGCAACAAGCACCGGAAAGACTAATGATTCAAGTCTTTCGCTTATAAATTCTGAAGGCAGCATAAAGCCCGATTCAGCGGATGATGCAGCCGTATCCGTTATCGGCACCGATCCTGTAACAACAGTCAAGTATTCAGGCCTCACGGCAGGTGAATACAGTGTTGTATCCACTGCCGGATTTACCGCACGCGGAGTCAGGATCCTTGGTATTACCGTTGAACAGACCGCATCAGGAACACGTCCTCCGAGACTTGACTGGAGTCAGGTGGCAGATCCTGTTATTACCGGTATCGAAACATCTTCATCAGGCAAAATAATCGTTAATTATGATATGGTTACCGGCTATGACGGCGCTGACAGTGTTCAGGTCGTATTTACCGGTTACAAAACGGATGTAAAGGCACCTGTTAACGGTACTGACGGTAAAGCCGAATATGCTCCTTTGAATTCTGACAGATTTACTGTTCAGGTCGTAGCATCAAGAGGCGAAGAAACTCCAAAGACATCCGAAGCTGTTGATTATGAATACACTCTTCCCCTTGGCACGGCTTCCATAATGAGCGTATACAACAAGGGAAACGGTGTTGCGGCAGTCGAATGGACAGCCGTAAAGGAAGTGACCGGATATGAGGTCTCATATTCATGTGACGATCAGGATCATGACGGTAAGATAAGTGTTTCTGCAGATACCACAGCACTTGATATACCCGGACTTCATTCAGGCCACACATATGTGATAACCGTAAAGGCAGTAAGAAGCGAAACAGATTTCACCACATCTGCCCCTGAAGACATCAAGGTAACAGAAGAAGCCCAGACCAAGTGGGGCTATATCGTTTACGGTAACGGCGCAAACACAAACAATGCAGCTTATTCCGGTGATGTCAACGAAGACGGCAAGGTCACTCTTCGTTCAGGTAAGATCGGTGAAGACGGAAAGCTTCTGGGTTCCGGAAACAACGGTAAGTGGATGCCCGATTCAAACGACGGTATCAACTTCTACTATACCGAGGTTCCCTCTTCCCTTAACTTTACTTTAAGAGCTCTGGTACATGTTGACCAGTGGTATTTAAGCAATGCACAGGAAGCTTTCGGCCTTATGGCAAACGATGCTCTTGGCGGAAACGGCTGGAACAATTCGGTCGCTGCCGCAGCTACCAAGGTGGAATACAGCGTTGTCGATGTGACTGACGAAGACGGCAAGGTTGTTTCACAGAAATTCCTTCCCAAAACAAGCGGCCTTACATCTTATTCACAAAAGCTGGGTATCTACTCACAGGCAAAGACAGGTCTTACAAAGGATATGTTCACCGCAACAGGCGAACCCTCAAGCGATACAGCAAAGATCCTTTCAGAAGGCTATGCTCTTGACAGATATGTACTTGAACAGCGTTTCAACGAAAGCGGAAATGTTATAGGCAACAGCGTAAACAATGTTGCTGCTATAGAAGGTTCGAATATCGTCGATATGTATCTTACCATCCAGAAGAACAATACCGGCTATTTCGTGACCTATGAAACTCCGGACGGAAAGTTTTCCGCCACAAAGAAATATTATGATCCTTCCGCACTTTCCGTGCTTGATCCCGAAAGCGTGTATGTAGGCTTCTTCACATCACGCTATGCACAGGCTACCTTCTCTGATATCACCTTTAAGGTCGTAGATCCTTCCGATGATGCACCTGCAGAAGAACGCCCCGTTGAAAAGATCCCTGTAACCGCAAACTTCGTTTCACCCAAGGCTACAGGTATTGCCGATTACACATTCCGTTTCAATGCAAACTGCGATGGAAAGCTCGTTATTTCCTCAGAATACGGCCTTGTAATGGCAGAAAAAGAGATCAGCGCAAATACCGTCACTGAGATCTGCACCACTGTTCTTTCAGACGGCGACAACAATTATCGTTACGCATTCACACCTGATGCCTCATATGTTCCCGGCGAATTCCAGATCATGGAAAGCTACGACGTTATCGAAGGCATGTTTACAGTAAAATATGAATTATTCGGTGCCGAAGGCTCATCCCTTTATGTTGCTCCGGATGCAAACGGTTCAGGAAGCAAGGAAGACCCCATGAGTATATATGATGCCGTTCGTTTCGTACGTCCCGGCCAGTACATAATCATCATGGAAGGCACCTACAATCTCACTTCTACCGTTGTTGTAGACAGGGGTATAGACGGAACCGCAGAAGATCCTATCTACATGATCGCAGATCCTGAAGCGTCGACACGTCCCGTATTTGATTTTGGAAAGAACTGCGCCGGAATGATATTTGCAGGAAATTACTGGGTGGCTCAAGGCTTTGACGTTACCAATTCTGCTGACGGTCAAAAAGGTCTTCAGGTATCCGGAAGCAACAACATGTTTGTCAACATCAATACCTACCATAACGGTAATACCGGTTTCCAGATATCTCGTTATCGCGGTTCGGATGAATACGATATGTGGCCTTCAAGAAACGTGGTCCTCAACTGTACATCATATGGAAATGCAGATTCCGGTTATGAAGATGCCGATGGTTTCGCAGCAAAGCTTACAGTCGGCGACGCCAACATGTTTATCGGTTGTATCGCTTATAACAATGCTGATGACGGATGGGATCTGTATGCAAAGATACAGACCGGAAGGATCGGTACAGTTGTGATCTCCAATTGTGTTGCATACGGAAACGGATATCTTGAAGACGGTACCGATGCCGGCAACGGCAACGGCTTCAAGCTTGGCGGAGACTCAATGCCCGGCGGACATCTGATCATTGACTCCGTAGCATTCAACAATAAATCAAAAGGTATCGATTCCAATTCCTGCCCTGACATTGCAGTCAGAAACTGCACATCCTTCAATAACGGTTCATACAATGTGGCTATGTACACAAATACAGCAGTCGACACGGCATACTCATTGAGCGGAGTATTGTCATATCGCAATTCTGCTCTTGAAAGCGCCCTTGCAACAGTTGAAAATCTTAAAGGAAAAGGTGCTCAGATCGAAGGTGATATCTATGGAACAACAAACTACTATTGGGACGGAACGTCAAGTAAAAATACCGAGGGAAAGGAAGTCGCCGAAAACTGGTTTGTTTCCACAGAAACATTCTTTGATGCTGTGACCCATACCTTCAGCAAAGCTCCCGTCACAAGAAATGCAGACTATTCAATAAACATGAACGGTCTTCTTGTTCTTACCGAAGCAGCTCCCGAGGCCACCGGTGCCGTTGTAAAAGGCCTTTCCACAGATCCCATTACCGATATCCCTGATTTTGTATACTCATACAAGATTCTTGAAGGAGCAGATCAGGTAATAGGCGCTGACAGCGACAAGAATGTACGTATCCGCATCGATGCTCCTTTGACACAGCTTGTATGTGTAAAGGTCGATGATATTGTCACTTCTGAAAACGACTATTCTGCTGTCGAAGGTTCTACCATCATAACCTTCAAGGAAGCATTTATTGAAAGTCTTGCAGAAGGATCGCACATCATACGCGCAGAATTTTCCGATGACAAATATGCTGAAACCACTCTCACCATAACAAAGGATAATGTCCCGACCGATGATGATTCACTGCCTGCCGGAGATACCGGAAGGATGCTTATTTACATTCTGACAGCAATATCAGCTCTGACCGCAACAGGAATGATAGTTTTCAGGAAAAAAGAAAACTGATAAGAACCAAAAAGTAACACAAAAAAGACTGCCACGAAATGTGGCAGTTTCCGAGCGAAGACAAAGTCCGGGGCAATCGAGCCTCGGACTTTTTTTATTTTTTGCTAGAATTTTATAGTGTCAGGTACCAACGTGGTCTTTAATGGTGGAGGTTGAGGCTTTGGTTATCCCTCTCATTATTTCTTTTTCCTGAAAGTACCTTATATATTCTTAAAATGACTTCTCTGTCAACATTCTCATCAAATTTTCGTGCAAACAATGCGCCACTGTTCATTACTTTATCATAATCTTCCATGGTTATCGTTTTAGGATGTGGTTTATGTTCAGAAAAATCAATGTAACGCAGGCATGACTTTACAAAATCCTTATTTTCAACTGAATAAAACTGATATCCTGCATTCCTCAGTATTGTTTGTTTATAAAGCTCATCAGGGCAACTGGTAAAACGAAAAAGTCTTTCAATAATTGTTTTTTTCTTTAATATACATTCTACCGCATCTTCTTTCAGGCTGACCCATTGCGAGCCATAGTACAAATGAAACGGCGAATTTTTCCATCTGTTCATGCATAGCATTTTTTGAAACAGCTTAAAACCAAAATTAATATACCGAAACACCGGAAAATGTTTAATCACCAAAAGTCCATATGGGAAATAATAATACTTGACCCTTTGAACACAACTCTTAGAATCTGAATAATCATCATCAAATCTAACATAGTTGTATTCCGCATTATTATCAAAGAACTCATGCATACTGTCTTGTGTCTTCAAGGGAAGATCAGATCCTGAGATGAGATGATAATAATCATATTTCATATTTTTCGAATACCGTGATGTTTCGTACGCATGTTGAAATAAAGACATCTCGCATTTTACAATTGAATATCCTCCCCAATAACAGGAAACCTCCCTGTAGATCCACACCTTGCTTTTTTTGCAAATGTCGATTATTTTCTTTTCATCAAATGATTTTACTTTTTTATCTACATGTATAAAAATATCATTTCTTTCATCGTCTAAAAGTCGCAGTAAAACCTGTAATTGCCACCGGTTCTGATGAGCCATTATAAGGTAAGCATGTTTTCCCATTTCATTTTATCCTTTTGCATATATCTCATTTTCTTAATGTCTATATCGCATTAAGCAAAACTCTTCTTATCCAGATAACTGCCAGCTTAATACCTCGATTGTATGCTTCCTTATGTTTGCTAAGCACCCCGACATGCCTGCATGTTCTAACGGAAGACTTGCCTCGGCACATCCGCAATCAAACAGTATTGTATTACTTTATATCTGTTGATTGATCAGTTTACGAAACTTTTCTACAATCACCTTCCAGTTCAATTCCGTTTCATACATATGCCGTGCATTTCTTTGCAGCTCTTCTGTTTTTTTACTGTCACTCACATATTCAATAATCTTCTTTGCAAAATCTTCTGCAGAAGATCCAACGGGAAGTCTGTAGCCGTTTATATCATTCCTGACATAATCGCCAACTCCTCCTGTATCAAAAGTAATAGATGGAATCCCATATGCACACGCTTCACAAAAAACTATTCCCGCACATTCTGCATGAGTCGGAAGTATAAAAAAGTCGGCATTTTCTCTTAAATGATCAAGAAGTTCTCTTTCCTCTTTGATATTTCTGTTAAGAAAACCATAAATCTTTATATGCTCATCATCTGTTACCCCGGGAGGATTACATCCTACAATGTGTAATGTATATTTGGATGCCGGATCAAGTTTGTTCAATTTCTCAACACATTCAACTGCAATATCTCCGCCTTTTCTTTTCCAGTCAATCCCATTAAACAATAAATTAATTCCTTCATGATGCTCATTTCTGAAATCATTCACTTCAACATTTGCACCCAATGGTATAACTGTTATCTTATCAGCACTTGTACCGTATTCATCTATCGCAGCGGCTTTGGCCCAATTAGAGTTTAATATAACAGCAGAACTGTTGATTAAAGCTTTTTTCTGAACATCATAGTATTCTTCAACAACTTTTTTATCAACACCAAACCAATAATAGTCGACTGCCTGAGTTATAACACAGTCACTGAAAAACAGTTTGGGTACTTTCGATTCAGAGTAAGCAATTGCTCCACTTGCCTGTGCTCCCATAACTACAACACAGTCACATTTTGTATCACGGGAAATCTTATCTACAGTCTTTGACAATGTCTTCGCTAACGGCCTTAATAATCTGATGGTTACATTCGATTTTTTTACATATCTGTAGTAAAAAACCTTTATCATTGCTAAAAATGATTTTTTTACATTAATACAATAATCATAGACTGTAAATTCTTTTTCCAATTCCTTCTTTACACTATATGATATTCCGGACCAGGATCTCCTGTCAGAAGCAGGCAGATCATAAGTGACAAGAAGTATTTTTTTCTTTTCTCTATGATTGTTTGATAAATCCTGATCGATCATATTATTCATAGCCTCCAATCATATTGCCAACTCATTTTTAAAATAATCTATAGTCTTTAATAAGCCGTCTTTTAAAGCAATGCCGGGTTTCCAATTCAGTTCTTTTTCTGCTAATTCTATAACCGGTTTTCTTTGCATAGGATCATCCGATGGCAGTGGCTTATAAATCAATCCGGAATTACTTCCGGTAAGTTCTATGACTGTCTCAGCTAATTCCTTGATTGTAAATTCTCCCGGATTACCCACATTTACCGGTCCCGTAAATCCATCTCTGCTGTTCATAAAGCGAACCATGCCTTCAATCATGTCGTCAACATAACAAAAACTTCTTGTTTGGGTTCCGTCGCCATAAATAGTAATATCCTCACCCCTGAGGGCCTGGATTATAAAATTACTGACAACTCTCCCGTCTCCAATATCCATCCTTGGACCATACGTATTAAAGATTCTCATTACTTTTATATCTACATTATGCTGCCTGTGATAATCAAAAAACAATGTTTCGGCAGCTCTCTTGCCTTCATCATAGCACGAACGTATCCCTATTGTATTAACACAGCCACGATAATTCTCCGGCTGAGGATGTACTTCCGGATCTCCATACACTTCACTTGTGCTTGCCTGCAAAATCCTGGCACCGGTTCTCTTTGCCAAACCAAGGCAGTTCATCGCAGAATAGACGGAAGTTTTAAAAGTATATATAGGATCCTTTTGATACCATTTGGGACTTGCGGGGCATGCCAGGTTATAAATCTGGTCACATTCAATATATATAGGGTTAATCATATCGTGTCTGATAAATTCAAAATACGGATGTCCCAATAAATGCCTGATGTTATCCTTTGAACCGGTAAAAAGATTGTCAACACAAATAACATCATTACCGTCTCTTATCAAACGATCACACAAATGCGATCCCAAAAAGCCGCAGCCACCGGTGACTAAAACACGATTTTTTTTCATTTTTTTTCTCCTTTATCTTATAGCTACTTTAAAGATTACTTTTCACTGATGAATGATAATAACCTTTTCTGGGATAATTCCCCGTTGTATTTATAATTCACTGCCTCTTCCCTTCTTACCCAGTCGACATCAATTTCTTCCGGTGAAGCATAGAACTTCATATAATCAGGATTATAAAACGGGAGCTTTGTAATATTCGGGTTATTTGTCAGCAGTTTTTTATTGAAATAAATGGCCTCAAACCATCTGAGCGTAGGACTGTTTTGTCCCTTTTTCTGCACTTCGATAATACAGTTTGACGATCGTACATATCGTAACATCTTTTTATACTTTAAATAAAACCTGCGATAATGTATTCCTTTTCCACCATTTGCCAAATCAGCCTTCCTTTTATCAGGGACCCACAAATCAAATCTGCATTTGACACCTGCACGGTTCAGTTTATTAAATACACCCAATATTAAGTTTTCCCTGTCAGGTGTAAATTTTCCTATAAAATATGCATCATTGATATCCATAGACGGTCTTACTCCGGCCCTGGACGAATACAGACAGCCGGTATACTTCCAACCATATTTTTCACAGTCCTTTTCATCAAAAGACAAAATTCTGTCCCATTTAAGAGAAAAAACTTTCTTTGCTTTGGCATCAAGCATCACTCCGCTTGAACTATCCACAGAATCATTTAATAACAGCATCAGCTTAACGTTATTCTTGTTTCCTAATGTTTCAAACAAAGCTATGTCAAAACATCGGACAAAATATGCCAATGTAAAAATCAGACAGTACTGTTCATTATCATTTATGCGTTTAATATCTCTTTTACTGAAATTGATCGTCCTTATGAAATCACATTTAAGAATTTTACCAAGTATTCTTACTATTCTTCTGAGTAATTTCATAAAATAGCAGGAACCGCCCCACTCCACCTTAAAGCTGCATTCGGGTTCGTCATACAGGTCTTTGTAGTAATCAAACTGGCACTCAGATTCGTCCTCACTGATAAAAAAACAATAATTCACAAAACCATCCTCCGATTTTTATTAATCTTTAAGCCAATCCGACCTCTTTGCAGCCAAAAGAGCCTGCAATTAATAATCCGACATTTGCCATTTAATAACCTCCATTCATTTCCAGTATTATCTATAAAACAATTTTATATGCCACATGCACTTCCCTTTTATCCTCCGGAGGTATCTGCATGTAATCCCCATACAGGTTCTTTAAATACTTATCGTAATAAAACGGTATTTTTACAGTCAGGCCGCAGAATACGCCGGTTGTAAGTTTGGTAAACACATCGGCTTTAAAAGCCTCTCTGGTATAACTTATGGCTGACGGAACCGCTTTCCAGCCGGTTTCATTATACTTTGAAGCGATCCTGTCTAAAGTCTTCAGATAGAATCTCAAACCGCCAATATGGCTAAAAAAGCTCCCCATCCTTCTTCGTTTACTGTAGTATTTTTTTAATCGTACATTCTTTTCCTGTTTTTCAAGGATTGGGGGAGATGGATAAAGATAATCACAGCAAACACTCGCCCCCTTATAAGAGGTATCATATAAAAATGAATTGATCTTCCTTTTTAATCCCGGCTTAGGAATATTCTCGATTATAAACAAATCAATAAACAACATCTGAAACTTATCTATACCTGCCGTTGGGATCTGAATAAAAACAGAATCCTTTAAAAATATTTTCGGCATCTTGCTTACATAAAGCTGATCACAAAGAGGTTCCGCCAATATATATTTTTTCCCAAGTTCTTTATCGAATACCTTTTTAAATTTAAGATACTCCTCCCTTGTCATCATCAGATCAATATCATCATCCCATGGGATAAAACCCTGATGCCGGATGGTTCCCAGCAATGTTCCCCCGGACATCATATAATCAATTCCATATTTATCAAAAACTTCCTTAACATCTTTGAACATCAAAAGAAGCCTGTTTTGAAGCTGAGTAAGCTTTTCCCGGTTCAGACGATACTCCGGAAAACTATCTGTATATATTTTCTTGCTGGATATCATTTATACACTTCCCCTGTTTATTATTGTTTTCCTCTTTCGTTAGCGATCTTCTCATATATAAGATGTGCTTTCCCTGCTAATGCATCCCAATCATATTCACATGCAAGTTTATATGCTCTTTCTCTGTAAGACGAAAGATCATTGATATTATCACACAAGGATCCTATTGCCCCCGCAATGCTTTCTGCATCTATGTCACAACCCCATCCTGCATTCGCAGCTTCTATTTCCGTTCTCATATTGGTTCCGCCGGTGACGATACAGGGAAGAGAGTATCCAAGAGCCTCTATTAATCCCATAGGCATTCCTTCAAAACGTGATGTCATAATAAAGAAATCTGCCGCTCTTAATACCTTATCTTTTTCCTCTCCCACAACAGCATCGCTTATTGATAAGATATCATCTGTCTTATTTTCAATAATCTTGTCAGCTATTTCCTGCCAAAGAGAATATCCCTTGGGCCCGTAAAGACTTATTCTGACCTTTGATTCTCTCATTTTCGACTGAGCAAGTGAAACAGCATCGACCAACAGATCAATTCCCTTCGCCGGCATAAAACGACCGATAAAAACACCACTGATATATTCTTTATTAACATTTCTTTCCACAAATGGTATTCTTTTTACTCCGTTTGGTATTATGATATTCTTTTTGTTCCATTTGGGACCGGAGTTTTCCATTTCACTTTCCGTCAGATACTCAATAGCAACCGCTTTTCGGGTAAATGGTTTAAAGAATATCGCATTTGCAACTGTTTTCTTTATCCGTTTGGTTGCCTGGGCTCTTTTTGTCAATACCCCTCTTGGTACGATAATATACGGAATATTGTTTTTCCTGCACTCCTTGCCCAGTTTGCAATCATCAATATAATAAAAGTCTTCAAAAATGACCAAATCAGGTTTATTAAACGGTTCAGGCAAAGCTGTAATTCTTTTTTCCGGGTAATCGTTCAGATTATGAAACGATCCTGTTTGTTTCCAGTGTTCCATAACCGGCTCTGAAAGATTATACCAAAATACATTATCATATTTTTTCTGAGCTGCCACTTGTGCCGGAACGCTGTAATTGGGGCCTCCAAACTGTGATCCCAAAAGGTGTGATATATATACAATATTCATATTTCCTCACGACCCACTATCTAAATAAAGATGTTGGGGTTATTTTTTATCGTTTTGCTATCCTCAAAATAGCTTTTAGATCTTCTCTGGCAAAGAAAAACATATATGCTATGTAGACCACAATACAAACAAGTATTGCCATTATATCCCAGATCATGTTGTTTTTCATCAAATGCAGCGCAATACCGACAGCACTCATGATAACAGTTCCGATAAAAGGTTTTAAAACATTACGGACGATCATGCGAAATCTAATACCAAAGACCTTCGATAAAACAATGAAACTCGGGATGATTATATCCAGTCTTACGATTCCTCTTAAGATAACAAATCTTTCAAAGCCAAATCGTATTCCATAAATGCAAACAGGAATAAGGAATAACATATCTATCAATTGCAAATAAAGAGAAAGTCTCGGTCTTCCTTTTGCGACATATACC
>Ga0247608_10004189_pt1 | contig 16329 bp, 17 predicted proteins | sample 176DNAGHGlowgp2_FD_193490 | JGI IMG/M metagenome (GOLD analysis project Ga0247608, IMG submission 193490) | Sheep rumen microbial communities from Palmerston North, Manawatu-Wanganui, New Zealand - 1766 DNA GHGlow gp2 | ecosystem: Host-associated > Mammals > Digestive system > Stomach > Rumen ... | reverse complement strand
GAGAATATTGGAATGCATAGTTTCCTACTGTCACCACATTCGGGAAAAGTGTGTTGAAATCACCACTTATACCGCATGAAGTGAATGCATTGTTCGGGATAGAGGTAATCTCTGATATGTTCAAACTGCCGAAATCAAAGTCTGTACAGTGTCCAAGATATTGGAATGCGCCTTCACCTATTCCGGTTACACAAGAACCTACCTTTAATCCTATCACATCACTATTATCCATACCTTCCGGACGGTCTGAAGATGTTATTATCGTGTTCTGTGAATCACATTCTACACCTTCATTGGGTTTGCCATTTAAGATAAACAATAGTTTATATGGTGGTACATCATTTGCAAGTACAACCTCGTCAGTACCCTCGATATATGATGTATTGGGATAGTCGAGTTTGTATTTCTGAGTATTGTAGTCAGCCTGTGTCTTGAATTTCGTTATGTAATTTGCCATTCTATTCTATAGATATAGTCAATGTTTTATTTTTATATTTTTTAACTTTTCAGATTTTGTTGATATTTATTTTTATAGTATCTTTACAATATGAAAAGTGAGTTAGTCAAAGAGGTTTGGAAACCTGTACCCGGTTGTGAGGGTTATGAAGTATCGTCTTTCGGACGTGGAAGAAGTTTGAATTATAATCACACTGGCAAACCTAAAATCTTAAAGTTACAATTAACACCTGATGGGTATTGTTTTTGTCGCCTTTCAAAAGGTGGAAAAGTTAAGACCTTTAGAGTTAATCGTTTGGTATGGGAAGCCTTTAACGGTCCAATTCCTGATGGTATGCAAGTGAATCACATCAACGAACTGAAGACTGATAATTCAGTCTGGAATCTTAACCTTATGTCTCCAAAAGAGAACCAAAACTATGGCATCTGTATCCGAAAACGTGTGGAAAAACAATCTAAACCTGTCTACCAATATACACTTGATGGCGTTTTAGTCTGTGTATGGGCATCTGTCAATGAAGCAGGAAGAAATGGGTTTAGCCGAGGCTGTATTTCTGAATGTTGCAACGGTAAACGCAAATCCTACAAAGGTTTCCTATGGAGTTACACCCCTCTCAATTAAGATTGGGGTGTAATTATTCCATGATTAGTTGCTTGCCACGGTGTTGATAATGAGTGCTGTATTTGCACTATCATAGGTGATTTCAGGCACAAATGGAGTGTTTGAAAGGTCGTTATAACTTCCGCTTGTTGCCACAGAAGCCAAATCAGCCGAATTTGCTTTATTCCCCAAAGCGGTAGTAATCACACGGTTTTCAACCGGATTCTCAGAAGATGTGCTTAACTCAGAGTCAACTGTAATCTGAGTGCCTGGGTCAATCGTGATATTACCCTCACCTAAGATGCTCTGGTTGTTGATGGTCTTGATGTTTGTACCGGATACAAGTGTTGCCTGTTTGCCGCCCAATGCTGTATCCACCTCATTCTTGGTGTAGTAGTTAGCAGGATTGAAGATGTCAGTAAGGGCAATGTTGATTGCTTGTTTACCGGCATCAGTGTTGAAAGTAATAACGAGGTAGCCATTAGAAATCTCTACGTTGTCAACCATACCGTCCTTAACGAAAGCGGTAGCGTCGATGTAAGCCTTGATATTACCGGCATCAGATGTAGAACCGTGATAGAAATTGATTCGTTTGGTATTGCTGTCATATACTGCTCCATCGAAGAAGTTTGCTGTTGCAGTGCTTATCTGGCTTGGCACTGAACTGTCAAGAATTGTGTAGTCTACACCATTCAGTTTTAATTTATCAATATTCATTGTATAAAATATATTTTATATGATTATTTTAATTTTGAAAATTGTATTTGTTTTCACAAAGTCAAAAACCTGCGAAACCTACCGAGCCTACACGCGAAGGAACGCCCTAACACGGAGGTTGCCGCCGTCCTTACCGCCGTTGAACACGAAACCATAGGACGCACTCACATACCAAGCGTTGCTGATATTGCACTCTGAACTTGACCAACAGTTGCTATTATCAATCAATTCGCTACCATTCATACCCAATGTACTACCGGCATTGTAAATCTTATCGGCAGATGCCTTGATTACCGTCTGATTCTCATATACCTTGTATAATTCACCGGCACCGCCTACATACCAATCGCCGGCTGTTGTTCCTTCTGTCACGAAGGCTTGGATTGCACCGCCTATACAACCAGTGATATTGTCAGTACTGTGTGATGTGTCATAAGCCTTGATAGCATTGATGATTGCAGTTGTATTAGATTTTCCGTCGAAATCAGTCTTGGCAAGGTCTCCTGTAGAATATTTGGTGATACCCCAATCAATAGATGCGTTTTGCCATTTTAAATTTACATTACTCGTTGTCTTAGAACCGTCGGCTGCTACTCCGAAGTTACTCATAACAGTCAAACCGGCTGCTGATTCATCTGCAATAGCAATACCGATAATAGGGTATAATGCTGTAGGATAGTCCGTGAGATTCCAATTCTCTGCTGTAACGACGATTTTCTGTCCTTCTGCCACGTCATAAAGGCAGATGTCACCGGCATGTGCGCCATACAATGCCCTGTGATAGTGTACTTCACCTAATTCGTCAACCAATGAAACATTAGGTAAGTCAAGTGATGGGAGTGCTGTCTGGTATTCAGCCTCTGTCTGAAAGTGTGTGATATATTTACTCATTTTGTCCTGCAATTTGATGTAATATTTTTATTTTTAACTTAATTTATCCAATACAAGTGTAGTTCCGGATACAGATGCCTTTACTGCATCGTCATTCACGGTATCTATCTGTGTCTGAAGGTTATTGTCTCCCTGTACCCTTGCAGCACTCTCGTTTGCGATTAACTGTCTGATTTCTGTATCGTCATAGTCACCGCCACCTCCGCCTCCACCGGATGAAGAGTTTGAGACAGCATCGAACTGTGCCACTATGCTTTCCTTGGTTACTGTGGCTCCTGCAATCCTTATCTGGCTGATTCTTCCGCTGCAATACACGTTGTTATTTGCAGATGAACGGAATGTGACCATATCGGATGAGTCAAGTACCATAATCAGCGAGTTAAGCGGTACTGTTATCTTGCCGTTGTTTGGAAAATACTTATTGTCCGTGCCGGTGAACACCACTGAATTATTGCTTTTGGTTATCTCTAACATCTTTTATCTTAGATTATCTGTATTATATTCTGAATCGTCTCCAATGCGTCTGCACCGGCCATATTGCAGTCATCATATCTGAAAGAGATTATAGTCTGTCTCGATGCTGCAAGTTTCACATCTACGGATTGGTCTTCACCGCTGTTTCCGTGCAGCCATATAGTGCCCTTCGGAAAAGCCCATGTCCTTTCTCCGTTGGTAATGACCACTGTATTGTTCTGGTTTGAAATGTTATACATTGTATCCTATACTGTGTGTTATAACTTTATTCTTATATTAAATACATTTTGCTTTATGTTGCATCCACTATTGTCCAACCGGATGGAATACCATTATTACCGGCAATCCAACATCGTTTGAGATTTGTCTTTTAAGTTTCTTGTATTTGTCTGCCATTATTTTAAACTAATTAGTTTTTTATTTATGATATTGCTTGGATTCGGCTTGCATATGAACTCCAACCGGACGCTGCCTTGTATGCTTCAACTGACTCAGCCGGTACATAAATTATTTTACTTGATGATGTGTTTTTAAATATTTCAGAGCCGGCTGTGGCTGTAGGTGGTGTAGTTGCAAACACAGTAATAGAGGAAAGACTTGTACATCCTTCGAATACATAGTCACCAAGCGTCGTTACTGTCGCAGGTATAGTTATACTTTGTAATGAAGTACAACCTCTGAATACCCATTTTCCAAGTGTCTGCACATTACCGAGATTTACAGATGTAATACCTTCACATTCTTTAAATGTGTTTATTTTTAATTCTGTTACACCTGAAGGTATTACAACAGAAGTTATAGCATCACATCCGGCAAACGCACCTTCCCCAATTGAAGTGACAGTTGAAGGTATACTATAATTTAATTTTGTACAAGCCAAAAAAGCCGAGTCTCCAATTGTTGTTACTGCTCCTAAATTAAGTGATGTTAATTCATAGCAAGAACCAAACGCTCTATAACCTATAGTCGTTGCGTTGGGGCATGATACAGATGTGAGCAGACTGCAATAATTGAAATCAGTGTCTGCTATTCCTGTCATTCCGGAAGCACTGAATGCCGTTATTTTTGTTTCCACAAAAGCAGACCCCTGCGAAGTTGTAACACTTGAAGGTACAGTAACGCTTGTAAGATTTTTAGCACCTGAAAAACAGGCAGACCCTAATGTTGTAACTGCGTTGCTTATTTCTGCCGTTAAGAGTTTCCCAATATAATAGTTAGAACTACTTGCGGCATAACCTCCTGTTTCTCTTCTTGTCAGAATACCAGTTGAGTCATTTGTTACATACATATCTTTATCGTTTTGGTATACTAAATATGCCTTATTAGGTGGTATATATCCACAATCTGTCGAATCAGATTCAATCAATGTAGAACCGGCTCTTGTATTACCTGTGTCTGTCCAGTGTTCTCCACCATCTGTACTCTGCTGTTCCTTCTCCTTGTTATACTTATCAAATCCTACACATACATATCCTGTATCATCAACCCATCTGTAAGCAACATATCCGCAATCGGTTGAGTTCTGTTCGATAAGGGTAGAACCGACCCTTGTATTACCGGTATCTGCCCATGAAATACCTGAATTGTAACTGACTTGTTCCTTCTCTTTGTTGTATTTGTCAAATCCAACACAAACATATCCGGTATCTGCAACCCATTGTGTCATTTCGGTGGTGTTTTCCTCACAGATATAACCTGATACTGTTCTCCATTCGACGTTGTTACAGTCCGGAGAATCCCTTTCTATCAATTCTCCGGTTATATATTCATATGGAATCATGTCCTGCCATGTCATTCCACCATCGTTTGAGACCTGTCTTTTAAGTTTCTTGTACTTGTCTGCCATTTATCTATGTTTTTTAAACATTATATTTATAAAAAATTGTAAGTCTGAACAATACTTTCAACGAACCTCTTACATAACCATTGTCATAATATACTTTTACAGTTGGACCGGTAACTGTTGCTATATAGTTTTCATCACTATAACCGTCAAATGATGGAACTGATGAATCAAAACTTGTAACAACGATAAACCAACTATTATGTTTAGGTGTAAAGGTATGATGCATTGTTATTGACTTCTCAACATCGTCTATTTGAGAACCTGCAAAGGTGAAAGTACCATAGTTACTTGTACCTGCTTGGAATCTTAATCCACCCCACGATGACGGACTTCCCTGCCATACAGGATTATCACTTGTTGAACCGGGGAAACACTGTCGCTGTACATCCTCGTCAGTGGTTACTTTTATATATAGTTCAGTCCCGTTTTCAACCCAAGCCTTGTATGGAAGGTTAACATTATCTCCAAAAGACCATTGAGTATGGCCATATCTAAGCAATGCCCCCTGACAATCCTCTGAATCATGTTCGATAAGTGTAGAACCGGCTTTTGTTGCACCGGTATCAGTCCATGTATTACCGGAATCATAACTTATCTGTTCTTTTTCTTTGTTCTTTTTGTCATATCCTACACAAACATAACCGGTATCTGCAACCCATCTTGTTATAGGTGTAGGTACATATCCGCAATCAGTTGAATTGGCTTCTATCAGAGTACTTCCGGCTCTTGTATTACCAGTGTCTGTCCAGTTAGTTCCGTCAGTCGATGACTGTTCCTTCTCCAAATTGTATTTGTCAGTTCCAACGCATGAATATTGACCGGAAACAGTGACCCATCTTGTAGATGCACATGAAGATGAAGAGACTTCGATAAGAGAACCTGCACGTGTATTGCCGGTGTCTGTCCAGTTAGTCCCGTCCGTTGAAGATTGTTCCTTTTCTTTCGTGTATTTTGAAGTACCTACACATACATATTCTCCCGATACAGTGACCCATCTTGTAACCGAAGTGTCACAACCACAGTCGGCAGAGTTCTTTTCTATGAAATTTCCCTCACGTGTCTCACCGGTATCCTCCCAATGCACGCCGTTATCCAACGAATACTGCTGCTTCTGCTTGGTGTACTTGTCTGCACGTCCGCATTTGAATACACATACATATTCTCCCGATACAGTGACCCATTGGTACATCACTCCGCAATCAACTGAAAGCAGTTCAACTATACTTCCCGCCCTTGTCCTTCCGGTAGGTACGTTATTCGCATATTCAGCCTCTTTGAGACATTTCGTCGTTCCATTGCAGATGTATTCGCCATATACAACTCTCCAATCGTTGTCTGCGCCTGAACACTGTGAAGCGGACGGCTCGATAACGGCTGCTCGTCTTGTGTTACCTGTGTCAGCCCATGTAGCACCATCGTCATAACTTATCTGCTCTTTCTCCATAGACCAAAGGTCTCCATTATAACAAACGGTCTGGGGAATGGAAACCCACCTTGTATTTGTAGTACCGCCCATGCAATCGTCATAAGTGTTATAGTCAACATCGTCAACCCTCTCACCCTTTGAATAGACATCGGTAGGCTGACCGTTGATGTATTGCTGTAATCTTGTAAATCTGTAATATGCCATGTCCTAAACGCATAAATAATCATTTTCTACTTCCACATACCTGTACTGTGTTTCTCCCGGCTGTGAACAACCGCATTCAGGGTCATTCTGTAATCTTATAGTTGTTGACCTTGACGTTACTTCCGGGTCGCTCTCATACCATGTCTGTCCACCGTCCTGTGATTCCCACCTGTGAAGAAGATAGTATGTATTACAGCCGTCACACTCATAGTCTGAGCCTAACCGGTATTCATACTGTATCTCCACGTCCTGACACTGTTCTGATTCTTCCTCGATGGGTTCACCTATTCTTGCCTCTCCTGTTTTCTCCCATGTCTGACCACCATCGGTTGAAACTTCATAGTCATCACGCTTGTAAAGATTACCGTCATTACAAAGCGTGTATCCTGTATTGGTATTCCAACGGTATTGTGCATTTGGTGAATATCCACAGTCGGGGTCATTCTGCATTGATAGAGACGTTGCCATCCATTCCTCCGGTTCAACCACATACCATGTATTGAAATCATCGAAACTGTAGCCATACCTTGAAGCATTGTAGGAGTCAACGCCTTGGCATATCTTCTTTCCTGCCCACCAAATCCATCCATATTGGGGTGCCGGTGTATCCTGACAGTCCTCTGAATCATTCTCAATCAACTGGTTTGGTTTATATACATTCTCGTCATACCAGGTAACTCCGCCATCCATAGACCTCTGCAATCTCAGCCTTGACCATTTGTCACCGTTTATGCAGACATATCCGTCAGTTACAATCCATCTGTTGTTGGACGTAGGGTCATCAATAGGCTCACCGCACGCTGTGTCGTTTGTCTTTCTTACAGTACTGCTTCTCTGGCATACTGAAGGGTCGCTCTTGAACCATGCTATGTTGTCATAAGTGTACCATTGGCACTCGATGTAATATGAAGTAGTACCGTCGCATTCATATTGGCTTTCGTCGATAATCATCCTGTACTGCTTCTCTGTCGGTGCTGATGCACATTCAGGACTGCCGGCCTCTACAAGGGTGTCAAACTTCCATTCATCAGTCCATACCCATGTTGCTCCGGCATCGAAACTCTCACGTTTCTTGGAGCATTCATAGTAGTCCCTTCCGTTACATGAATAGAAGCCCGGTATCCATTCATATCTGTAGTTCTCTCCATCACCACCTCCTTCTGTCTTGCATCTTTCATCATCGGAGACAAGCGGTGAACCTGTCCTCTGTTCACCGGTGAATATGTTTATATTGTCCGGTGTATAGCCCTTGTAACGTCTCAGTTTCTTGTAGGAATTATTCTTCTCACAGATATATTCACCGGTCACTTCACGCCATTGGTAGTAGATGATATCCTGATTGATGGTTATATATCCGTCCTCATGGTAGCGTGAACAAAGTTTTATCCTATACTGCTTTCCGTTGTTGGGGTCTGTATTCTCCGGTACATAGATTTCAAGTTTCCTTGTACCATATATCTTCTTGTATGTAATGCCTTCAGGTACTTCGCATACTGTGTAATTGTCGAAACCTTCATAGACATATGTCGTTACTGTCTGTTTCTCTGCCGTGATGTTGTGTATAAAAGGTTTGTACCAATCCGGTTCTTTCTGACAGACAAACTGTATAAGTCCAACATTGTCAAAGGACTGAATATAGCCGGTTCCTGTAACCGGTGTCTCTGTACCGTCTATTGTACAAGTGAACGTCACGTTGTAATTGATGCCTCCGTCACCTGATGTTATGTCGCATTGAATCCAATCCGGCAATGAATGTATCTCCCAAGGACAGGGTCCAAGTACCGGTGTGGTGAAACTCTGTCCAGCATAGGCGAATGTGTACACAGTCTTCGGTATGTATTCAAGTTTACAATTGTCCTTATAACTACAATCATAGTTCTCGAATATCAATGGGAAACCGAAATCCGCATCCCTTGTATATGTACCAACGATATTAAGGTTTGCATAGGTTGATTCATATCCTTCAAGACACATATACCTATCAGTAGGAATCATTGTCTCAGTACACATCTGAACCAAGGTGTAGATTGCCTCTGATTTGCTTATACAGTGATAGTATGCAAGGTTTCTACCTGTGATTGGGTCTTTAATTGGTTGTGTAACCGGCACATACACATCAGTTGTAGAATCAATGAACTCAGGTTCCCTGTCAGAGCAATAGATGATGCTGTTCTGCCCCTGATGGTTCAACGTGATTGTAATTTTATTCATCTCATCCACTGCTTCGGTTGTCTCGATTGTATATGAAGGCTCGAATCCATGCTCAAAACCGGCTGCCACATAGTTGCCCTGTGTGGTTCTGAATGCAATTGCATAGCGGTTCTGTGTGAACTCCACCAGGTTGTATCTCCAATAATATTTGAACTTTTCAAACGGAATTGTGAACTGTAGTCTCTCCGCATACTGTGTACCGTCATACTGCTGTCTGAATTGGAAACTCTGTGGGTCAAAGTCAACCTGATGCATTGCCTCTCCCTTTACACAAGTGATTGTGGTGAACTGTCCGTTCTCGTCCGGGTCTGCAAATGCATAGTTGTATGGTGTAAGCCATAATCCCTCCACGTTTCCGTCCTGATATTTGCAATCCTGACCAATCGTCTCAGTACCATAGACGTTCTGTTCAATATACAGTACCGGATTGTTCGATGAACACTTGAACTTTATCTCCGCATTGTGGCTGTCGTTGTTAGATGAATTGAAATTGTAGGTATATGTAAACTGTGAAGTAAACTCCGGGCTTTGTATGTATTGGCTTCCCATGTTATCTTCTACAACTACATAGTAGTCTTGGAATCTCATCCGGTTGAGAAGCGAAATCCATAACTCGCCCCATTTTTCCCTCAAATTGACAGTAACGGTAGTGTCGAAGTTCAATCTGGTATCAACACTTTCAGTTACCTCCAACTTGGTAGATACTGTTTCGAGTTTAATGCACTGGGATGCTATAATTTGGTTAACTTTGCCGTCGTGGTCATCAATTGTATAAAGGATTCTTGTTGTGTCCTTCGGCAAAAGATACACGACCGACTTAAGATTCCCCATCTTATATTCACATTGGTTTCTTCTGTATTCTGTTATCATTAATGATTTTTAACTAAAAATATTTTTTTATTTGGGGTATTTTTTATACCTTTGCAGTATTTATAATAAATACAAAAAAATGGAGATTTGGAAACCAATTAAAAATTATGAAGGCTATGATGCGTCGAACTATGGGAGAATTAGGAGTTTAGACAGATGGGTAAAATATAGTGATGGCAGATTAAGATTATATAAAGGTAGGATATTAAAACCGGTTAAGAGAAAAGATGGTTATCTGCAAGTCGGTTTGTATAAAGACGGAAAACAAAAACGTCATTCAGTTCACCGCCTCGTTTGGATGGCTTTCAATGGAGATATTCCTGAAGGATATGAGGTCAACCACATCAATGAAATAACTACAGATAACCGGTTGGGCAACCTGAATTTGCTAACGCATGGTGATAATGTCAATTTTGGTACACGCAATAAGAGAATCAAAGAGAAACGTTCACAAATAGTATTTCAGTTGACATATCCCGGACTTGAGTTCATGTGTGAATGGTCATCAGCCAATGAAGCCGGAAGAAACGGATTCAATCAAAGTGCTGTCTCTGAATGTTGCAACGGAAAACGCAAATCCCATAAAGGTGTGACCTTCAGATACAAAGAAACCTACTCGGTGTGAGTAGGTCTTTAATAAATATCAATAGGTGTAGGCTTCAGTGAATATAACTGTGTGTATGGGTTCGGCTTGTACTTTGCAGCCATACAGCGTGCTTTCATTCTCTCAACGTCATATCTATTGATACCGGGATTGAAATAATAATTCCATATCCATTCGTCACCGGTCTTACACTCACAGCATCCTATCTCGTCGTTACCTTTATACAACGGATATAGGTCTGCATTATCGTCAAGAAACTTCTTCAGATATTTCTTCAAGAGTTCCAATTGGTCTCTCAAGCGTCTGCTTACAAAATTAACGTCATTTATTGAAGCACTGTCGCTATTCTCAGACTTGCCTTTAGTTAGGCCAACTTCTGTAAAATGGTATGCCACGAAAGGAAGGCTTTCATAGGTGATGGCAATTGCCTCATATGGGTAAATCTTCAATAACAACGTGCTGTTAAGTTCAGTTACATTATTGTCGTTCACCTGCTGCATCAATTCATTATATAAAGCAACACCGATAACGTCAATAACCCATAACTGTTCAGCAATAGGATAGAACGGTCTTATTTCATCCAAATTGAAATTAAGGGGAATCGGTGAAAACTCACGAAAGTATGCATCGTTTATCAATGTCCAAGGTCTAACTATGTCTGCCATTATTCATCAAGGTTTTTGTTTTTATTTTCAGTCGTTGCACGCTCCGTTGAATCGTTTCGTGTATCCCTTACTTCTTCGTCTTGTGTACCGTTCGTGTCTGTTGTCTCCATGATATTGAAATCAAGAGGCTTCATTATAATCTGTGTGTCGATACCGTTCATCTTTAATACTTTGTTCAAAGTACCTATAAGTTTCTTCCTATTGCTATTAGCAACAGTCTTCATATAGAGATTATATGCAACTGCCAGTACATTACCTCCGCCACCCAATGAAGCACCTTCAATCTTATATCCTATCAAACCCTTTGAAGGTATTCTGTGTGCTGCAACTATTTTATCCACGACACGTTCATTCAATTGTTCAAACAAGTTCACAGAACCATTTGAATCTTTATCTATTTTGACAAATTCAGCCGGTTTCTCATCATCCGAATTCCTGAAATTAATAATAAGGCTTCCGGCATTGTCTGCACCCATATACAAAGCCTTTATGTTCTGCAACACCATTTCACGCTGCTCATCATCGTCAATTCTTGGAAGTGAGAGAATACCGGTTGCAGAGAAGTTGTTCACAACAGTTCTTAAATCATAACGTTCAAGTTCTATTTCAGTCTGAATAGGTTTCAACGCTGCAATGTACTGTGGAACCGGATAATATGCAAGGTCTGTGCAGTAGTCCTGATACACATAGAGATATGCTTGTCCCGATTTCAATTCCTCATCCTCTTGGAAGCCGAATGCAGGAAGTTCAACAGGTGGATATGTCGATGTCATAGTCCAATCCGGACAAACCCAATATGACATTATCACCCCGTCCTCATCACGTTCACTGTATCTTATATCGCCGAATGGCTGATGATATACACTGACGGTTTTCTGGTCATTGTTTAAAATTAATTGTAATGCATAGCCACCGAACAAAAGTAGGTCTTTTGCACACTTTGTGATAATGGAATCCCATGTTTCCTGGTAGTTAGGCACTGTGTCGCCCTCCTTCAAGGACATCGCTTCATAATCAATACCGGAGCCGACTATTGCATCAACGCCAAAATCAATTGCATCTTTATGTGTCACTGAATTATAATACAAGTCACTGAGTCTCTGTGGGTAGTCATTGCGGACACCATAGTTCACCCATCCCATTGCACTTTTCCTGTTCACCGGTGTGTTTTCAATCTGTTTCTCCATCTTGACGGTTATACACGCTGAACCGTTCTTGTTGGAGAATGTTATCTTCGGTTTATTCTTTGAGCCTTTTGGTCTCGCCATATTTTATTATATTTAATAGTTTATTTACTATAAATACAAATAAAAAATAGGATATTAATAAAAAATATCCTATTTTCAAATAAAGAATTATATATAAAAACTAATTAGTTGTACATCTTACTCTGCACCAATAACGGTATTGATAGCGGCCTCAGAAAGAGGAAGTGCGCTTTCCACTGTATTACCGGTAAGTGTTACAACAAGACCTGCTTCAGCAGTTGGGTCACCAGTACCACTGTTGTTCACACCGTCGGCCTGAGCCTCAAGACCGGCAACACGTCCGAGCATGATGTAAGAACCGTCTACCATCTTGACAACTGCAACATATTTACCCAAAGCAAGTGCATCAACCGTGTCAACCATACCTGCGTCATAGGCACTGGAGAAACTAAAGCCAACGCTCTGGATTTTGTACTTGTTACCGTTTCCACCTACGCCCAGGTTGTCTGACCAACTGGCTGAGTTCACAGCCGGTTCGACTTTGTACCAGCGTGCAGTTGTAGCAGAAGAACCTTCACCTGTAGTCTTCATGGTGATAGACTGAACTTCAAGACCTGAACCACCGGTAGGAGTACCTACGGTTGGGTCACCTGCGAGGTCACTTTGGTTTGCCAACCAGATTTCTACAATCTGAGGAAGGCTATAGCCGCAAGATGTTGAACGCTGAAGGTCGTTTTCCAGATTACATTTGATATTTAAAGCCATTGTATTATTCGTTTAAATGTTTATTCTTATAATGTTATTGATTAGACGTGAGAGTAAGCAATTAACTCTGGGAAGAGGATTGCAGTACCGAGGTTGGTGATGATTCTTCCTCTTACAACATCGTCCAAGTTGGTGTCCATCATATCGACAACCTTGATTTGTGTGTGTGCGTCGAACACGTCACAGCCCAGTGTAAGACATTTCTCAGGAGCAACGATGATAGTTGAACGAGACTGTTCAGTAGGCATCACTTGGAATCCATATACAGTGAAGTAGTTACCGTTTCTGCCCCAGTTCTTGAATTGAAGACCTTCACTGTTCAAATCCTGATACAATCTGTTACCGAGTGCAATCTCAAGGTATTTCACGTCGTTCTTGTTCATAAACACCTTGTGAGTGTCGATTGATACCTCTTTCGTTGCAGCAGCGTCGATAGCCTGCATCACAGCAGCCTCAACCTGTGCGATAACGTTCTGAGTTGTGATAGTAGAACCGGTAATATTGATAACGTTTGCATCAGCCTTGAGTTTCTTCTCGATACCGTCAAGAGCATTGAGTTTCTTGTCGCTCGATGCAGTGTCACCCTGCCAGAAAAGTTTTTCATAACCAATTCTTGCACCTTCAAGGACTTTGTTGAGGAACCAGTCACTGAAGTTAGGAACATTCGTGCTTCTGCCAACGCTCTGCAAGATACCTTCGTTAAGGAAAGTATTGCGGAATTCATCCATACAGAACTCGAAACCGAGGTCAATCTTCTCAGGGATGATGTAGTTCTCAGCAAGTGAAGCCTCAGTCGTGTTGCCGAACAAGCACTGGTACTGACGGAAATATGTCTCAACCTCACCGGTGTATACTTTTTCCTTTCCCTTGACGTTCAACATGATGTTGATTGCCCTTTGTTCCAGCAAAGGGAGGACTGCAAGTTGCTGACTCCAAATCTCTGTTGCCTCCTTACCACAATAATTGATATTGTCAAAGGCGTTTGATAATGTACTGTTTGAAATTGTAGCCATTTGCTTATATTGATTAATTTTTTATTCTTATTTTATATTAAATACTTTTTTGAAAAAGTTACCATTTGATGAAGCCCATCTGTGAAAGTTGTTCGATTGCACTGAACTTCTGATTACCTGCACCGGCCTTTGTATTAGGCTTTGCTGATGGTTGTTTAGCCAGCTTCTGGTTCTGCTTCTTCAATTCTTCATTCTCTTTCTTGAGGTCATCCACCTCTTGCTGCAATTGGTCAACTACTGCCTGTAAGTCATCTGCGGCATCCTCTGTGGTCTCTGCATTGTCTTCGACCTGCTCGATTACATCTTCTGCAATCTGTTCCTCAGGAGTTGTTTCCTCTGCTGCCTCAACAGTCTCTTTGGTCTCTTTGGTATCTTCCTCATTGGCATCAACCTCTTCAACCACATCTTCGGCTGCTTTTTCCACAACTTCCTCTTGAACCTCTGCATCCTGACCTTCAGCATTGTCGATTGCATCTGAAATTATATTCCGGATATTATCAAGAATTTCATCCATTTTAACGCTTTTCTTAGCCATGATTTTATCTGAATTATGTTTATTATTTTTTATTTCTCTTGTAATCTCTTCCAAGTCACAGAATGCCTCAACAGAGAATCCAGTGTATGTACCTTCCTTGACTTGCGCCCATATCTCATTGTCATCAACCAGACAGCCGCCTACCCATGAGCCTACGGTCACACCTTCAAGACCCAACGCCTTTGACTTGTCATGTTCCAAGTCAGTGACAATCCAACTCTCAGTGAGGGTAAGACCTTCGGCAAAATCCAAATGCTCCTTTGTCCAGTTCCTCTGTGCGAAGTTCTTCATGTATTTCCTTTCAAGCCTTTCAATAGCCTCGCCATCGAACTCAATATAGAACTCTTCGTCTCCATAGGCACGATAGATGGGAAAATCAGCACGAAGAATAACACCATATAACATGTGCTTATCATTCTTTGAAAGATATACAGGTTTAGGTTTCTCCTGTTTAGCCAATGCGACAAATGAACTCTCGACAGCCGGCTGAGATACAACGGAAATGGCGAACACGTCACTTCCACCGGCTTTTACCTTGTATTTTTTAAGTTTATCTGCCATATTTTATTTTTTATTTATTATAAATACATTTTAGAAAAAACTACTTGGTGATTTCAAATGTCATTGGCTGTCCCTTCTTGTAGTAGCCCTCTACTATCTCGTCGAACTTCTTGCACACCTTGCGTGAATCAAGCACTATTCCGACCTTCTTGTTATATCCGAGCAATACACATCCGGAAGAATCATTTGCTGTGTTTCCGCTATGCACCCTTATACCTGAGAAGCCCTTAACACCGGTTATCTCCGGCATGAATCTCTTATACTTCGGAGAATATGACCACATAAGTTTATACATGCCATAAGGTATTGCAGTCTCATGCTTTATCTTCTTTTCGAGGATATATTCAACACTCTGCCAGTCATACAACCCTCTGTCCTTGTCCTCTATAGTATCGCAAAAATAGACACCATTGATGTATAAACGACCAATAGTGTATTTGTCCTTGAATGCTATTCGCTTTAATGTAACTCTCATTATTTATTGAAATTAAATGTTATTCCTGCTCCTACGGACAAACCAAATGATTTGTTTATAGGGTCATAACTTGGTCCGGCGAATATGCCGAATCCAAGCGGTTTTCTCTTTTCCTTTACAATAGTGGCTATAGTGTTCGTTACAGTAACGGTATCTTTATGGTTTATATCCAACTTGTACCAGTCTAACCGAACAGCACTAATGTCAATAGTGTAATCTGATGTGCTGTCACGATGAACCACTGCGGTATCACGGATGTATACAACATCGTTTTTATGGATTGTATCATAAACTATTTTATCCTTATATTTTATTTTGCTGAAATACACTGTGTCAGTTGAATATTTCCAATCAACTATTGTGTCTTTCTTCACTATCTCCACTGTCTTCTCTATCTCCTTCGCCGGCTGTGTAATAATCCATATATTCAGCATCACTGAAATCGTCAGCAGCACTGCGAGTATGATGTTTCCTCTTTCTTTCATATTCATGTTCCCTTCTGTCCAAATCCCTTATTTTCTTGTCTACCTGTACCTGCATGTCCACCAACTGGTTCTTCACCATCATACCTATTCCATAGATACCAAGTGCAGAGCCGATGAACAACGTGCTTGCCGACAATACACCCATTCCAATCTCATGCATTATGAAGAACGACAGGAAAGCCAATACCACACCGGCTATAATCAGCAGCACAGACATACTATACTGTATTTTCAAGCGGAAATCCGCCTTATTCCAGGTAAGACCTTCCTGATATAATATTTCTGTCATTTTTTAACCTTAATCCTTTTACATAAATACAAA
>Ga0247608_10004188_pt1 | contig 16332 bp, 11 predicted proteins | sample 176DNAGHGlowgp2_FD_193490 | JGI IMG/M metagenome (GOLD analysis project Ga0247608, IMG submission 193490) | Sheep rumen microbial communities from Palmerston North, Manawatu-Wanganui, New Zealand - 1766 DNA GHGlow gp2 | ecosystem: Host-associated > Mammals > Digestive system > Stomach > Rumen ... | reverse complement strand
CTTACGGAGAAACAGCGCTATGAACTGCGCCCTATAATTGAGCAGGAGGCAGTGGCGTGGGCCGTGGGTGTGGTGGATAATGTGGAGATTGACAAAATAAACATCTTAAAGGCATCATTCACGGCCATGCATAGGGCAATAGACCAGCTCCGGGTGCGGCCGGAGCATCTGCTCATAGACGGTAACCGTTTCATCCCGTATCCGGGCATACCGCATACAACCATCGTAAAGGGCGACGGCAAGATGATGTCCATAGCGGCCGCATCAATCCTGGCCAAGACCTACCGTGACGACTTTATGAACTGCATAGCCGATGAATACCCGCAGTATGACTGGCGGGAGAACAAGGGCTATCCAACTGCCAAACATAGGGCGGCCATAAAACAGTACGGCACGACGCCGTATCACCGCTTGTCTTTCAACCTGCTGGGTGACGGACAACTGTCTTTGGATTTGTTTTAATCATAAAATACTTATATTAGTAAAAACTAGAGTTATGACCAGATACAGCAGAACCGGACTTTTGATATTGAAAAAATATGTGTTTACTTGTTTAACCGCTTTGCTTATGGTAAACTGTAACAAAACCGATGAATTGGAACGTCAGATAGACAAGCTATATGACAGAATGCCGCAACAGGAGCGTATAGCACAGTTACGCAGTATGTACATGGATGTGCTCTTTGATGACCAGGGTAAGCTGGATACCACCCAGTGCCGCAAACTCATTCCCTATGGTATAGGTCATTTCTCACAGTTTGCCCTCCAGCAGCCGCGTGACCCCAATGATTTACGTGACATGGTAGCTCAGCTTCAGGATTGGCTTATGAATAATACCCCCAACGGTATCCCGGCGCTGTTTCATGAAGAGGTACTCTCTGGAATCAACACTCTTGGTGCTACAGTATATCCGCAGCAGATAGGACAGGCCGGTTCTTTCAACCCCCAGCTTGCAGAGCTCAAGACCAGGCAGACCGGCAGGCTTATGCGTAAGATGGGCGGAATTCTGGCCCTGTCACCTATGATTGACGTATGCCGTACTCCCAGCTTTAACCGTCTGGAGGAGTCATACGGTGAGGACGGGTATCTTAGTGCCGTGATGGGCGTGGCTTTTGTGCGTGGCCTGCAGCAGGGTGACCTTAAGAAAGGAGTTGGTGCATGCACAAAGCATTACCTGGGCTATGGTGGAGGCGGTGATGCCCCTGAAAAGGAGCTGATGGAAGAGATCCTGCTGCCGCATGAGACTGCAATCCGTATTGCCGGCAGCAGGACGGTCATGCCGGGATATCATGCCGTTCATGGTGTTAACTGTGTGGCTAACGGCGAGATTCTGAATGACATACTGCGCGGCTATGTGGGTTTTGACGGTATGGTTGTGAGTGACTATACCGCGATAGGCCAGATTCCGGGAGTGAGTGGTTCTGCTGCAAAGGCTGCCGAGGCTATCAATAACGGAAACGATGTTGATTTTCCGGAAGGCAGTGACTATCGTAACCTGCAGGAGGCATTAGACAAAGGTCTGGCCAAGCCCGAGGCGTTTGAGCGTGCGGTGAAGGATGTGCTGCGCCAGAAATTCCGTTCCGGACTGTTTGATGAGAATCCTTATCTGTACAGCAGTGAAAAGATAATATTGGATACCCCCGAGGAGCGCCGTGCTGCCTACGATATTGCTTCACAATCAGTTGTCCTGCTTGAGAATAACGGCGTGCTGCCGCTTAAGGATGTCAAGAATGTCCTGGTAACAGGACCCAATGCCAACTCCATCTGGGCTATGTGTGGTGATTATACCTATCCCGCAATGTCATATTTCTGGAAAAGGGTTGATGATATCGCCGACCAGGACCAGCCGCATATAGTTAAATTGTTGGAAGGTATGAATAACCGTAAGCCATACGGAATGAACATAATGTACTCTCGCGGCTGTGACTGGACCGAGGAGCTTGAGACTAAATACCGTGAGGATGGCGACGAGCGTGCATGGGATTGGTACATCCTGCACCGTATGGTACAGTCTGGTGAGGTGGCCGATAGGAACGAGGCGTTACGCATGGCCCGTCAGGCTGATGTAATCATAGCCGCTATGGGTGAGAACGTGATGCTATGCGGAGAGAACCGTGACCGAATGGGTTTGCGTCTGCCGGGTAAGCAGGAGCAATACGTGGAAGAACTTATCAAGACAGGCAAGCCCGTAGTTCTGATCATGTTCGGAGGCCGCGCTCAGGTGGTTTCCGGGCTGGCCGAGCGTTGTGCTGCGGTCATTCAGGCCTGGTATCCGGGTGAGGAGGGCGGTCATGCTGTTGCTGATATACTGTACGGCAATATTTCACCATCGGCTAAGTTGTCAGTAAGTTATCCCAATACGGAGATTTATGAGCCAATCTGTTACAATCGCTCCACCACTCAGGATCCGCGTGTACAGTGGCCGTTCGGTTACGGTTTGAGTTACACCACATTCCAGTACTCTGACCTGAAGGTGTCCGATGCCCTGACAACCGATGAGTCCCTTACCGTTTCCTTTACGGTAAAGAATACCGGCAGTGCAACAGCCGATGAGGTGGCTCAGATTTACATTTCACCTACAACCCAAGACCAGAATATCCGTCCCATACAGTTGCAGGGATTTGCAAGAGTTTCACTAATGCCGGGTGAGAGCAAGACGGTACAGGTAAAACTATACACAGAGCAGTTCGGCTATTACAGCAATGAGGGCAAGCGTCAGTGGAATATTATTCCAGGCAAGTATCTGGTTAAGGTGGGTAGTTCATCAATGGATATCCGTCTTCAGGAAAACGTTACCCTTGGTGGAATGCAGGTTTGCAAGCCTATCAGGGATTTCTACTTTTCCGAGAGTTCTGTGGTTGAATAAAAGAAACGCTTAAAATCTATTGCGTTTTTGGGATAAACGGCTTATATTTGCTATTTTAAGTGGTTTGAGATATGAAAAGGGGACCATTTCGTTCAGTACTTGTTTCCGCTTGTTTCCTGTTTGGAATGCAGGCTAATGCACAGACCGTTACAACGGTAAAGGAAATACTTCCCAATGCTGCCTTGTTCTATGATTATGATGCCGATGGCAATAAGGAGTTCTTTTTGAGGCCTACAGAACTGGTAGTTTTTAAAAGTGATACTTTATGGGACGATTATTATCTGTTCCTGACAGAGTCTTATCCCGGTGCTTTTGATAAAAAGGAAATCATATTAACCGGAGAATTTGCGCCGTTTTTCCTGTTTGAGGATTTAAACAATGACGGAATAATAGACCTGTCGGGTATAAATAACGGATATTATAATTCCAATTATACCATAAGGACAATAACCACACTTTGTTCCGACGGTAACGGCTATACCGTTCTTAGGGACAGATTGGCGTTGCCCGGTTGTGACCTGAACAGTGATGGCCGCATAGATTTGCTTTCATTTGGTATGAGGCATGTGGAAAACGGAGCCGTACTTGATGGTCCTGCATCTGATGGCACCGGCGAAATCATCAGTGCAAAGAAATATATAAACTACCGTTTGCCTGACGGAAATTACAAGACAGAGCAGATGGTGATACTGACTCAAGATGAGTATGAATCCTGTTTCGATCCGGAATCCTGGTATTCTCCAACAGCATGGAACGGTTTGATTTCTCCTGGAGGCAGAAGCTTCAATGCAGCATCGGCCGGTCTGGGTGCAGTTTCTTTGGCCAGGGCTCCTATGCGGATTGACACCAAAGTTGCATCGGCTCTAAGGTCCGCTACCGCCAATGCGCCTTTAAGGGCACAGGCTATGGGTACCTACATTCCGGCTCCATCCAAGGCCATTGACCTTAACGCTGACGGGCTTGTGGATCTGGTTGATGAGAAAAACGGCATAATCTATTTCAATACCGGTGATGACCGATGGATAATCAATGAAATAGGCGGTCAGGTAATCACTGCCGACCTTAACGGTGACGGCATACAGGATTACATTTTCCCGGGAGCGAATCTGGAACTGCTGGTCTATACAGGAGCCGGTGAATTCAACAAGCAGATACTTTATCGTAATGCTGCTGTTGACAAGGATATGTACTGCTATGATTTTGACCATGACGGCGATGTGGATATCCTTGTTACATTCTCTGCTCCGCTCAACCGTTCGGAATATGCATATACCGTGTTCTTTACCAATGACGGCAACGGAAACTTCACCCAAAAGGATGAGCAGGATTACGGTGACCTGAAACTCTATTTCGGAAACTGTCAGGATATTGACGGTGACGGATATATGGATATGCTGGCATTCAACTGTTATAAACCTGAATATTACCAGTATAAGAAATACAATTGGGATATTGAAGATTATGTGGTGGAGAAAAGGACAGCAGAAGAATCATGGTATGTTGACGGCAGTGTCTATTTCCTTAAAGGTAAGCCTGATCTGACGTTCAGCAATCCCATCAAATTGTTTGATGCTTTTGAACCGCATTGGGAAGAGCCTCAGGATGAGGATTCAAGAGCGGATATCAATTATTTCTGTGGCATAAGGACAGAAGGTATGAACGATTATAAGCTGAATGCCGAGGATATTGACAATGACGGGAAGATTGAGATCTGGCTGTCACGTTCAACAGATGAATATGATTATTACAGTTATGAAAATGAGCTTGATTTAAAAAAATACTTCAATGTTGACGATGCCATAACCAATACAGCACCCGAAACTCCAGGCAAACCTTCTGCAATATATGAAAACGGATGGCTTATGGTAAATTGGGACGCTGGCCATGATGCTGAGACACAGACCATGGATTTGACATACGCATTGCGCATAGGAACTACTCCAGGTGGATGTGACATACTGCGCGCCAATGCCAACGCCGATGGTGCCCGTCGCAATTTTCTGGACGGTAATATGAACAAGAACCACAGCTATTCTATTGATTTGGGCAGTTATCCTCCATCGGACATTTACATTGCCGTACAGGCTATTGATGCCCAGCATAAAGGTTCAGCCTGGTCTGAGGAGACTGTAATAGAGCATAATGCCCTGCCTGCATCATTTGCTGTTGATAATGAAAGGATTAATTTGAGTGATACTGTGACAGTCTATTTCACACCTATGCCAAACGGTTATTCACACCAGTGGAAAATTGAAGACGGGGCTATTGTGGAAAGAGCCAACAGTTCACTTAAGATCTGTTTTGGTAAATCCGGCAACAAGGGTATAACGCATGTACTGACGGCTGGTGATGGTAAGACAGCTCAATACGTCGTTAATGTCGCGGTTAATGGAGTCATGCCTGGAGAGGTCAAATCCATGGATGAAACAACATATAATATGTTGAAAAGTATGGGGTGGGCTGATGAAGCCATACCTGCTGACTACAATTATGACGGTTATCATGACTTTGTGTACTATGATGTAATATGGCGTGGTTCTGAGAATCTGAAGATATCAAAAGCTCCGGGAGTTTGGAATACGGATTTGTCTATGGGCGGTCTGTGGCTTGATTGGGACCATAACGGATCTGCCGATTATATGTATAAACAATACATTCCATGGGATAATGCGATCTACTATTATCTGGCTCATAATGGTACAAGTAACCTTTCCTCAAGACAGTCAGATGATGGATTGAGATGGATGTTTGACTACTTGGAAGAAGAGATTGATGATGAATACAGTGAAACGGCATCCATGTTTCCCGTTGACCTCATGCATGACGGCTATTATTCCATGTTTGGAAATAGATATGACCATAATAATTCCCAAGTGAAAGACTACCTCATATTCAAGCGTAACCAGGAGGGGAATTATGAGTCATGTGTTGCCATTCCTGCCGAAGATATTGGTCGGATGAATTGGATAAGTCATACCAAGGACCTTAATCATGACGGCTATGCTGATCTGGTAGGTTTTGATACTGAAAAAGATTATCTCTCAAATATGCTCTTTTTCTATAATCATGGTGAAAAAGGTGTTGAGACGGCTTCTGTTCCATTGGAGAAGAAAATCCATATTGATGACCTGGGTGGCTTATTTGATAACTTGAGAGGTATATCTCTTGTTGATTTCAACAATGACGGTTATTATGACCTGTTCTCGTATAGAAAGATTGATTCTGCTCCATATATCTTGTGGAATAATCAGAACGAATCGTTCTCTGCTCCATATGTATTTCCTATAGGTGACTTGCAGGGTTTCTATGTCCCCAAAGAGTATTATCATCCTTTTGACTATACCTTTGCTGATATGAACAATGACGGATATCTGGATGTCGTTTCACTTCAGCCCAACAGGTCAAAGGATAAGACTGGTCTTTATGTCTTCTATATGGGTGCTGATGGTGTGACAGATCAAGGGTTTGTCTATACCTGGTTTGATAATTCAATGCTGAATCAGGTCAATGCCAAGTGGGTGGCGACTTGGGCTGATTTTGAAGGATATGAGTATCAGGTCCTGCAGCCGGAGAATGAGAATACCAAACCGGCAGCACCTACAGGCGTGCGTGCCGTGCAGACTGCCGATGGTATGCTTATAGAATGGGATGGTGCCAAGGATGATTATACCCCGGCTGTCCAGATGAGGTATAACCTTTCAGTGAAACATAAAGGAAAGACCGGTGCAGGTGCGTTCGTGATTTCTCCGCAGAATGGCTTGAATGCGAATGCTGCTTACCTGCCCGGCTATGAGTATATCGCTGCGACCAGGTATGAGGTTCCCATTTCAGCAATGACAGTAGGTGAGTATGAGATTCAGATACAGGCAATAGACCTGCTTAACGAGATGAGTGAGTTCTCTGCTCCTGTTACCGTAAGTATCGACCGCCAGGTGATAGAAGCTCCCACTTTGGTGAGCATCGGGAAGGAAACAATCATCACTTACATGGGCGAGAGCACGTCGGGTAATCCTGCATGGGATTTTGATGGCGGGACAGTTGTAAGCGGCAATGGTTTCGGTCCGTATCATGTGAGTTGGAATGCCGGTGGCGTAAAGACAATCAAGCTTACCCTGAATGGAAAGACCTATGAGCGTATGATAGCCGTCGATGTCAACGACGCCCAGGTTACACTGCCCAGGTATCTGTTTGAGGGCTTTACCTCAACAGTCGATATCCCTGATGGAATGTCAGCCAAATGGAAACGTACTGACGGTCAGGATTGGGATGATGACATCTATGCATCCGGCAATATGATTACAGTCAGTGAAGGAGCGTCTTGCGGATCTTTGGGATTGCAGCTTACTTTGACAAATGCAAACGGCACGTCAAAGACATTCAATCAGGAAGTGGAGATTCTTGGTACTGACCAGATCCCGTATATAACGCTGATTGGTGCCGATGCGTCCGGTCATAACGTTATTGGATTTGATGCCGATGCCGATTATTTCCCGCAAGTGGTCATCCTTAAGGAGACTAACGTCTATAACCAGTTTACGGAGCTGGCCAGAGTTCCTGCATCGGATGGCACATATACCGATTTGGCATCTGATTTGGGAGTAAAGACGGAGCGTTATGCTATGGTGGGCGTTATGGCCGACGGATTGCTTTCTCCCCGAAGCGATGTACACATGAGCGTACACATGACCATTAACAGAGGTTTGCAGGACAATAGCTACAATCTGATTTGGAATAAGTATGAAGGCGCTGTAGTTCAGACTTATAACATACTTCGCGGTTCGTCGCAGTCGGCATTGACACAGATCGCGTCGGTATCGGGAGCCAGCACTTCTTATACTGATGTCGCGGCTGATGCCGGGCAGCCATATTATGCTATAGAGTATGTGTTGTCAAATTCGGCTCCGGGTTCTGCGCAGCGTCAAACTGTGGCCTACGCTCCGTCACGAGGCGGCCTTACGGGCCGAAGCAACACCGTAAATACGGGTACGGCATTTAAGGCTACATACGTTGAGCGGTTGTCAATCCTGTCATCCAACAACAGCTATACTCTCAGTGACGCAAAACCGGCTATTTACCTTTATGCTGAGATATTGCCCGTCACCGCCACTTATCAGTCGGTAACCTGGGAGATAATTTCGGGCGACGACCTGGCAACAATTGATCACGGATTGCTTGTGGCCCGGAATCCTCACTCTGGCGGTACAGTTACGGTTAAGGCGACAGCTGTTGATGGCTCGGGAGTGAGTGCCACTATACAGATACAGGTTGAGGCTTCCAAATTCACGGTCTCGTTCGTTGATTGGGATGGTACAGTATTGCAGCAGTCTGAGATGGAATATGGTACTGTTCCCGAGTACAAGGGTGCTGAACCTGTCAGAGAGTCAACCGATGATTATAACTATTCATTCACTGGCTGGTCTCCGGAAATATCGGTCGTGACAGGAAATACCATTTATACAGCCACGTATAACCAGACTGAAACAGTTGTTCCATACATTGATGCATACAAAACCAAACCCAATCGTGCGGTAAAATATATTGATGAGAAAGGCAATCTGTTCCTGATTTTGCCCGATAACCGTAAGTTCAATATTATGGGTGTAGAGATAAAGTGAAGGATATATATTAAGGTCAACCATACTGAATATGTTGAAGAAAACAAGAATTGTGCTTGCAGTGCTGTTCCTTGTGGGAATAACACTGCTGTTTACAGGAATCGGGCAGAACTGTTGGGGCTGGATGGCAAAGCTCCAGTTCCTGCCTTCGCTGCTTGCCCTGAACTTTGCCGTGATTGTAGGCGTTCTTTTGCTGACGCTGCTGTTCGGGCGTATCTATTGCTCCATAATATGTCCTATGGGTATATTCCAGGATGTCGTAATCTGGATACGCCGTAAGGGTGAGAAACTTTTCAAGAAGAAAACACACAAGTTCAAATACGTGAGTGAGCACAGATGGGTGCGCTACGCAGTGTTGGTACTTTCTATAGTATCAATCATTGCAAGCGGCCAGATGCTCATTGCCCTGATTGCACCTTACAGCGCTTACGGCCGTATGGTCCAGTCAATAGTGGCAACAGCATCCGGTTCTGTTACATTGCCTCTGTTGCTTACCGGACTGCTTACTCTCATAATAATCTGCGTTTGTGCATGGATGTGGGGGCGTGAATACTGCAACACCATCTGTCCTGTAGGAACTCTCCTGAGTCTTGTAAGCAGGTTTTCACTGATGCGTCCCGTTATTGATGAGAGCAAATGCATAAACTGCGGCAAGTGCGGACGTCAGTGCAAGGCAGGATGCATCGATACAAAGAACCACAAGATTGACTACAGCCGTTGTGTGGATTGCTTTGACTGCATAGAGACCTGTCAGGATAATGCCATAAGTTTCAGGTATGCCGCAAGAAAGGCAGCTCCCGCTCCCGCAAATGACAGCGTGGATGATGGCCGGCGCGCTTTCCTGGTAACCGGTGCCGTGTTGGCTGCAAGTGCTGCCGTACATGCACAGGACCATATGCACGGTGGATTTGCCGAGGTAATCGATAAGAAATCCCCCAATCGCTCGGAGCGTCTCGTTCCGCCCGGAGCCGGCAGTGTAAAGAATTTCTATGACCACTGCACAGGTTGCCAGCTCTGTGTAAGCGCCTGCAAGAATAAAGTACTGCGCCCGTCATCGGACCTGGAGTATTTTATGCAGCCGGTCATGGAGTATGACAAGGGTTACTGCCGTCCGGAGTGCAACGCCTGCAGTCAGGTCTGCCCGGCCGGTGCAATCAAGCCGGTCAGCGTGGAGCAGAAACTGGCTGTACGTATAGGTGTAGCTCATGTAAATCTGGACCTCTGCCTGCCTGCGACCGGTAAGGACAGTTGCGGTAACTGCGCATATCACTGCCCGTCGGGCGCCATAAGGATGGTGCGTCAGCCAGGCTCCCGTAACCAGATACCTACAGTTTCCGAGGATCGCTGCATAGGCTGCGGTGCATGTGAGAACCTTTGTCCCTCACGTCCCATAAGCGCCATCACAGTTAACGGATTATCTATTCACCACAATGCTTGACACACTATGAAAAGAAGAGATTTCCTTAAATATATGGGCGCAGGTGCAGCCGCACTGGCTCTTGATTCCTGCACTCCCAAGTCTGCCAAGAATCCCGGCAAGGCCGGTACATCAAACAAGGACCTGCATGGAAAAATGCTTCAGCACTATCCCGGCATAGGAGTGCTGGGTTACGGCTGCATGCGCTGGCCACAGAAACGTAATGAGCAGGGACGCAACGTGATAGACCAGGATGAGGTTAACCGCCTGGTAGACTTTGCACTGGAGCATGGTGTGAACTATTTTGACACATCGCCCGTATATCTGGGTGGTGACAGCGAGCGTGCCACTGCCGAGGCCCTGAACCGCCATCCGCGTGAAAGTTGGATACTGGCAACCAAGTTGTCGGTATTCGGCAATTCCACATATGACGGTTGTGTGACCATGTACCGCCGGTCACTGGAGATATTCAGGACAGATTATATAGACTATTATCTGCTGCACTCCATCCAGGACGGCAACGATTTCCGTAACCGTTTTGAGAATACCGGAATCATGGAGTTCCTGGTTGCAGAACGTGAGGCCGGTCATATCCGAAAGCTGGGATTCTCGTTCCACGGCCACAAGGACGGATTTGACCAGATGATGGCACTGCACGACAAATACCACTGGGATTTTGTCCAGATACAGATGAACTACGTGGACTGGGAGCATCCCAACGGTCGCAACACCCGGGCCGATTATCTGTATGCAGAACTCGATAAGCGTGAGATCCCCATCGTTATCATGGAGCCTCTGCGCGGTGGAGCCTTATCGGATGTGCCCGCACAGATTGCCGACCAGCTTAAGCAGCGGGAGCCCGAGCGCTCAATAGCATCATGGGCGTTCCGCTACGTGGGCAGTTTCCCGCGTGTGCTGTGCGCTCTGAGCGGCATGACCTATATGGAGCATCTGCAGGATAATCTGGAGTCATTCCTTGATTTCCAGCCTCTTGACGATGAAGAAAAGAAGTTCCTGCTTGATATGGCAACCCAGATGGAGGATTATCCGCTGGTCAAGTGCACCGCCTGCAACTACTGCATGCCTTGTCCCTACGGCATCAACATACCCGGCATATTCAAGTTCTACAATGACAATATCACCGCCGGTACATACGTAAAGAGCAAGGAGCAGGAGGGTTATGCACGTGCCCGCCGCAAGTATCTGCTGGCCTACAACGAAGCCATTCCTACAGTACGTCAGGCCGATCACTGCATAGCCTGCCGCCGCTGTGAGAGGGACTGCCCGCAGAATATCCGCATCCCGGACGAGTTACGCCGTATTGACCGCTACATAGAGAGTCTGAAGAGGGAGACCATCGAGTGAATTAATTTTTCAGGGGGCACACCAAACGGTCATATGTAGTGCCGAATACCATTATCCGGCCATCGTGGCGGAAACCGTGACTCTTATACAGATGGTAGGCTGTTCCGTTGTCCGGATCGACTGCAATGGTTGCCAATGGTATGCAAGCCTCGTCACGCAGGCGAAACATCTCCTTGATGAGTGCCGATGCTATGCCTTTATTCCGGTATTGGGGAAGTACTGCAAGTGAATCCAGATAGTATTCACCTGCAGTTGCCTCATCGTCCATATTATGATAGTCTTCACCTACATACATTGATATCAGTGGGAATGTAACATCACGCATCTGTCTGTAGCGTGCACCGTCATATGCCACCATCAGTCCGGCAGGAATATGGTTGTAAAGTGCAATCGTAGCGTTGTGCCAACTGTATAACGTGTCTTCGCGGCGGCAGATTCCCGCCAGATGCTCTATGTGTTCATTGTCGGTTTCATCGATATGCAACGCCCTCAGAACGTTTTCGGCGATGAACCTTGAATCGGCCCGGGTGGCCTTTCTTAATGTGATTCCTGTTTCCATCGTTCTGCAAATATATCCATTTTTGACTACCTTTATGCCGTGTAGTATTAATTTGATGAGAGCAGATATACCATACGTTCAGCAAAAGTTCAGGGAGTTTAACCGGCAGATGTTTGACGGCAGGCTCCCAGAACCTCCTGTATCCATCACCAATGCCAAGACTTATCTGGGCGTGTGTGCGTACCGCAAGCACCGCAAGTGGAACGGCAGGCTGGAGTATTCGGACTTCAGGATACGCATAAGCCGGCGGTTTGACCTGTCCCGGGATGAGATTGATGATACCATAATCCACGAGATGATACATTATTATATAGGTCTTTTCAGTCCTGCCGATATGCCCGGCCACAGCGCTCTGTTCCGCCGGATGATGGCCGATATCAACACGCGGTACGGCCGGCACATAAGCGTATCGCACAGGCTCACCCCAGATCAGCAGGAGCAGGCAATCGATAACCGGCCCAAAAGACATATCGTAGCCAAGGTAGTACTCAAAGACGGCCGCACCGGCATCAAGGTAATTCCCTGCATGGAGCGCCTCATACGCCGTTACCACCGCGGAATGATGGCCAGCGGTAAAGTAAGTTCTATAGAGTTCTTCCAGACCACCGATCCCTTCTTCAACCGCTTTCCCAGCTCATCGGCCTTTACCGTTTACTTTCCGGACCCCGATGTCCTGGCGCAGCATCTCCCTGATTCCTCCAGAGAATAGTTTACTCGGTATCGGTGAAGAGCTTGTCCAGATCAAAATTGAAACAACCGTATTTGACGGCCATGAATCTGGGTGGCTCTTTCTTGAGTTGTTGGGTGATTATGATATTGCCGCCTCCGTATTTGTCGGGCTTGAAGTAGAGTATCAGTTCCTGGTCGTCGTCATTTATCTGATAAATAGTCTCAAACTCCTTCTCCTGGATTGTTGAGACCACTGACTTCTGCAGTTCCTCTGTCATATCTGTTCCGTTATCCTGACGGGTGGCCGATACCATCTCGATGCCGGATATATGACTTACCAGGTACTCTACATCGATTCCCTTGATTTTGGGTACTCCTCTATTCATGTTGGGATTACCACGGCTGACACCGGCTGTGTAGAAGTATTCAACTCCTTTTGAACGTGATATGCTCCCGAAAAAGCCTTTCTGGGCGCTTGCTCCGCCTGCCATCATGAGCATAAAGAGCATTATTATCAGTTTGTGTGTTATATGTTTCATATCTTATGTTCTTTTTCAGAATAAAAAATCAATTGCATCATCCGTATTCTGGGACCCCAGTTCGAAAGCATAGAACAGCAGATCCATGGCCTCGTCGGTTTTGCGGATATCATTATTGTGTTCCCTGATACCCAGAAGGATAGCTGCGGCCAGGCATGCGGCTATTCCGGCAGCCGGTAAAATGCGACGCAGGACGATATTGTGTCTGCGGGCAGCCTTCTCCTGCTGCTCCCATATGTCAATCTGCATGGAAAGACGTTTCTCCAGATCCTTGGGTACGGGAATCTTTTCCAGTTCTTTGTAATCAATCTTATCCATTTGTATGTCCTTTTAATTTGTCTGTCAGTTTGTTCTTTGCTCTCATAACTATCTGCCTCAGGTAGTTCTGTTTCAGTCCGGTCTCCTGCTCAAGTTCCGTGTATGATTTGCTGTCTATCACGTGCATGCTCAGAATCTTGCGCTCACCCGGCGGCAGTTCATCGATCGCCTTCATCACGCGCCGGTTCTCGCTGCTTTTTACAAGCATATCTTCAGGGTTGTCATCGTCTATGGGATGATCGGACACCTTGTCTATATCGGCCTTGATGTCAATCTGCGTTCTGCGTTGCCTGTCATAGAACAGGTTCTTGACAACGGTTATCAGGTATGCATCGGTCTCAGATTCCGGAGGCAGTATGTCGCGTTTCTGCCACAGCCGTAGGTAGGTGTCCTGCACAAGGTCCTCGGCGTCCTGAACGTTTTGCGTCAGTGACCAGGATATCCTGTACAGCAACTTATGCTGTTTCAGATAGCGTTTCTTAAACTCTGCAGAATCCATCCGGCTGATTTATCAGAAGAATATTCTAAACGGTCTTCTACGGAAATGAACTATGGACTGTACATTCCGTTTGGGCGAGTAAGTCACCATGACCACACCGGGACTTAATATGAATTTCTCGTCGGTGTAATAGAAAGCCATGCCGCTGTTTTCGGGCATCATTCTTGCAAACGCTGCTGCAATTTCCTTATTCCTGCCTTCCAGGTAGATCGTGTCCGCTGCGTTGTTCAGTTCAAACTGTGAGTACGTATCATGCGAATTGTCCAATTCGGCTGCGAAATCCTTGATCTCATTGTCAAGTCCTACCAATATTTCGCATTTGACTCTGCTTGTCCTCCTGTGCAAAACTTCAAAAGTGGACGATGAAATCGGAAGCATACTCATTATGCTGTCCACCGAAATACTGTCGCCGTATGCATCAAGAATATCCTTTTGGGCTTTCTTCATCGATTTTTTGAAGGTTCGCTTGGCGGTCTGGCGGTTGGTGATGTTAACGTAGAAGGTTAACGGTTCGTTGCGGGTTTCCTTGATAATGGTGCTGACTGTATTTTTGCGCGCCATAATTATGTTGCCGGGTGCTGCAAGTAGCGCAACGATTGCAAACAATATTACTTTTTTCATAATTGTTTTAGTTGTTTTGGTTCATAACTGTTGAAACGTTTCCAACAGGTAAACGGGACTATGATGTTTTCTGTTACAAGCAAAGTTACGTTTTTTATTTGCGAATCCGGATTTTTATGACTATCTATGTGTCATGAAAAGGATTATGCTATGCTGCAATATGAGATATTAAAGAAGGAGGATATCAAGGAGGCTTCAGAACTGGCCGCCAGAGCCTATTTTGATTATATCTACATAACCATCTTTTTCCCCGGCGTAAAGGAGCGGCAAAGGGGGTTGGCCCGATTCCTGGCTATTAACAGGAAAGGAAACTTTAAGGGCTCACATATGCTGACCGCACGTCTGGACGGCCGGATGGTGGCTGAGGCGTCGCTTGAGCCACCTGGCTACAAGCAGCCATCGGTACTCAAGTTCATTCTGAGCGGTTACCTGAAGATGTATTTTCTTACCAATTGGAAGCACCTGCATGCTTTCCTGGCAAAGGATGAGGAGGCCGGTACCCCGTGCCATGATTATCAGAAGAACAATCCTGATGTATGGTACCTGAGTATGATTGAGGTTGATCCGCAGTTTCACAGTCAAGGCATAGGCACTCAGTTCCTTTCTTATCTGGAGGATTACGTTCGCCAGCGCGGAGGCAAGACTATGGTGCTGTTCACCAACAACCGGGAAAACCTTAGTTTCTATACGAAACGGGGTTATGAGGTGTTCCATGAGTATGAAATAAGCCATAACGGGCAAACCATGGGCAACTGGAGTTTGAGGAAATCCCTGTGAGCCTAAGGCTTCTTTCGCCAAAGTGTCCCACACTCACCCTATTGAGAATACGTTTTCTCGCGGGTTGGTGTGGGACATACCCTCATTTTAGGGGTATGTCCCACACTTATCGGCCCCAGGAGTGCTGTGGCGGGGGTGAGTGTGGGACACTTTGGCGAAGCGCAAAATGCAACCCGGTTGCATGAGCGACTCTCTACCTTTGCAGCGGAAATCAAAAAAAGTACGCTATATGATACACGAACATAATCATCACGAAGAGGAAGAGGAGGAGGGCCGCGGCCGCATAATCAAAATCATTTCCGCATCGGTTCTGCTCATTGCCGCATCAATAATTGAGCACAAGACCGATTGGGCTGATTGGCAGTATCTGCTGCTGTTCCTTGTCCCTTACCTGATTGTGGGCTGGGAAACCCTCAAGGAGGCTGCAGAAGCCCTGTTTGAAGGCGAGCCCATGAGCGAGGATTTCCTTATGAGCATAGCAACAATCGGTGCGCTTGCCATAGGATTTATGCCCGGAGCCGAGACCCAGTTTGCCGAGGCCGTATTCGTAATGCTGTTCTTCCAGATAGGCGAGGCGTTTGAGGAGGTGGCCGAGGGCCGAAGCCGCAAATCGATTGAGCACCTTATGGATATACGTCCCGATACCGCCAATGTGGAGCGTGACGGAAAGTTGATTACGGTTGCTCCCGATACCGTCAATCCCGGCGAGATAATTGTAATCCGCCCAGGTGAGAAGGTGCCTATGGACGGTGTGGTAATAGAAGGTACATCAAGCCTTGATACCGTGGCGCTTACCGGCGAGAGCATGCCCCGCAGCGTAAACAAGGGCGATGAAATCCTTTCCGGCTGCGTAAACCTGAACGGCCTGCTCAAGGTGCGCACCACAAAGGCGTTTGCCGAGTCTACGGTATCCAGAATCCTGGAACTTGTGGAGAACGCAGCCGAGAGCAAGAGCCGCAGCGAGAGTTTCATTACAAGGTTTGCACGCATATATACACCTATTGTAGTAGGTCTTGCAGTGCTGGTTGCAGTGATTCCAGGTCTTATAACCGGAGAGTGGGCCACGTGGATATATCGCGGACTGCTG
>Ga0247608_10004185_pt1 | contig 16335 bp, 2 predicted proteins | sample 176DNAGHGlowgp2_FD_193490 | JGI IMG/M metagenome (GOLD analysis project Ga0247608, IMG submission 193490) | Sheep rumen microbial communities from Palmerston North, Manawatu-Wanganui, New Zealand - 1766 DNA GHGlow gp2 | ecosystem: Host-associated > Mammals > Digestive system > Stomach > Rumen ... | reverse complement strand
TGAACACCTCCGGCAGCAACAACATCGGCGGCATCTTCGGCGCCACCTATCCGAACAATGGCAGTACGTACATTCAGAATTGCGGTGTCACCGGCAGCATCACGGGCTACTATCCCGGCGGTATGTCGGGCAACGCGGAACGTTCCTACACGACCAATTTCTACTTTGCAGGTACCCTTTACGCTTACGGCACGAACTATGGCGGTGTCGCGGCCCACGGCGGCAGCTTCACAAACTGCTATTCCTACACGCAAGTGTTGAGTTCCACTTCGCAATCCTCCGCCTCTTCCGACGGCACTCCGGTCACCCAGACCGAGATGCAGTCCGCGAACATGATCACGCTCCTCGGCGACGCCTTCAAGGAAGACAACGGTATCAACAACGGCTACCCGATCATGTCGTACATGGCCGGCGTGGACCCGGTGGCGGTGAGCATCTGTCAGGGCGAGACGGTCACGCTGACCGCCTTCGGCTACGATTCCTATCTGTGGGACAACGGCGCGACCTCCGAGAGCATAACGGTCTCGCCCACGACCACCACGACCTACTCGGTGACGGGCACGCTGAACGGCGTCTCCGCCACGCACACCTCCACCGTCACGGTCTTTCCTCAGGCGGTGATCACGGCTACGGTTGTGCCCTCCGCTGACGGACAGACGCACGGCACGGTGACTCCGGAGACCTCCACGGTTCCCTGCGGCAGCTCGCAGACCGTCACGTTGACCATCACCCCGGATGTCAACTGGCATATCTCCCGTATCGTGCAAGACGGTGTCGTGTTGCGCGAGGACGACCCCACGGACGGTTCCGTGGTCAACTTCACCATCGACCCGCAGGGCACTCTGGCCAATGTGCAGGTCTATTTCGACAATCTGTATAATATCACCGTCAGCCAGCAGTTGGATGACGGTTCCCCCATTTCGCTGTCCAATTTGGTCAGTCCCTGGGGCACCAACGGCGTCTATGCGGCCACGGCCGGCAACGACCTGACCTACACGTTCACCAGCTCCGACCGCTACCACGTCACCGATGTGGAGATTGACGGCGCGTCGCAGGGGGTCATCTCCTCCTATACGTTCTACGGTGTGGACCAGACCCACAGCATTTTGGTGACCTACGCCGACAGCTGCGGCATCTTCTCGTTGCCGTACGCGGAGGATTTCAGCAACGGTTTCTCCGAATGCTGGTCGAAGAGCTCCACCTACAGCAGTACCTACCCCTACATCTCCTCTTCCCGTCTCTATTTCTACACCAGTTCCACCGCCTACACATTGGCCGTGCTGCCCGAAGTGACAGATGACCTGCTCTACCAAGTGAACGAGCTGCAGATCTCCTTCAACGCGCAGTACAGCACGCTGAGCGACTATCTGCAAGTGGGTGTGATGACCGACCCCTCGGATGCCAATACCTTCATTCCGGTGGAGAACGTCCTGAACACGGCCACCAGTGTGATGGAGAACCATGTGGTCTATTTGGGTAACTACACTGGCAATGGCAAGTACATCGCCCTCAAGTGGTTAGGCACCGCGTATGGTAGCTGCTATCTCGACGATGTGGTCGTGGATGTGGCCCCGACCTGCTCCAACGTGACGGATTTGCAGGTGAGCAACATCTACGGCACCAACGCCACCCTGACTTGGACGCCCAACGCCATGGGCGACGCGGTCAACTATGTCATCGAGGTCTCTGAACCTGGCGATGTGGTTGCCACCGAATATTTCACCACGGAACCCTCCTATCTGCTCACCGGTCTGAGCGAACAGACGAGCTATACGGTGTCCGTCTATCCAGACTGCGGCGGCAACGACTACGGCGCCCCCATGACGGTGAACTTCACCACCCCGTGCGTCGCTCCCATCGAGGCTGTGAACAACAGCTACCCGACCTCCACCTACAGCACTGAAGGCAACCACTTCCCGATGTCCAACCATTACCTTAACTCTTTCACGGAGCAGATCTATCTGTCTAACGAATTGAACAACGTGTCGGCCGACTTCAGCGGCATGTCCTTCCAGTACAATGACGGTCAGGTGATCACCCGTACGTTGGACATCTACATGGCGCACACCTACGACTCCGCATTCGTGCAGAACGTGTGGGCCACCCCGTCCGACAGCTACGTGCACGTCTATTCCGGTCCGGTCACGTTCAACAATACCGGCACCGACCGTTGGGTTGATATCGCCTTCGACACCAACTTCTACTACAACGGTTACGACAACCTGCTGCTGATTGTCAACGACATCACTGGCAGCACGGTCAGCAATAGCAACGCGAAGTTCTACACCATCAACTATTCGACGAACCGTTCGCAGTGCGAATACAGCAATGATACGGATGCCAACTGGAGCATCACGAATTTGCCGGCGACCGGCCGTGTGAAGACGCAGGTCAACAACATTCGTCTGACTGCCTGCGACGTGGTGGGCTGTATCGCGCCGAACACCCTCACCGTGGGTATGACCGACGCCTCTTCTGGCGAAATCTCTTGGTACAATCCCAACGCCTCTTCGACCTGCGAAGTCGAGTACAAGGCCGTTTCCGATGCTGACTGGACCTCCACCGGCACCGTCAATGGTTCCTCCTATACGATTTACGGTCTGGACGCCAACACGCAGTATCAGGTGCGCGTGCGTGCTCTCTGCGGTAGCGCCAGCACCAGCGAGTGGTCCGAGACGGTGACCTTCCGTACCGAGTGCGAGGCCATCGTGACTCTGCCTTACGTTCAGAATTTCGACACCGACACCTACGGTTCCGGTACCGAGGCCTACATCTACTGTTGGGACCGCTACACCACGGATCCTTCCAAGCCTGTCCAGATGTACCCGACCTCCGCGGCGCACTCCACGCCCAATGCCATCCGTTTCTACGATGGCGCGAACGTCACCAACATCGCCATCATGCCGAAGGTGGATGAATCCATCAACCTGAACGAGCTGCAGGTGGACTTCTATGTGCGCAGCACCTCTTCCACCGTCCCGGTGATTTTGGAGTTGGGTGTGATGACCGACAAGAGCGACCCGACCACGTTCGAGGTGCTCGACACCATCCCGGCTCCCTATTTGCCGAACAATGAATACACCCTTGTGGAATACTCTCTCGCGAACTACACGGGTTACGGCCACTACATCGCCTTCCGCGCCAGCAAGGGTAACGGCGGTCACAATCTCCGCTTGGACGATGTGACGCTGAACTACATCCCGATGTGTCAGCATCCGGTTAACTTGGCGGTGGATGCGGTGACCTCCGATGAGGCGACCTTCCACTGGTCCGAGGTGGGCGGCGCTTCCGCTTGGTATGTCGAATACGGTCCTGCCGGCTTCACCCCGGGCGATGGCACGACGGAGACCTCCTACGACACGACCTACACCATCAGCGGCCTGAACCCAAACACCCAATACGACGTCTATGTCTGGTCGGATTGCGGTGGCTTGGAGAGCACCTCCATCACCACGACCTTCCGCACCGACTGCGGCCCGATTGTGGAGCTGCCCTTCTTCGAGGATTTCGAGACCGGCGTTTACAACACGGGTATGTACAACTCCTCCGGCCAACAGGATTACATCGTTTGCTGGAACCGTTATGCGTCCGACAACGGCCACCATTTCTACATCCCGACCGGCACCACCTACTCCCACAGTGGATCGCATTATCTGGATGCCCACTGGACCTCCAACTGCTTCAACATCGCCATTGCTCCCGCACTGGATCAGAGCTTTGACATGAGCCAGCTGATGGTCCACTTCTGGGCTTGCAGAACGGGTTCTTCCGGTACGTTGGAGGTGGGTATTATGGATGACCCTGCCGCGGACACCACCTTTTTCCCGATCGACACTATCGACCTCTCCTATATGAACACGTATGCCTACGATGAGAAGTACGTGAAGTTCAACACCTACACGGGCACCGGCAAATATGTCGCCTTCCGTGTGGCGAACGCCTCCAGCTGCGGCTACTACATCGACGATGTGACTATCGACTATGCGCCTGCTTGCTCGCCGGTGAGCAGTCTGGAGATTTCCGACATCTCCGGTACCTCCGCAGTCGTGAGCTGGGAGTCCGGCTTCTTCGGCACGGTTGACAGCTATACCCTCGAATACTCCGAAGGCGGCCAGGATAACTGGACCACGGTGAACAACATCACGGAGACCACCTATCTCTTGGGAGGTCTGAATCATTCCACCTACTATGACGTGCGGGTGAAGACCAACTGCTCGGATGGCACGAACGGCGACTGGGTGATGGAGACCTTCCGCACCAACTGCTTGGTGGGCGGCGATGTGACCGTCGGCGACGGCACCTCCACGAACAGCTATCTGCCTTCCTACAGCTTCTACAACTATTCCTATACGCAGCAACTCTTCCTCGCTTCCGAAATGGGACAACCGAAGAGTATCGAGTCGGTGACGTTTGATATAGCCACCTACGCGGCGACGCGCACGTACAAGATTTACTTGATGCACACTACTGCGACCAGCGTTTCCAGCTGGATTGACGCTTCCAACGCCCAGCTGGTGTTCGACGCATCGCAGCAGATGCAGGCCGGTCTCAACACCTTCCAGTTCTCCACGCCGTTCATGTATAACGGCTCTGACAACCTTTTGTTGATTGTGCTGGATAATACGGGCAGCTACCAAAGTCCCTACAACTATTGGCGCACGCACTCCGCTTTTTCCAACGCATCCCGTTACATCTACCAGGATGGCAGTGCTTACAGCACCTCGTCTGTTCCCGCCTCTGCCGGTACAGGAACCTCCTCCCGTAACAACGTCATCTTCGGCTCTCCGTGCGACACCACCACCACGTGCGTAGCCCCGCACCTGAGCATCTCCGCCATCACCAGCAACGGCGCGACCGTGAATTGGGTGCCCGGCTATATGGAGTCCGCTTGGGAGATGGAATACCGTCCGCTCTCCGACACCAACTGGGTTAGCATGGGCTCGGTCTATTCCATGGCCGAGGTGATCACCGGCTTGAACCCGAACACCCCCTACAAGGTGCGTCTGCGTTCCGACTGTGGCGGCGGCGAGTACAGCTATTGGGCGGAGACGAGCTTCACCACGGCTTGTGGTGCCTTCACCGTCACCCAGGACAACCCGTGGACCGAGGACTTCGAGAACAACACGACGATGACCTGCTTCGATACTCCGGTTATCTATACGAACAGCAGCGGTAGCAGCTATCCCAAGATGTTGCTGAATTACAGCTTGGCCGCCCATTCCGGTGGCAACTCCTTGGAGTTCAAGGGTACGAGCAATATGATCGTGTTGCCCGAGTTTACCAACGACATCCACGACTTGCGCATGTCCTTCTGGGCCACCACGTGGGGCGTGACCACTACGGCGGTTGTCGGTGTGATTACCGATTTGGATGACCCGACCACGTTCGAGACGTTGGGCGATGCCGGTACTCCCGGACCGCGCGGTCCTAACGGCTCTACGGGCAACGGCAACTACATGGGTCCGTTCGACTTCAACGGCGTGCAGGCCAACTCCGGCCGTATCGCCATTCTCTTCTCCGGTGTCACCTCCAGCGATGCCGGTTGGAACTTGGACGACTTCACCGTGGAGCTCATCCCCTCTTGTCCTGCACCCGCGCACACCTCCGTCACCGTCAGCAACGTGACGGCGAACAGCGCTGACGTCTCCTTCACCGATGAGAATGCCACCCATAATGCATGGGTCATCTATTACGGTGAGACGGGCACTCCCACCGACAACTGGAGCTCTGTGAACGTCACCTCCACCTTCAATACCCTTACCGGTCTTTCGTCCAACACGAACTATTCGTTGTATGTGGTGACTCTCTGTAACGGTGTGCCTGGCGACGACCAGACGAACACCGTGAACTTCTCCACAACCACCGTTCCGGCTGTCCTGCCTTACACGACTGACTTTGAAGATGCCGTCGAGACCCAACAGTGGGTTTTCGTCAACGGCACGCAAGCCAATAAATGGTACATCGGCGCGCCGATGATCGATGCCGGCGATGTGAATACCACGGTCGGTGGCACCAACGGTTTGTACATTTCCAACGACGGAGGTTCCTCCAACACCTATTCGAGCACGACCAGCAAGGTTTACGCCTATCGTGACATTTTCGTCCCCGACGGCACCACCGAGCTGGTGCTCTCCTTCGACTGGAAGGCACAGGGCGCCAACTCCCACTATCATTTCCTGCGCGTTTATTGGCTGGATCCCAGTGTGAACCTTACGCCCGGCAACAATCCTCCCGGCTATGACCTCTCTGGTCAGCCCGGTGGCGAGCATTGGTTGGCTGAGCAGAGCACCTGGCAGCATCAGGAGATGGTGATTTCCGCCGACCAGTTCGTGGGCATGGGCGTGGGTGACAGAACCTATCGCTTGGCATTCCACTGGAGAAATGAGAGCTACTCGGTGACCAACCCGCCGGCAGCAGTCGACAATATCGAGCTGCGGGCCATCACATGTGCCACGCCCACGGGCCTCTACGCCAGCAATGTGGGTGAGAACGGCGCCACCGTTTCTTGGAGCGGCAATGCCGACACCTACGGCGTTACCATCACCTCCCCGATGGGTACGGATTACCAGACCACCTCTTCCAACTCCCTGACGTTGACGGGATTGAATCCCAGCACTACCTACCAGGTAACGGTCAGAGCCTACTGTGGCGCCGACTCCTCGATGATTTCCCAGACGTACAGCTTCACCACCGCTTGCGGCGCGATTTCCGTGGCCACCACGCCGTGGACCTCCGATTTCGAGGGCACCGATGCCGAGCTGCTCAACTGCTGGGTTCCCGCGACCACAGGCTACTACAACGGTAACACTTTCCCGCATATCACGAACGCTTCGATTATAGCCCATTCCGGTTCCAGCGCTCTGGAGATTGCCTTCGGCGACATCGTGACCGCCCTGCCGCTCTTCTTGGAGAACCTCAGCGACCTGCAGGTCTCTTTCTGGGCGAAGCACAACAACTACAGCAGCGACAATCCGACGATGGAGTTGGGCTACGTGACCGACCCATACGATGCAAACTCCTTTGTCTCCTTGGAGACGCTGACGAGCAGCACGTACACGCAGGTGACGAGAACCTTTGCCGACCTTGCCGGTCAGAACCTGCCTTCCACCACGCGTATCGCCTTCCGTTACACGCGTCCGACCAGCACCTCCCTCAGTTCCTGGTATGTTGACGATATTGTAGTGGAGTATGTCGGCGGCTCCGGCCCGGTCATCACCGATCCGACGGTGGCCACCAACGCGGCTGAAAACGTCATGCAGACCACGGCCACGCTGAAGGCTACCATCACCAATCCCGACAACGTGACCATCACCGCGAAGGGCTTCCAATGGAAGACCACGACCGGCGGCACCTACACGCAAATTGCAGGTACCGGTACGGGCAACACCTTCACCGCCAACCTCACGAACCTGACGCCCAACACCTCCTACACCTACAAGGCCTTCATCACCTTCAACGGCACGACCGTCGAGGGCAGCGAGATGACCTTCACCACGCTACCAGACGACACGCCCGAACCGTGTAATACGCCCACCGGCTTGACCGTCAGCGAGGTGACCGATATGAGCATCACCATTACGTGGGATGCCGATGCCAACGTCAGCAGCTGGAACATCCAGTACAGCGCAGCGGGCGGCACCTTGAACTCCGCGACCTCCACGACCAACAGCTACACCATCACAGGTCTGACCCCGGAGACCACCTATAGCATCCAGGTGCAGGCCAACTGCGGCAACGGCAACTTGAGCGAATGGACTTCCGCCGTGACGGGCACCACCACCGTGGGCATCGACAGCTGGTTGGCCGGCAGCGTGACCCTGTTCCCGAACCCGGCGCGCGAGGTTGTCAATGTACAATGTACAATGAACAATGTACAATTGACAGGGGAGTTGAGCGTGTTTGATGTGTACGGCAAATTGCTGCAAATTGTACCGATCACTTCTGAGATTACACCCATCAACGTTTCTAACCTTGCCGACGGCATGTATTTCGTGCGCGTGACCACCGAGGCGGGCGCCGTGACGAAGACGTTCGTCAAGAAGGGTTAAGGGTTATGGTTTAAGGTTTATGGTTTAAGGTTTAAGGGTTAAGGTTTAAGGGTTAATGAACGGGTACCGGTAATTCTATCGGTACTCGTTTCCTTTCTGGTAGGGTTACGCTGCGCGTAATGATTTGATTACGCTGCGCGTAATAGTTGGGTGCGCTGCGCGCAGAAATCTGGGAAAATCTGATTAGAAAATCAGAGAAAATCTAACGCTCTCGTTCGCACACTATTTCCGTTTTTTGTTTTTTCTTCTTGTTTTTATTAACATACGAAACTTCAATCCGTATATTATCAGATTTAACGGGACACTAATGCCCTAACCCATAAACCCTAATCCATAAACCCTAACCCTTAAACCCTAAACCTTAAACCTTAAACCAAAAAAATGTATCTTTGCGCCGTTTTTTTAACAATATGTTCACCTTAAATAAATCCATAACCAACTAAAAATTCATCATTATGAAAAAACTACTACTATTGATTGTTCTGATAGCGGCGATGTTCGTCGTTGGAGCTCAAACGCAGGTGCCCGTGCTTATCGAAGGGTTCGATGGCGGTGGATTGCCCTCCAGTTGGACGGTGATCGATGCCGACAACGACGCCGACTCGTGGACGCACTCCTCCGCGTTCCCGATTTCCTATTACACCTTCCCGACGCATGCCGGCAGCAGCGGAAGCGTCTATTCCGCCTCCATCGATCTGCAGACCTACGGTTCCCGGACTCCCGACAACTGGCTTGTCTCGCCGGAGGTCTCCCTCTCTGGCAGCAGCACGCTGACCTACTGGGTGAGGATTTCGGACGGATATTACCCAGGCGACAACTACGGCGTCTTCGTGACGACCGTCAGCAATCCGTCGCCTTCCGATTTCACGCAGGTTTTCGTGGAGACCATGACGGCGGACGATGAAGAGTGGGGAATGCGGACTGTCAACCTCGACAGCTATGCCGGACAGACGGTTCGGGTCGCATTCCGCCATTTCAACTGCTCGAACAACGACATTCTTATCCTGGACGATGTCACTGTGCTCTCCACTTCCACGACCACCACACTCTCGGCGACACCCGGGACGTTGGATTTCGGCAATGTCTCCGTCGGCACGGTGTCGCCTTCCAAAACCGTTGTGGTCAGCGCTTTCAATGCCACCGGCCCGGTGACGGCCTCCGTGCCCTCGCCTTTTGAGGTCTCCGCCGACAATGTCGCGTTCGCATCCACAGCTTCTCTTCCGTCCACGGGAGGAACGCTGTATGTCCGCTATGCCCCTGTGGCTGTCGCTGCCGACAGCGTTGAACTGGTGGTCTCTGTGGACGCGCTCACACAGACGGTGCTACTTCGCGGCACAGGTATCGACTGCGGCGATATCACGTTGCCGTTTTTCGACGGATTCGAGGACAATGAACTGAACCCTTGCTGGACAGTGCTCCTTGGCAGCCCCGCCTCGACGATGGTCTATGGCGTGCAGAACCAGTTTGCCGCCTCAGGTCTGCAGTCGCTTGCCCTCTCCCCCCTGTACGCCGACAATTACGACCTCTACCTCATCACCCCGGAACTGCCTGCCTCCGGCCCGAAGATGGTCTCATTCGACCACCGGGGCTATTGGAGCAGCGAGACTTTCGTGGTGGGCTATTCCACCTCCACCAACGATCCGTCCGCGTTCGTCTGGGGACCGACAGTGCAGTCGCCCGCTACGGAAATCCCTTGGAATCATTACCAGAATGTCAACATCCCGGGCAATGCACGCTATGTCGCTGTACACCATACCTCTTCCGACGGAATCATGCTCTTCATCGACAACTTCACCGTCTCGGAGGTCTCGTCCTGCATGGCTCCGTATGACTTGAATGTTGTCAATGTCACTCCCACATCCGCAGACCTTACATGGGCGCAGACTTCCGACAACCTCGACATCTCGCTCTTTTACTTGTCGGATTTAGATACCAATATCGTGGAGGTGCAGGGTACGGTGTTGACCGACGGTGTGTTTACGCTGTACGGACTTACCCCCGGAGCCACCTATACCTGGATGTTGGGGGTGATTTGTGACGGCGATACGCTGATTTCTGATGCCAGCACGTTTGCCACCCCGTGCGAAGCCGTTTCCACGCTGCCATACGTGCAGGATTTCGACAATGTTCCCGTTGACATGCTGCCGCTGTGCTGGTCGCAGCGGAACCCTTACAACGGATTCCCGAAAGTGACGGCTTCGAACGCGCACAGCGGCAACGCGATGGAGTTCCGTTGCGATTACTATGACGATGCACCCGCTTTTGCCGTGATGCCGTTCTTCGCCCACGAGCTCTCCGAACTGCAGGTCAACTTCTGGACTCGCAGAGAGGGCTCGAACTCGGGCTCTTTTACGGTGGGTTACCTGACTGACTTCAACGATGTGTCCTCTTTCGTTCCCGTGGAATCCATCTCTGCGGAGCAGCTTGGCGACAACAACTACCATTTCTTCAATGTCCCGTTTGACGGCATTGACTCCACGCCGGGCATCAACCGGTATGTGGCTTTCCGCTATGAGTCAACGAGCTTGTGGTTTTGGTATCTCGACGATGTGACGGTGGAGGAGATTCCCGATTGTGTTGCCCCGGCAAGTCTTGCGGCAACGGAGGTGACGGATGCTACCGCTACCCTGCACTGGACGGGTAATGGCGACTCCTACAACGTTTTCTACAAACGTGCCGCTGATACGGCTTGGACGACTGTGCCCGGCGTGCTGTTGGGCGAAGGCGGCTATCTGCTCGGCGGTCTCGACTTCAACACCACCTACCAGTGGTATGTGGAGTCGGTGTGCGACAGCTCGTCGATGGCGAGCTATAATGTCGCCACCTTCACGACCGCGTGTGGCGTGTATGCGGCTCCGTTCGTCCAGACTTTCGATGCCGCGGTGCTGCCCGACTGCTGGTCGCGCTACACGGGCCTTGCCGACAGTGTGTTCGCCGGTGCCGCGTTGGCGGAGGCCACTGGCGGCTGGGACTTCAGCAGCTCCCTCGTCTTCGGGGCGTACCATGCCAAGCTGAATATCTACGGCAGTTCGCGTAACCATTGGCTGGTGACGCCGCCCATCGACTTGAGCACCCTCACGAATCCTAACCTCTCCTTCGACCTCGCGCTGACGGACTATGCCAACGCCAACCCCACCGAGACTCCTAACATTCAGAACGATGACCGCTTCATCCTGATGTTCTCCACCGACGACGGTGCCACCTGGAGCGAAGGCGATGCTATCATCTGGAGCAACGACGGCAGTGCCGACCATGTTTTTGACTGGATTCCTGCCACCGGCCATACCGTGAGCGTCTCCTTGGCAGATTATGCCGGCCAGACCATCCGCATCGCCTTCTACGGCCAGTCCACGGTTGCGAACGGCGACAATGATCTGCACATCGACAACGTGACGGTAGGGGAGACCCCGCAGTGTCCCGCACCCACGCTGCTGACGGTCGGCGAGCTGACCTCCTCTTCGGCGACCATCAGCTGGTCGGCGAACGGCGGTGTCACGGCTTGGCAGGTGGAGTACGTATCGCACCAGAGAATCTATGGCACGAACTATTTCGCACCCGACTCTGGTATTACGGTCTTTGTGTATGACACGCCGACGGTCACCCTCACAGGCCTGCAGGACAACACCTTGTATGACGTTTACGTGACGTCGCTCTGTGACAACGGGATGAACTCCGGCTCCCCGTCGGTGACGTTCACCACCAAGATGGAGCCCGTCGCGCTGCCCTATAGCACCGATTTCAGCGATACGGCCGACTACAACTGGCTGATCAACAACGGCAGCGGCATGAACCACTGGCACATCGGCACCGCCGACACCACTCCGGCGCTCTACATCACCAGCGACTATCTGTTCACCCCGCAGTATGTCGTCTCTTCCACCTCGATTGTCTCCGCCGTCAAGACGTTGGCGGTGGGCACGGCCGAGGAGGTTCTCATCAGCTTCGACATCCTGTGCGGCGGTGAGGGACAGTACGACTTCGTCAAGCTCTTCCTCGCGCCCGTCACGGAGGAGTACCCAGCCTCCACCAGTACGTACGAAGCGACCTACGCCTCCGCCACCTATTCCGCGTATGCCTACGACTTCACCGACTATCTGCAGTACTCTAACTACCACAATCATCCCTACAAGTTCAACCTCACCGGTGGCAACACGGTGCATATCGATGCGGTGATGCCCAATCCGAATCTCTCTCCGGACGTCAGCAGCGCGGCGAATCTGGTGTTCCTGTGGCGTAACGACTTCAGCACTGGTACGCAGCCCGGCGCGATTATCACCAACCTTTCCGTGCGGCCGGTCACCTGTCACCAGCCCGGCAGCTTGGCGGTGGGCACGGTCACCGACCACACCGCCCTCATCAGCTGGGTGGCAGGCGGCGGCGAAACGGCCTGGAATCTGGAGTACAAGCCGGAGTCGGCGAGCACCTGGACGGTGGTGCCTGTGACCACGACCACTTACACGCTGACCGGACTCATCCCCGAGACCACCTACTCCGTGCGTGTACAGTCCGACTGCGGCAGCGGTGACCTCTCGGTCTATGCCTATGACTCCTTCATGACGGACACGGCCGCGTCGCTGCCGCCCGTGAATCCCACTGTGACGACGGATTCGCCCGATTTCATCTATTACCACTATGCCGTCCTGCGCGCCACCATCTCGAATCCCGACCATGTGGCGATCTCCTCCCTGGGCTTCGAGTGGAAAGTCGCCGGCAGCGACGCCTACACCCCGGTCACGAGCATTACCTATACCGACACCTACACCTATACCCTCGCAGGCCTGTCGTCCAACACGAGCTATACTTACAGGGCCTTCATCACGTACAACGACACGACGGTCTATGGTGGGGAGATCACCTTCACCACCTTGGAGGATCAGTGCAACCCGCCGACGGATTTCTACCACATCATCAGTGACACGGCCGTCCACATCGGTTGGTCATGGAGCCACGGCGCTGAGTTCTTCACGGAATTCCAGGTCAGTTATCGCCAGCAGGGAACGGAGGCGTGGACCACGGTCTCCAGACACTCCAACGGCTGTGTGATTTATCTGACGGACCTTCTCCCCAACACCTACTATGAGGTTTTTGTGGTGACTGTCTGTGACAACGGGCTGACCAGCGAACCGTCGGACATCTATCTGTTCCAGACGCCCACCACCGGTGTTGACAGCCGGCTTGGGAGCTGCGTGAACCTTTACCCGAACCCCGCCAAGGAAGTTGTCAATGTACAATGTACAATGAACAATGTACAATTTGCAGGGGAGTTGAGTGTGTTTGATGTGTACGGCAAATTGCTGCAAATTGTACCGATTACATCTGATATCACACCCATCAACGTCAGCGGCCTCGCCGACGGTCTGTACTTCGTGCGCGTGACCACGGAGGAAGGCGCCGTGACCAAAACCTTTGTCAAGAAGGGTTAAGGTTTAAGGGTTAAGGTTTAAGGGTTAAGGTTTAAGGGTTAAGGTTTAATGTTTAATGAACGGGTATCGGTAGTTTTATCGGTACCCGTTTCCTCTCAGGTAGTTGGTTACGCTGCGCGTAATAAGTTTGGTTACGCTGCGCGTAATAGTTGGGTGCGCTGCGCGTAATAGTTGGGTGCGCTGCGCGCAGAAATCTGGGAAAATCTAATTAGAAAATCAGAGAAAATCTGATTGCATTCATCAACCATCTAGCCCCTAACCCATAATCCATAACCCATAACCCTGAACCCACTAACCCTCCACTTTGCACGCTGCGGGAAAGTTGATTCGCTCCTTCTTCGATGGTGGTTCGCTCGTGAGCGAACCATGTACGAGCCATGTACGAGCCACGAGCGAAGCATGTATGTGAGAAGGGCGGTGAATGTTAGCGTTGTCGCGGTCTGGATAACCCCCTTGCCGCGTAACCCAAAAAAGTGTACCTTTGCGCTCTGAATATCGGGGCGATGCCCATGAGTAAAGAACGTTAAACATATTATAATGAAAAGAGAAGGAAAACCTACACAGCATTTCTTCACCTATTACAATCGCACGATTGTGGAGAACTGGAACGCGCCGGCGCTGACCGACTACAACGGCACGCGGAGCTACACCTACGGCGAGATGGCCGCACAGATGTTCAAGCTGCAGATTCTGTTGGAACAGGCGGGGCTGGGCCGCGGCGACAAGGTGGTGATATGCAGCCGCAACTGCGCCAACTGGGCCGTGTCGCTGCTCTCGATCGCCGCCAACCGTGGGGTCATCGTCTCCATCATGGACGCCTTCGCGCCTGCCGATGTCGAGAGCCTCACCAACCACTCCGACGCCAAGGCCATGTTCGTGAGCCAGAACGTGTGGAAAAACCTCAATCCGGAACACCTCTCTAATGTGGACCTGGTGATCGACACCGACGACTTCCAGCTACTGTACGCCCGTACGGAACGGCAGCAAACAGCCTACAATCAGTACGGCGCGCTCTATCGCGAACGCTATCCCAGAGGGCTCGGCCGCGAAGACATCCACCTGCCGACCGACAACCTCGACGACCTGATGATCATCAATTACACCTCCGGCACGACCGGTGCGCCGCGCGGGGCGATGCTCACCTACCGGAACATCTCCGCCAACGTGCAGTACAGCCAGGAGGAGATCCCCAACCACTCCGGTTGGACGGAGGTCTGCATGCTGCCGTTAGCCCACATGTTCGGCATGACCATCGAGTTCCTCTACCAAGTGGCGGGCGGCTGCCATGTCTATTTCCTCGGCAAGACGCCGGCGGCGGCCACGCTGCTGAAGTGCTATGCCGAGACCAAACCCTACATGATACTGACGGTGCCGTTGGTCATCGAGAAAATCTTCCACTCGAAGATATTCCCGGCACTGCGGCAGCCGAAGGTGAAGGCGTTGTGGAATACGCCGATACTCTGCAAGATTGTGGAGAAGAAGATTTACAACCAGCTGATGAACGCCTTCGGCGGCAACCTCATCTGGCTGATTACCGGCGGCGCGGCCCTGAACGCTGAGGTCGAGAAGGTGCTGCGGCGCATCAAGTTCCCGCTGGTGGTGGGCTACGGCATGACCGAAGCCGGCCCGCTGGTGAGCTACGAGCACTGGTACAAACAGCCGGTGGGCTCCTGCGGCAAAGTGGTGACCCGTAACGAGCTGATCGTCAACTCTCCCGATCCGCAACATCAGGTGGGCGAGATCCTCTTCCGCGGCGAGCACGTGATGCAGGGATACTACAAGAACGAGGAGGCCACCAAGGCCGCCATCGACAGCGACGGCTGGCTGCACACCGGCGACCTGGGACTGATGGACAAGCAGGGCAACCTCTACATCAAGGGACGCAGCAAGGCGATGATCCTCACCTCCGGCGGACAGAACATCTACCCCGAGGAGCTGGAGTCGAAGCTCAGCACGTTGCCCGGGGTGGGGGAGACCGTGGTCGTGGGGCGCAAGGGCAAACTCGTCGCGCTCGTCTATCCCGACCAAGCCTTCGACTGGAAGACGACCTCCGTGGAAGAGCAGATGCAGAAGAATCTGACGACCATCAACACGATGGTGGCCAAATACGAGCAGATCGCCAGTATCGAGGTGGTGTCCGAACCCTTCGCCAAGACCCCGAAACAGTCGATACGGAGGTTTTTGTATAAGTGATTTGTGATTTTTGAGTTGTGATTTGTGAGTTGTGATTTGTGAGTTGTGAGTTGTGATTTGTGAGTTGTGATTTGAAACAAAAGAGTCCCCCGCGGGGGACTCTTTCGTCTTAATGATGGTTGTTCGTGACAGTTCCCAGCTCACTGATCACTGATCACTGATCACTGATCACTGATCACCAATTCTATTTCAGAAGCTTGAAGAACTCGACCATGAGGTCCCAGCACATCTGGACGGTGGCGATTTCGAGCTTTTCGTCGGGGGAGTGCACGCCGCGCAGGGTCGGGCCGAAGGAGACCATGTCCATGTCGGGGTACTTCTCGGAGAAGAGGCCGCATTCGAGGCCGGCGTGGATGGCCAGCACCTGCGGATCTTTGTGGAAGATGTTGCGGTAGGCTTCGGTGAGCACGCGCACGGCTTCGGAGTTCGGGTTCGGGTTCCAGCCCGGGTAGCCGTCGGAGTTCTCCACGTCGGCGCCGATCATCCAGAAGGTGGTCGATACTTTGTCCACGATGGCGCGCTTCTTGGACTCCACGGAGCTGCGCTGGCTGGTGGTGAACACCACCTCGCCGTCGATGATCTTCACGGAAGCCAGGTTGGTGGAGGTCTCCACGAAGCCGGGGATGTCTTGTGACATGGCGGCGACGCCGTGCGGGCAGACCATAAGGGCG
>Ga0247608_10004183_pt1 | contig 16341 bp, 13 predicted proteins | sample 176DNAGHGlowgp2_FD_193490 | JGI IMG/M metagenome (GOLD analysis project Ga0247608, IMG submission 193490) | Sheep rumen microbial communities from Palmerston North, Manawatu-Wanganui, New Zealand - 1766 DNA GHGlow gp2 | ecosystem: Host-associated > Mammals > Digestive system > Stomach > Rumen ... | reverse complement strand
TTATCATTACGATATTTTTTCTAGCTGTTTATCAGACATTTGTTGTTGTTTACGAAACTCTTCAAAACATTCTTTTTTGAATTCTTCAAATGAAACTCCAAGCATCTCTGGTCTGTCGTGGAATTGTTCCCACAACTTATTTATTCTTTGAAAAAATTCATCTTCACTATAACGTTTTACAACCATAACAAAACTATATTATACTAATTTTTTACAAAAAGTAAACGTGTAGTTATTTTTCTAAATACGATTCGCCATTTTTCTTGGCAACATAAAGAACGTTATCTGCGTTTTCAACAGCTTCTTTATCGTCTTCTCCAGTAATAATAATGATCTGCTCATTAAGTTTAGCAGCGACGTCTCTTAAGAATTTAAAAGCATTAGTCTTAAAAGCGTTATCTTTTGTACTATGAAGAAATTTAAAGCTTTCATCTAAAAGTAAAGGTAGCTCTATTTTAGGTTTAACTATTACTCTGCAACAGATAAGAATTGCTGTACTTACTAAATCTCTTAAACCTCCGCCTCTTCCACTTTCTATATCATATAATTCACCATTTTCTTCAATATAAGTAGAAATAGAAGTTTTAGCTCCCTCAGAATTGAGTTGTAGTTTAAGTTTAAGATCTGGATTTTGAAACACGTCTAATAAAGCAGCATTGACAACATTTTCAATAAATTCAATTGCTTCATTTCTTGTTGCTAAAATAATTTTATTTATAACTTCTTTTGAAGTTTCAGCAATTTTATTTTTATCTTTAGTTTCTTCTAACAAAGTATTATTTCTATTTAGAGAATATATGATACCGTCTAAATCATATTTTAAATTGTCACGTTGAGAAGCTATATTTTTATAAACAACTTCTTGACTATTTATTTGATTCTTCAAATTTTGCAATTCCAGACTTGACACTAACATATAATTCCTCGATTTTAGATTCTAAATTGTCTTCGTTTATTCCTAAAGTCTCTAAATCTGCTAATAACAATTTCTTTTGTGTATTGAGAGCAATTAATTTTTCAGAAACTGCTTGTCTCTTTTGTTTATTCTCTTCAATTTGTTTTTCTATTTCTTGTGTCTTTTTAAGTACTTCATCTACTTGTTGTTGATTAATCATTTTTCTACCTCTTTTAATTTTTCTTCAATATATTTTACAATATCTTTATCAACATTATTTGTTTTTAATAATCCAATAATGTCATTATTATCACCAGTAAGTTTATTTTTAACTAACATATCGGCAAACTTAGAATTAAATTCAGAATCTAATTTGTTTTCAACAACTGGATTTCCCACCTCACTCAAAGGTTTGACAGTTAATGGAATATGTCTAACTTCTAGTGTGTCTGGATAAATTAAAATAACTTCTGGTGTACGATTTAGTTTTAGTTCTGTTATTGTACTACGCATCAACGAACCTGGATTTATATATCTGGTTCGACCAACCACCACATCAAAAGGATAATGATAATGCCCACAAAAAACAATTTTATAATCATTTTCAAAACACTCCCTATAATCAAAGAATTCTTTTGTTCCTTTAGGAATAATATAGTCGTGAATTAATGCTATCTTATTATGTTTCTTTGATTTACCGCTAAATTTGTTTCTTTCAAAATAATGATAAGAATCAATATCTTGAAAATCTGCAACATGAATTACACCTGCTCTTTCTAAAACTCCAAAACTCGTTCCTTTTAAATTTCCATTAGCATCTTTACAATCATGATTTCCAATAATTGAATTCCAGCCATAGATCATATCATTAAGTTCATAGCTGATCAATTCAAAGTAATCTTCAACGTAACTATTGAAAAAATCGCCTAAACAAACTACTTTAGCATTATTCATTTTTGCTAAAAAGTTTATTTGATTAATTTTGTCTTTAAGTTCTTCGAAATAAGTTTCTTTTCTAAAAACAGGTGCCTTATATTTTAAATGTAAGTCTCCTACTATAATATAATTCTTCATTTAATGATTCCTCCACATAGTGGGCACACATCATATTCTTTTAACAAACTACTCTTTTTAGTTTCTAAATGCTTTTTTTCATCTTCTAATGTAAAATCAATATTGTTATAAATTTTTATATCATTATTCACTTCTTGTAATTGCTTCTGTATATGATTTAATTTGACTAAAGTCTTGACATTACTTAAATCAACTTCTACTATTTGTTTTTGTTCAGATCTACAAACTTCAATTTGTTGATTTATTTCATCTAATTTTAGTCGTAAATTATTTAGTCTATAAAGTTCTATACTTTTACTTGAATCAAAATCACTGTCTCTAAGCGTTTCTAGTGTTTCTTGTATATGTTTTATCATTTTATTTACTTCAGATAGCTCTTGCGCTGTCTTACTGACATCTTCTAACGTCTTAAAACTATCTTGTGTAGTATTGAGACATTGTTCTAGATGATTTGCTTTTATTGAGATCAAGTTATAGTCTTTTTCTTTAGAATCTTTATTTTGTGTATCGTTGCTAATTTGTGCTTCTAAGAACTTAATTGTAGAGTTGTTTTCTCTTATATCTTTGTTGATGCTATCAACTAATTTATCAACGATGTCGATTCCACAGATAGTTCCGATTAGTTTAGATTTGTCATAATCACTTAGAGTGATGAAAAAGTGTGGTTCAAATTGACTATAACTACAAAGACTAATTTCTTTAGTTCCGAAGTTGATGCTTGTTTGACCAAGTTGTTTAAAATATTCGAAAGGAATTTCTTTACCTACACGTTCAAAGATTTTGTCGTTACATAATGCAATATTTTCCTTACTACTACGTTTACGTTTAAAAATACTTCCATCGCTAAAGTGAATTTCTACTTCACAACATTTACTTCCCTTACGAATGTAATCTTCTGGCATTTTACCAGTGAGAATGCTATAGATACTTCTGAATAGAGTACTTTTGCCACTTTCTGTATTCCCAACAATGACATTTAGTCCTTCTTTAAATTCAATTTCACCTTTTTTCCATTGTTGAAAATTGTGAAGAATTAGTTTTTGAATATGTTTCATAAATATTGGTCAAATAATTAAAATCTTATGAAGGGAAGTAAAATGATATACTTCCCTTTTTTTTTCGAATATGCAATTTTTTTGATTATAGTAATTAGTTTGCTTTATAAGTACCTTCAGCTACCAATTCAATGTCGAATTCACTCTTAAGAGAATTGATAATACGACGAGCATTACTTATAGAAGTAGCATCATCACTACCATATAATTTTTTAGCAGCAGTACTTACTTTTACGGCCTTGCCACCTTTTAACATATTATAGACTTTTTGTGTCTTAGTTAATGTTTTTGTAGACATGTCTTTCAGTCTCCTTTTTTCTTTATTTAGTTAACTACATTATTATTATACTAAATTTACTATATGTTTACAAATATTCTTACTTTTAGTATAATAGTACATGATCTTAAAATAGTCTTACATTTTTTGTTATATATTATAACCAATAACTTATAAGACATAAAATGATCGCTGAAATCGACTTTAACACTCAAGTATATTTACTTTTATCTGTCGAAATAAATACTACAATAAACTTTCTGTACGTTACGGATCCGACCCACGTAACAATAAATAATCAACGGGCGTCAAACAGAAAGTAGAACAATACGCGTAGTCTTCGAAAAAAGGTGGCGAAGTTAAATGTGTTCTTATCTGTAGCTAATTAAGTTATTAATAAGAGTTATGATCTGTCGTAAGGATGGCGGTATCAAACTAAAGCCTAGTGAGTTTGTACTTATTATAATTTAATTTAGAACTTTGATAATTTTCTCAATAAAATGAGATTTTATTAATGAATTACGATCGATGGGTGAATGTATAATTAAGCCCGTTATTTTAAAAATTCTGATATTTGCAGATTTTTTAATTAAGATACGATTGCAGATAAGTAAACAATACCCGTGCTGACATGTTTTAAACATTAGATATTAAGAATATTTTAAGAATATTTTAAGAATATCTTAGTAAAATAGATTTTTTAATTTTGCTTTAATCTTAACAGATAGTAGATAAAAAATTAGTTTATGCTTTACTCTTGAAGAGTCTTCCTTAAACTAAGACTTACTTACTTCTTAATAACACTTAATAAATTCTTAATAATCTAACTAAAACTAAAATCTTTTATTGTTCTTAAAGTGTCAGGAAATGGTAAAGGCTAATTTGTGATAATAAAAGGAATTAACTTCATACACAGATTCCACCTAATGGCAGATTGAGCAAAGATAAAGTAAATGAATCATCAGAATGATACGGAAACAATTAGGAAACAATAAGAAATACTCTAAAACACTGTAGAATTAACTTTAAATATTAAAACGAATAATTTATCATAAAATACAATAAATAATGATCTAACAGCGTTATAAAAAAACAAGAGCTAATCTAAATCGACTAGCTCTATGTCTTTTAAGACAGAAGAAAATGTTACCAACCTCTAGAGCAGTAAATAATCATAGCCCATTGAGCGTTACTTACTGAACCTAAAGCTCCAGTATTTTTATTTTTTACGTAGAGTGTAGAAGTAGGAGTACCTGGCCACATTTTTACTGAAGTAACTGTAGAATCTAATGAATCTTTGATACTTGTTAGTCCAGTAGTATCAGAACAATATAGATTTGAACAATATTCTCCAGCAGAATAACCATTATTAGCTACTAAACATCTGAATTTAACATCTATAATATTAGGAATTACGCCTAAATTATGATTAAATGTAATAGGTGTATTTTTAGAAATAGATGTTTCTTCTGATAAAGTAAATGTATTATAGCAGAATGGATAGCAGGTAATAACTACATTAGCAGTTCCATAACCTGTTAAATTTACAAAACCTAATTTTACATAATCTACAGGAGAAAATTGATTATTTCCAATACATTTATAACCAGTATAAGGTTTTTTAGAAATATCTAAGAAATAGCTTCCCATAGACATTCCAGTAGGTTGTTTATAACCTTCAATTACATTTCCTTTATTTGTTGTATCTGTATTTGTTGCATACATTTGGAAATAATAACAATTAATTGGCATAGTAACACCAGTAGCGGATGTTTCTTCACCAGCCATATAGTTATTAATTGTAGTTTCGTTTACATTAAATACAAATCTAAAGGTTTTAAATGCAGTTGTTCCACTTAAAGCGAATGTTTTAATTTCATTAATTCCCCAAGTAGAAGGATTTGCAGCTTGCACTTGATATAATTGAGTCCAAGTAGCTGTTTCAAGATCTGTATCATTTGTAGCTTCAAATACCCAAGCTTTAGGTGTTGCATCGTATTGAGCAGCTCTAAAACAAGCAGCAAAACCTGTAGGAACAATAGCTGTTGGGAATGTAATTGCTAAATATGTTTCATGATCTGAAGGTAAATAACCAGTTGTTTCTACGTTATTATAGTTTGTATAAGTAATTTTACCTAAAGAAGTACCATCTATAATTGTACCATTAAATGCTTTATAAGCAGTACTTCCTTCATAATAGTTAGAAACTGTACCTTGCGCACCTTCATAATAAAAACTATTACCAGCACTAACTACTGGAATACAAGCTTTTGTACCACCACTAGTAGGTAAGAAAATAAAGTTCCCATTACGTTCTTTAATTAAATAATAATAACCATCTGCTGCTAATCCACCAACGTTTTGATCTGTAGTAATTCTTTCAACTGAACCATCTGGATAATTAAGAACTAAAGGATTTGAAGAATTAGCAGTAATTTTTACACCGTCTAAAGTAGAATTTGGAGTTAAAAAGCTAGCTCTACCATTAGATGTAACACCATTTGAAACAGTATAAAAATTACCAATACTAGCAATAGTGCTTTCTGAAATTGCTTCTCCAGGAATTTTTGCATTTTCATCTAATACTAATAATGAATTAGCAATAGGTGTTGCATAAGCGCTAAATCCATTTACTTTATCAATACTACCAACAATCTGCTGTTCAAAAGTATTAATACCCGTAAAAGTATTATCAGTATTTAAATTTGCTTTACTATTTAATTGAGATTGAACATTTCCAGTTAAAGTACTTAAATAAGCAAATTGTTCATTTGTAACACTTCCATCTCCTATTTGAGAAGCATTAATACCTTCTGTAAATCTATAACCAGGTAATGTTAAATATTGAGTATATAGATCTCCACTATTATTTTTACCATTAACATAAATACGATTTATATTACCATTAGCATCTGTTACAATTTCACCTAATTTTACATCATCTAATGTAGTGTAATCAATAATTGAACCTGTTTTCCTTAAAGCATAAAAACTATAAGTTGTAGTAAATCTTGTGGGTTCAGAAGTAGTAGAAATATTAGTACCGTCAATAGTTGTATAGTTTAGTTGTCTATAATTACTAGGTGTTTCTTCATATCTAGCTACAATATGATAGGTTGTGGAAGGTTGCCAAGTTCCTACAGAAGTATTAGATAATTGATAACCACCTACAGTTTCAATAAGTTCTTCATTATCAAATCCACTCAAATTAGCAATACAAAGATTTACTGTTAAAGAACCATTTGTTAAAGTATTTAAAAATACAGAATCAGAAGTAAATGTAATAATAATGTTAGTAGGATTTGCATCGTCAATACTATACATTAAGTTCATCACACTTAAATTTGTAGATAAATTATCTGCTGAAACTAATGTAGGAGGTAAGAATTTCTCAGGCTCGGATTGTGTTCCAATAGATACCCAAACATTTGGTTGAGTTTCTGCTCCAGTAATATTAAATAAAGAGTTAATTCTTAATTTAATACCGTGAAGAATTGAACCTCTACCCAAAGTAGCTAATTGTAACGATTCTGTATAATTTTCAGCTGTTTGATCAAAACTTTCATAAGTTTTAGAATAAGCATACCAAACAGGAATATTTTCATATGTAGAAACTAAATTCGCATTAGTAACTGTAATTACATTACCTTGCGCATAAAGATTGTCCCAAGTAGAAGCTACTTCTATTCTATTTCCATTTGCTGTATAAGCAATAAAAGGTTTAATTTTTAAAGAATTTTCATTTGTACCAGCTTGTAAATATTCGTCTTGTTGATTTACAATACCTGGATTAAAAATACCATCTTTAGTTGTTCTTGATTTATCTTCTTGTCTTAATGAATCTACAATTAGCTGAATGTCTTCTACATTCGGCATCATATCAGTAAAAGCTGGAAATACATTCTGGGACACAATTAAACCTCTTATTTAAATAGTTCTTATATAATAATCTAAATGAACTTAAAAGAAAGACCTACTCTAATTAAAGAATAGGTCTTTTAATAATTTTTAATAAAATTAATACATAATATATTCATCATCTGAACTTAATAAGTAATCTTGTTCATCGTTTATATAAATATAATTTGTAAAGTCTAAAGGTTCTGTGTTGTCGTATATGTTAATGCTATATTTTGTATAGACAGATTTTAATAAATCCAAGATTGCTTTAATTTTTTCTTTATCTATATTTCTATTATAAAAGTTTTTAGTTTTTACAATAAAAGTAAATAATCTTTCTTTATTATCCATTAAAATAATTTGATTTTTATTTTTAGGATTTAAATAATTTTCTTTATATAGATAAAAATTTGTTTGTGGATTATAATAATTTCTTATAGACCAATCTGGATCTTCTATTCCGTTTTTTCTTAAAATCCAAGGATAAAAATTCTTTAGAGTATATAATTCTGGAATATAGCCAATTAAGTATTTAAGAACTTGTTTAATATAATTCCAAGCTCCACCATGTTGATACCCTATAATTAAGTGCTGAAGAATTCTTCTATATTCTTCCATTGTGATTCCATAAGAATCTGAAAATTTAAATAAGATACCAAAAGTATCTACTAATGTATCAGGTAAAGATTTATTAATAGATAATCTATTTCTTTGATCAGAAATAAATTTATATTCTTTATTTAAAGTATCTGCTACAGCCTGAAAAATATAATACATATTAGCCGACTTAGCTTCTTTATTATAAGCATTAAAATCAGCTACTAAAGTGTACATAGCTTCTACCAAATCTTTAGTATAATTTTTAGGAATTACAAATCCTTTAGTAGAACTCCAAGTATCAGTAATAGAAATATAGTCTTGTATTTGAGTTCCATTAACATATATATTATATTCTGTAGAAGTATCAGCTATCTTTACTCTAAAGAAATAATTTGTTTCATCAAATTTATTTTTATTAAAAGGAATTACTGCAGAAAATACAATATTTCCTCTATATGTTTTTTCTATTTCTGAAAATTTATATTCTTTTAAATTAATAGAATCAAAACTATCTACATTATCTATTTGAATAATAAAATCTACTTTATCTTGAAAATTAAGAATTTTTTGTACACCTTCATTTTCAAAAATAGTTTTTAAAGTATCAGTATCTACAGACCAAGAAATATCAAGAATACCATCTTCTAATGGTATAGCTAATAAATCATAACAAATTGAGTTTGTAGTAAATAACATTAGATTGATACTCCTATATTTACATTCTTACCTGATAATGTATAAACTTCAAATGAAAATTTTAATACTTTAGGATCTGTAGTTGGAATTACTTGAAAATTATCTATCTTAAGTAATTTTTCATCATCAGATAATAAATCATAATTTTTCATTTGATTTGTTTGTATATACTCTATAGCATTTTGTATAGTATTTTGAGCTTTTAATAATGTTAAAACAGTTTTCTTTTTACCAATTAAATTAGGTAATTCACTTCCATATTCTTCGTCATAAATATTGGATTGCATAGCAGTAATTAAAATCTTTTTAATAGATTGAATTAGCCGTTCTAAACCTGCTGTAAGAATAGGTCTACCTAAAACATCTATATAAATATCATTTGTTTTATTGGTACCTTCTATACATTTAGGACAATGAGCTTGATCTGTAGCATAAGTAGCATAATAACTATGTTTAGGATAGACTCCGTCTCTTACATCTACTTGAATTTCTGTAGTATTAAGTACTAAAGTCTTTTTATCTGCTCCTAAAGTACAAGAAAGTAAAACTGGATCTACTTCAAATAAATTATCTTCATCTACTAATTTAATTTGAAGATTATTACCATATACAGGACGTTTTAAAATTGCATAATAACTAGGATAAGAGCCTTTAATATCTAAAAGCTCATTAATAATTCTGTGATTGCAACTATTATTTAATTTGACGTCCCACATAGTTATTCAAAATTAATATTTATAGAATTTTCATCAATACTAGCATATTCGCCATAAGTAAAAGTAATATTATTATCTGAAGTATTTTTACCATCTTTGCAAAATACTAAGAAAGGATAAACTACTCCACTTACATATTCAGAATAAGTAGTATTAATAAATGTAAATAAATCTTCTTGGGTTAAATCAGCACCTAATTTTAAGGATTGTATATAATTACTAATACCAGTTAAAATTTCATTTTTGACAACTTCTGTATTATAGTTATATTTTAATCTAATTGTAGTACTAAAGTCTATAATTACAGGATTAGCTTGAGCTACTAACAAATTACCTAATATTAAATAATCTGTAAGACTAGCATTTAATACTTGCTGACAATTTTCAATTAATTTATTATAAGAATAACTAACTGTTACTTCTGTATTAGGATCTGGTGTGCCACTTGCAGTTCTTAAGAAAATAATTTTATCAGAACTATACATTGTATCATTATAAATGCTGTTTTGATCAGAAAATAAATAATAATCTGTTCCATTTTCTAATGTTTTTGTTTCTCCATCTACAATAGCAGATACTGAAATAATTCTAGTAACAGGTTTTTTGTTTAATTCATATTCCTGTGTTGTATTTGTATAAGTAAAAGTAAAATCACTCACAATAGTTTCAATAGTTCCTTTTACATAACTAATAGAATAGCCAGATTCTGTAGGTTCTTCGATTGAATTAGGATGCAAAGTTTTAACTTCTGAAACACCTTCTACGGATTTTAAAATAGAATCTACTCCAGATTCAATATTTTTAGAACTTCCTAAAATCGTATCTTGAATAGAAGTAGCATATTCTGTATTACTTTGTCTATCAGTACCGCCTGTAGTAGGAACATAGTTATATACACCTGTAATACTAGCAATACCGTCTACTAAAACTTTAATTGTTCCAATACCTAAATTATATTCTGAACCTGCTACAGAAGCAGTAATAGGAGCAGTTACTTCATAACAATTATGATCAGGGTTATAAGTAGCATCAGTTTTTAAGTAAACTGTTTCAGTAGTTGTAAATGTATATGAGTTTCCACCTTCAGTTAATAGTGTTTTAACTGAAATACCGCCACTACCATCATCGGCACCAATTTGAATATTTGAAGTAGGTCTAGTTGTAGATTGAAATGTAATAGAACCAGTAGCTTTATTACCATCACTTCTTACTACACCATAGGTAGCACCAATTTCATCTAAATCTTCTTCAGTAATATTTTCAGCATTTTGTACAAAAGTAGTTAAATAAGAATTATAATCATTTTCTTCAGATAAAGCAGCAATTTGTACAGACTGAGGATCTACAAAAACATCTCTTAAAACTGAACCAGTTTCTGTATCTGCTGTTGGAAAATTTTGTAATATTTGTACTACTAGATTATTTTTAACTTCTTCTGCTGAAAGACTCATCTTATTATCCTTAGAATTATATATTAAATCTAAATGATAACGAGTTATTGTTTCAATTTAATAGTTTTGCTAAGAATATCAGCTATAGTCATTGGAGTTAATGTTGGAGCTGTAGGTGTAGGTCTACCACTGCCAGGACTATAGATATGAGTATGGGAATTAAAAATTGCGATCATAGATTGAAGTAAAGTATTTAAGGATTCTCCTAGAACAGCACTAAAACTAGCATTATCGCCAAGTTGTATACCAGAACTATTCATAGTAATACTATTTCCTTGATTATCTGCTACCTTTATTACCCCATCTGTAAGAGAAATACTATTACCTGTAGATGTAGTAACAATAAAATTACCGTCTACATCCATTTTCATATTATTTCCTTTATTATTTACTTCAATATTTCCTTCACTATCAAAATCTACTTTGCAATCGTTTTGATGTCCTAATATTTGATATTGAACATTATTACCAAAACTGCTCTTTTTAATCTCTTTTGTTCCTTCATCTATAATATTTTGTCCAATTGAAATTTCCCAAAGTCTATCGCCACATTGTAAACCATTTATATATTGACTACCTGATTTATTTAATACAGGAACTCTAGAAATAAGTTTTAATGCTCCATTTTTATCTAAATATAGTTCACTATTATTATTTACAGAAGTTAAACTAATTTCTCCAGGTTCAATATATCTAATAGGAGTAGGTCTAATAGCTTCTGTAATTACAGTATCTATTTTTACGTCACCATATTTATTTAAAACTGGTAATTTTGTATTATCAGAAAGAGCACCATGTTCAAAAGCAGCACATCTAGATACAATACTTATAATATAAGGGTCATCATTAGGATTAAATCCTCCTAACACAATATCATTTACAGCAGGTAAATAATTTAATCCATAACCTAAAAATGAAACTAATTCAGGAATTCTAACTTTTTCAGATGTAAAAGGTTTACCTTCTAACCATTGAACATCTACTGTTCTATAAGATTGCTGATTTAAAATAGGTTTATTATTGTCTCCAAGAGCTTGAGACATTGGCTCATAATGTACTTTAACAATTCTACCTCTCATTATTCTATCATAATAAGAGATATTAGCCATTCCTAAAAATGGTGCATTATCACCTAATAAAGCTCTATATATATTATCAGCCATTTTTATTCACCTTTATAATCTTCCTTCTTCAATGGACAACTAAATTTCTTTGTCTTTTGAATTCTTATATATTTATTATAATTGATTAAATCTAGTAATGAACGAATCTTAGGAGATTCCTTTTTAGGTTCACTCTTTTTCTTATCATATTTTATAGGACACATATTTCCTTTTGAAATATCTTTTATTTCTTTGATATTAGCTTTATTTGTTTTTTGTTGTGCTTGTTTCTTTTCTTCAAGAATTTTAGATAATCTACTTAATCTTCTTTGTTCTTCGTCTTGAATTTGTTTAGCAATTAAATAAGGATCAGTATCAAAAGGAATTTCCCACAAAAATCCATCTAAATAACAAAATCTAATACTATTCTTATTATATAAAGCTCCGATTTCTTGTTTTAAGTCTTCATTTTCAGCAGGATAGCATAAGTTATCAACATACATTTGATAAACTTTTTGTGTTAAAATATCATTTTCTGGAAAATCTATTTTCTGTAGTAAATCTATAGTATCTTCTATAGTTGCCGCTTCTTCTAATTGTTTTTGAAAAGCTTTTGTTTGCAATTGTTTATCTTGTTCATTCCATTTAGAAAATAGCTCATCTTTGGGACTAGAACCCATAGTAGATAATAAATTTAATTTATTTGTTGTTTTAGTATCTTTTTTAGTATTTCCAGTAGAAGATAAATCTAAAAGACATAAAATATTTCTTGTATATGTTCCATTCAAAGATGTGGTAAGATTGTCTCCAGCAGAGTAAGAGTGCGAATATGATTCAATATAAAATAGTTTTCTTAAAGATTTAATATATGCATATTGATCCATTTTTAAACAAGGTTCACCTTGTAAAGTAACTCTTATATTAGACAATGCTTTTCTATTATATTTAGCCATTCTCATTTTTGCTGCATATTGTAAAGCTGTTGGATTTGTAATACCTATCATTGTAAATGGTTGCATCATTTTTTCGCCATATTTAGCAATTGATAAATAATCTTTTATAACAGCATTAATTACAGTCATGTTTAAATCATAAACATAACTAGCTTCTACATATTGTACATTAGCAATATTTTCTGTATTTTGAGTTTCACTAAAATTAATAATTTGATTTAAGTTGTTAGGATCTTTACTGTTATAAAGATGCATTAAAGTCATATCTGGAACACTAAAATGAATTCTTCCATAAGGATCATCATAAAAATTAAATTGTAAATTATCAGCAATTCCTTTTATAAACTGATAAACTGTGGAAAAATCACTTTTAAATAAAGACGACCAGTTATTAAATGCCCATTTATAAGCCGGCTGTTCTGTACCATTAATAATGAATACAGCTGGAGTATCTGGTATAAAAGAATTTGAATAAATATTTATAGCATTTTCTATATTTTTTGAAAATGCTTTCATATTATTAAAAATAGTTGTATTATATATTTCTTTAGCGTCTTGTGCTTTCTTTTTAAGTTCAGTAATTTTATCGCTAATTTGTTTTTGTAAATTTTGAATTTCTATAGAATTTGAACTTCCATCAATTCTAGCTTGTAGTTCTTTAATAAAAATATCAGTTTTTACATTATTAGCTTTATCAAAAGCATCTAAAAATTCAGCATATTTTTCTTTTACTATAGGAATATTTAAAACACCTGAATAAGTTCTTATAACGACATTTTTAATAACTTCGTCATTTTGAATACTAGTTTTATTATTTTCATTATTTGTTTGCGTGTTTGTATAAGCTGAAATAGGTAAAAGAGCGTCAGCTGAATCTTTACTAGCAGCAGCTTTATTAGAAAGAAATCTAGTCCAAGTTAATTTTTTGCTAGGTCCTGTACAAGTAATAGATAGTTGTTGTTGTCCATTACTAAACGAGAACGAGTCGTTTATATCGTTAATATAACCAGTAAAAATTGTTGTAAATGGATCAATATTACTAGAAATATAAGGATCTCTCCAATAATCTTTTTGAGTCTTTTTAAAAGAATTTAATAAACTAGTCTCTTGTAGATTCTTTTTCTGATAACGAATTATAATAATATCATTTGTATCAAAATAACTTTTTAAGTGAAAAGGATATTTTTCCTTATCTGAAAAATATTTAAAATTATATTTGAAATCTTTATTATTAACAACTAATTCTGCACTTGATTGTCCATTTACACTAAAAGTAGTATTAAAACTAACTACATTTGCTAATCCGCCTTGAGATTGTCCTTCAATTTGAAAAACATAGGCTAATTTGCTAAAATCAATAAGTGGACAATTCGTAAGTTCTAATAAACTACTTAAAAACCATAATTTGTTATAACCTTCTGGAGTATCAATTGCTCCTTCAGTAAATTTAATTTCTTTATAGAGATATGAATTTTTAGGTTCATCATAACAAATTAAAGGAATTAGTTTAATATCATTTTCGCCACTATGTGCAGCATTCTTAAGATTTAAAAACTTTTTAGGATTTACAGGATCTCCGATCAAAGAAGCATAATCAGTTTCAAATTTTTGTCTATTTGAAACAGCTTCTTGTTTAATAATATAGATCTTACAAGCATTATTTGCTACATAAGATACATTATTTTCAGCTTGAAGTACTCCCATTATAAAAAGATTCCTTTAAGTAATTTATCTCCTGAAGTAATCGTAGCAACTCCATAATCTCCTAAATTACCTATTTGACTAAATAAATTAAGAATACGAGCTTCTGGAAAATTACTAATTAATGATTCTGATAACCAATCTTTAGAACTATTTACTACCTTAAAAGTAAAATTATATGAATATTGTCTCGGTTTATCAGTTGCTGATTCAGTATAGCTAAAATTTGTAAAATAACCCCAATAAATACAATAATCATATATAATAAAAGATTGAGCTCTAGAGGCATATCCTTCACGAATAGCTTTTAAAAGTTCTGAACGATTAGAATTAATTTTATTAGATATTTCTTTACTATTTTTTGAGAAAATTGTTCCTAAGCTAGCTACGCTTAATGCTGCTGTACTAGCATAATTTCCAGTTACTAAATCTGCAAAACTTCCAGTACGCTCTTTATCTGTTTTATAAATTTGTTCTAACTTCATTATAAATCTATCTACATCTGCCCATTGTTTAGGACCATGCTTAGCAGTACCAGAGTTACTAGTAAAAGAATTCATTAAAGATGCTGTATTAGCAGTTAAAAATTCATCATTTTTATAATGTTGCGGCACACCTATTTTAGATGCAGTAACACCAGAAACAGTAATAACGTCTCTCTGATTACCCCAGTGGACATCCACATAACCACTATTGGTTAGAACCTCATTTACAATTTTATTAGAAGTTTTTTGAAATGTTTGAGGATTAGGACGCATAACAAGAAAAAGCCCCATGTCAATGTTGCCTAGCATCATGCGTCGTGTCAAATCTCTTGCTGTTAATGCCATAATAATCTCAATATTTTATAAAAATTTAAATGATAATTGATATTTCATTTATATTTATAAATAGGTACTCGGCAACACCTAAGACTAACAATTTAAATAGAATTGTATTATACTTTTAGTATAATATTTATGGCTACAGAATATATTGGTCTAAAGTTGCCGAACTTTAACAATTCTGTAGCTTTTTTATTTTATGAACATTGAAGATATTAAAAACTTTTTAGAAAATGAACCTTTAATTAAACAATTAAAATTAAATTGTGAACTTCCTACTAAACAAAAATGTAATCAAAATTTATTAAATTTTATTATGTTAAATTGTAATAATATAATTTATAGCAAAAATGAATTAATTTATTTAATTAGACATAAAAAAGAATTAAATAATTTACATATATTTTGTAAAATTTGTGGACATAAAAACAGTTTTGTTAATAATATTGCAGGTTATAAAACATATTGTTGTACAAAATGTGCATTACAAGATGAAAATATTATAAATAAGATGATATTATCTGCAAAATCTAATATCGATGAAAATGGTAAAAATAGTTATCAGAGAGGTGCTCAAAAGACAATTAAAACAAAAAGAAATGATATAGATGAAAATGGACTTGATTGTTTTCAAAGATCAATAAGAAAAGCCACACAAACAAAACAGCTAGATATAGATAGAGATGGATTAAATGGATTTCAAAGAGCTGGAAGGAAAGCAATAAACACTAAAAGAAATAATATTGATGAAAATGGTTTAAATAGTATTCAGCGTGGAACAATTAAAATTGTTCAAAAAAGACGAAATAATATTAATGAAGATGGTTTAGATTCATATCAACAAGGCGCTAGAAAAGGTGTTATAACAAAAAAATTAACAGTAGATGAAAATGGTAACAATGTTTATGATAATGCTTCAATAAAAGCAATAAATACAAAGCGAAATAATATAGATGAAAATGGTCTAGACGGAATTCAAAGAGCAATCAAAAAAGGTCATAAAACAAATTTAATTCGAATAGGCGTAGAAAACCCATTTGCTTCTAAAGATCCAGAATTAAATGGACAAGCGACTAAAGAAAGAAAATATAATAAT
>Ga0247608_10004182_pt1 | contig 16343 bp, 17 predicted proteins | sample 176DNAGHGlowgp2_FD_193490 | JGI IMG/M metagenome (GOLD analysis project Ga0247608, IMG submission 193490) | Sheep rumen microbial communities from Palmerston North, Manawatu-Wanganui, New Zealand - 1766 DNA GHGlow gp2 | ecosystem: Host-associated > Mammals > Digestive system > Stomach > Rumen ... | reverse complement strand
TCCGTCGTGGGCGTAGGAAAATTGAGGAGAGCTGTTCCTAGTACGAGAGGACCGGAACGGACATACCTCTGGTGTATCTGTTGTCACGCCAGTGGCAGTGCAGAGTAGCTATGTATGGAATGGATAATCGCTGAAAGCATCTAAGCGAGAAGCCAACTTCAAGATGAGTTTTCCCATACGAATGTAGTAAGATCCCAGAAAGACTAACTGGTTGATAGGCTAGAGATGGAAGTTTGGCAACAAATTGAGTTGACTAGTACTAATAGATCGAGGATTTAATCCAAATTATTCTACAGATGAGATATACACATTATCATGTTTTCAGGGAATTATTTCCCAATAAATTTGTAACGATAGCAAGGGTGATACACCTGTTCCCATACCGAACACAGAAGTTAAGACCCTTAGTGCCGACGATAGTGTAAGCGAAAATAGGGAGTTGCAAATTTTTTTTTGCTTAAAAAAGCCTTATGGCTTTTTTCTTTTTATGTAAATATTTAGTTTATTAATTATTTATATATTGTACTATTAGTTTTATTTTTGTTATAATGATTATGGTGATATTATGGAATACAAATTTACATCTCATGGTGAAGAAGAAACTCTAGAATTAGCACAAAATTTTGAATCAGAAAAATTTCCTAATATGGTTATATGTTTAAATGGAGAACTAGGGAGTGGAAAAACTCTTTTTGTAAAAGGGATTGCTCAAGCTCTAGGTATAACTGAAAGTATTACATCCCCAACGTTTACTATTGTTAAAGAATATGAAGGAGAATTACCTTTATATCATTTCGATGTTTATCGTTTAGATGGTAATACTGATGGTGTAGGTATTGAAGAGTATTTCTCTAAAAATGGTATAGTTGTAATTGAATGGGCAAATACAATAGAAGATATTCTTCCTGAAGAAAGATTAGATATTAAATTTAAAGTTGTTGGAGAAAATAAACGTGTATTAATCATTGAACCGCATGGCGTTCAATATGAAGAATTATGTGAGGCGGTATTGTGAAAATTTTATTTTTAGATACGTCTTCTTTTTTTGTTACAGTAGCAATTTTAGAAGATGATAAGATTTTATATGAATTTAAAGATGTTATTACAGATGATATGTCATCTAGAATAATGCCTATTATTTCAGAAGGGTTTAATTCAGTAGCATTCTCTATTAAAGATATTGATAGAATATTTGTTGTAAATGGTCCTGGATCTTTTACTGGAGTTAGAATTGGTGTTACTATTGCTAAAACAATTGCGTGGGCTTTAAAAATCAAAATATCTACTATTTCTAGCCTAGAGTATTTGGCTACAACTAAATGTGATACAAAATATGTTATACCTATGATTGATGCTAGAAGAGGATTTGTTTTTGCAGGTGTTTATGATAATGAATTAAATAGATATTTAGATGATCAATATATTAAATATGATGATTTAAGTGAATACTTTAATGAAGGAACTATTGTAAGTTTAAGTGATTTTGAAAATAGTATCAAACCAAATTTAGATATAGTTAAAATAATTAATAAACATATAAATGATGATGGAATTAATGCTCATTCTGTTAGACCAAATTATTTAAAGAAAACGGAAGCAGAAGAAAAGTTAAAGGAGAAAGAAAATGATTAGAAAAGCTATAAATAGTGATTTTGAAATAATTACTAAATATTATAGAGAATTTGATGAAAATAGCGTTGAATTGTTTGAAACAGATCCTTTTTCTCATTTATATGTGTATGAATTAGATAATACTATTGCAGGTTTTGTTAATTATAGTATTATATATGATAGAGCTGAGATAAATTATATATATGTTAATGAAAATTATAGAGGTAAACATATAGCATCAGAATTAATGGAGTTTTTACTTGTTGATGTTATAGATAATGGATGTTTAAATGTTACATTAGAAGTATCTGAAAAAAATAAGGCTGGAATTGAATTATATAAAAAGTTTGGCTTTGAACAAAAAGCAATTAGAAAAAACTATTATAAAGATAGTGATGGAATACTAATGATGAAAGAGTTGGTAAAAAGTGAATAAAGATGTATATATTCTTGGTATAGAATCTAGTTGTGATGAAACAAGTGTTTCTATTGTTAAAAATGGTTGTGATGATATAGCAACCATTGTATTATCACAAATGGATACACATGCTAATTACGGTGGTGTAGTACCTGAAATTGCAAGTAGAATGCATGTTGAAAGTATAACTTTAGTTGTTGAACAATGTTTAGAGAAAGCTAATATGTCATTTAATGATATAGATGCAATTGCGGTTACATATGGACCAGGTTTAATTGGTTCACTTCTTGTAGGTGTAGTAGCTGCTCAAACTCTTTCTTATATATATAATAAGCCACTTGTTCCAGTACATCATATTGCTGGTCATATATATGCTAATAACATAACTAAAAAGATGGAATTTCCACTTCTTTCGTTAGTTGTTAGTGGTGGACACACAGAATTAGTGTATATGAAAGATAATTATCAATTTGAAAGAATTGGTGGTACATTAGATGATGCAGTTGGAGAAGCATATGATAAAGTAGCTAGAGTTATTGGTGTTCCATATCCTGGTGGACCTTTAGTTGATAAATTAGCTCATGAAGGTAATGATAATTATAATTTGCCTTTACCACTAGATGATGAAACATTTGATTTTAGTTTTAGTGGTTTAAAAAGTGCTGTTATTAATCTTGTTCATAATGAAGAACAAAGAGGTAATACTATTAATAAAGCAGATTTAGCTTGTTCATTTCAAAATAGAGTTGTAGAGATACTTTCTAAGAAAACAATGAGGGCTATAGATAAATATAATGTTAAGAATTTAATAGTTGCTGGTGGTGTTGCTGCTAATAGTGGTATAAGAGAAAAATTACAAGAATTATGTAGTGAAAAGGGTATTAATTTAACTATACCTGAACTTAGATATTGTACTGATAATGCTACTATGATAGCATCCGCAGGATATTATGCATATATGCTTGGTAGACGAGCAAATATTGATTTAAAAGCAAAGGCTAATACTAGTTTATATTAGCTTTTTAATTTGACTATTTTATTAGTTTGTGTTAATATATGAAGCATTAGAGGGGGAGTTATTATGGTTGAAAATGATGAAATTATTGAAAGTATTAACGCATCAGAAAGAGGAATGTGGAAAAAAAATTGGTGGATAACTGTTAATCCAAATTTTGTATTAGTAACAAGAAATGTTTTTACAGGTAAAATAAAAGCAGTTGTTGTTGATGAAGAAATTCCTAGAAGTCAAAAACTTGTAGTAGGTGATCCTAATAGTTTTGTTTCTAGGTTTCAATTTAAACTTAATCCAAATGAATCATTAGGATATGTAGCTAAATATTATCTTTTAGGTGAAGCGAGTCCTAAAGTACTTAAACAATTAAGGGATTACTATACTCAAACCTCAAGAGATTTAGAAGTTGATAGAATAGACTTAGAAATTAGATATCGTAATTTCCTATATGAGAAATCATCAAATAGAGATGAATATGATGAAGCTGTTAAATCACGTAAATATATAGATAGTCCTGAATTACTTGAATATTTAGGTATTACAAAAAATCCAGAACAATTAGCTTTAATTAGTAATGCATATTATAAATTTTATAGAAGAGAATATGGTAATGTAATTGTTAATATTCCTAAAAAGAAAGCTAAGGAAGGTTTAAAATTACGTTTACCTTTTCATCAAGTGATGTTAGTATCTTTAACACCTATTCAATTAAATACAACAAGAATTGAAATTGGTGTTAGTAGAAGAATATCTTATGATATAGATCCAAGGGTTGTAATTTGTGATCCTAAAACATTTGTAAAACTTTTACAAAGTGATACTTATAATTATGATAAAAATAAAATATTTGAAGATGTATTAGTTCAAATTAATAAAGCATGTTACAATTATTTTTCAACTAGAATAGAAGTTGTAAAAGATGTTAAAAAATTACAAGAAAAAAGTAAAAAAGATAAAGATTTATTATGGGATTTAGCTAAAATAGGTAAAGATTTTGGTATTGAATTTGTAGAAATTAGTGTAAGAGTATATGATTCAGAAAAAGTTTTAGCTGCTAATGACGAAAAGAAAAGTATCGAAATTAAAACTCAAGCTGAAATAGATAGAATAAGAAGATTAAGAGAAGAAGAAGATATTAGTTCTAATTTATCTTTTTTAACAGGTTTATCTAATGGTTCTAATGGAAATGGTTCAATGAGTATTAATGATATTCTTGGATATGGTTTTGCACAACAATTGATTAATAATCCAAATGGTGGTTTATTTGGCGGACAACCTACTCCACAACAAAAACCAAATCCAGCTCCAACTGCTACAGCATCTGGGCTTTCTATTGAATATTTATATAGACAAGGTATATGTGATGAAAACGGTAATCTTGATTTTGACGTTATTAACGAAATTTTAGTAGAACGTGGTTTAGCTGAAGGAAGTCAAATTCTTGGTGCTGAAGATTTAACAAGAGATGAAGCTTTTAAAATATTTAATAAAGTAAAAAGTAAAAGAAAGTAATTTAAAAAACTTAAGAATTTTTCTTAAGTTTTTTTGTTGCTTAGTTGACTACTTTCTAATATTGTGCTAACATTATTTTAGAATAGGATGGTGCATAGTATGGCTGAATCATTAATAGGTCCTAAAGAATATATTTGGAGAAATATATCTAATTCAGCAGTAGAAAAACCTAAATTTGATACTATGGTCTTAGTTAAAAAGAGTTTTACAGGGAAACTAAAAGCAATAGTTCAAGAACTAGATGATTTTGTAGAGATAGTTAATTATAAAATCATAAAAATTAAAATTGATGAATTATCTGATGATGATTTATATGATTTAATTGGTTATTTTACAGAAAGAAGATTATCTAAACAAGTTGAATTATTAAAAAAGGAAATAGAATATAGAAAAAAACTATTAATTGATAAAGATGCTATTAGACCTGCTGAATTAAGAAATTCTTTAAAAATTAAATATAATATTACAAAAAAAGTATATAAAGAAAAAAAATATAAATCTAAGAAGGTTAAATTACCAAAAAAAGATTTTATTCTTGTTTATACTAAGAATCGATTACTATGCGAATACGTTAATCAGAAATTAGGTATTTCATTTAATTTAGTATTTAATATTATAAATGCAAAAGAATATATGAAACATCTTAAGAAGTATGAAGATAATGAAAGATATGATGAAAGTAAATTATTTGATGATATAGAAAAAAATTTAAGAAGTATAATTGACAGTTATCTATCAAGTATAACTTATAAATTCTCTGATAAAGAAGAGTTACTTTCTGATAATGAATTAAGGAATAAGATTAATATTGTTTGCCTAGAATATGGAATTGAAATTCCAAGTATAAGTGTTGTCTTATCAAAAGAAGAAAAATTAAGACAAGCTGGTTTAAGTGAAGAACAGATTGAATTAATTGTTGCTTATGATTCAACTGGTAAAGAAAATATTATTGAGCAAAAAAAGATACAAGAAAAAGAAAAAATTATTGCTATGATTAAAAAGTTACAAGATATTGGAGTAGAAATAACTGATGATGGTTTTCTTACAGGTTTAGCTGATCAAATAGCTCGTGAATATGGGGAAGTAGATTCATCAGAATTTATAAGTATATTTAAATTAAATAATAATATTATAACTGAAATATGTAGGGCTTATACATCTCCAATTAAAACAAGATAAAAAATACACTTAATGTGTATTTTTTTCATATATTTTTTCTATATAAAAAATTAAATAATATAAGATAGATGCTAGTATACCTAATATTACTATTCCACTTAATACTAAGTCTAAATTAAATACTTGTGAACCATAAAGTATAAGATATCCTATACCTTTTTTAGATACTAAGAATTCACCCATTATGATACCTATTAATGTCATACTTATACATATCTTTAAATTATTAATAATAGTATGTAATGATGAAGGTAGTATTAAATATCTATATATTTTTAATTTATTATTGGTCATTGTTTTTATAAGCTTTAATTTATATCTATCTACATTATTAAATGCATTATATATATTAATAGTTATTACTATTGAACTTATTAATATAGCCATTATTATAATAGATTTAATATTAGTTCCAAACCATATTAATATTATAGGACCGAGTGCTACTTTAGGTAAACTATTTAATATAGTAAGATATGGATCTATTATTTTAGCACCTGTAGGAAAGTACCATAATAGTGATGCTATAAATATACTTAGTAACATACTTATAATAAAACTAATAAATATTTCAATTAGTGTTGTGTTAATATGGATAAATAAATTATTTGTTTTAATTAAATTATATATTGTTATGATTACTTTTTTAGGAGAAGATACTATAAATGAATCAAGTACTTTAATATCAGTAAGAAATTGCCATAGTATAATAAATATTGATAATATTATTATTTGATAAAAAATTATATGTTTATTATATTTTTTTATTTTATTAATATAATTTTTATGTTCACGACTCATACTCTACTTCTTTCCATATTTTATTATAGTAATCATTAAATTCTTTAGTATATCTTTTATCTTTTTGACTTATACTTTCATCAAAATTAATATTATATATTTTTTTTATAGTAGCAGGTCTTTTAGATAGTATTATTATTTTATTGCACATATTAATGGCTTCTGATATATCATGTGTTACAAGTATTAATGTTTTATTTTCTTTCTTTAATATATTATATATATCATTAGATATATTTATTTTACTTTGATAATCAAGGGCACTAAATGGTTCATCCATTAGTAATATATCAGGTTTTAAAGAGAGTGCTCTAATAAGAGATACTCTTTGTCTCATTCCTCCAGATAAATTATTAGGATATGTATTTATAAAGTCTTTTAAACCATATTTTTGTATTAAATTTAATACATATTTTTTATTTTCTTCTGTTAACTTGTTTGTTACTTTAAGACCTAGTAAACAGTTATCTAATACATTTAACCATTCAAATAAAGCATCTTCTTGTAACATATATCCTATACTATTATTATAGGTGGTTATACCACCTGTAGTAGGTTTATCTTGATTATTAATTATAGATAATAATGTAGATTTACCACATCCACTAGGCCCTACTAATGCGATAAAATCATTTTTATAAATATCTAAAGATATATTTTTAATTGCTTGTATTTCTTTATTAAGGGTATAGTATGTTTTTGATATATTATTTATTGATAATACTTTAATCATAATATACTTTATTAAAGTCTACTCTCTTTTTTAGTAATCCGTTGAATTCTATTATATCTTGCATGTGATTGAAGTCTTTTTCGTTCATTGTTGTAGTATCATACCATGAGTCTATTTGTTTATATCTATCTATTACTTTTTCTATATCTGATAGACTAGTATCTGGAAAGTAGTCTACTAGTAGGGGTGCTAAATCATGACTTGAGTGTTTCTTAGTATATTCTATTCCTCTGTCAATAGCGCCTTTAAAATTATTTATTACATCAGGATTTTTATCTATATAACTTTTAAGTGCATTAAATGATGTATATGGTACTTCTCCGCCTATTTCTCCAACTGATTTAACTACATATCCTTTATTTTCTTTTTCAAGTGCTAATGCAGTTGGTTCAAATAATGTTACATAGTCTCCATTACCACTTATAAATGCACTTGAAAGATTAGCAAAGTCAACACTAGTATCTACTTTAGCTTTTATACCATTTTTATTAAGGGTATAATTAAGTGTCATTGCTGGCATACCACCAATTCTTCCTCCTAATATAATTTTATTATTTAACTTTTTTATATCAAAGTTATCATCTTTTTCTCTTGAGACAATAAAACTACCATCTCTTTTAGTTAATCCAGCAAAATTAACTAAGTAATCTTTTGCTCCTCCATTATAAATATATACCACTTGTTCACTACCACAAAATCCGATTTGTACGTCTTTAGACATAACAGCACTTGCTACTTTATCAGCACCACTAGTAAGTATTATTTCTACATCTAATCCATTTTCTTCAAAGTATCCAAGTTTATCTGCTATATACATAGGAGTATAAAATAAACTATGAGTTACTTCAGCAACTTTAATTTTCTTTAATTCTTTTTTCTTTTCATCTTTTTTACAACCAGTAGATATATATAGTGTACAAATAAGTAATATACATATAAAAGGTAATATTATTTTTTTCATATATTCTCCTTTCTTATATAGTATATTCAATAGATAAATTAAGTGTTACTTTACATTTTTTGTACAAATTATTATGTAAATATTTAAAAATAAATTATTAAGATTGTTTTAATAAAATAGAAATGTTTTTATGTTATAATAGAGTAGTATAAAAGGAGGATTCAAATGATAGAGAATTTAAATGATAAACAACAGGAAGCGGTAACTACCACTGAAGGACCTCTTTTAGTAATTGCTGGTGCAGGAAGTGGTAAGACTAAAGTTCTTACCACTAGAATAGCTTATCTTATAGAAGAGTTAGGAATAGTTCCATCTAATATATTAGCTATTACATTTACTAATAAGGCTGCTAAAGAAATGAAAGAAAGGGTTGTAGGATTATTAGGTCCTATGGCATATCAAATACAAATATCTACTTTTCACTCATTTGGTTTAGCTATTGTAAGAGATAATTATGATTTATTAGGTTATAAGAAAGAATTTACTATATTAGATAGTGATGATTCACTTTTAATAGTAAAGAAAATACTTAAAGATATGGAATTAGATTCTAAGGTATATAATCCTAGGGCTATAAGAAATAAAATTAGTAGTGCTAAAAACGATATGATGACACCAGATGATTTAGAGAAGTTTACTTATAGTGAATATGAAGCTAAAGTTATAGAAGTATATAGAAAATATCAAGAAAAGTTAGAGATTAATAATTCATTGGATTTTGATGACTTATTATTAAAACCTATTGAGTTATTTAATAGTCATCCGGAAGTATTAAAACAATATCAAGAACAATTTAAATATATATTAATTGATGAGTATCAGGATACAAATGAAGTACAATATACTTTAACTAAGATGTTAAGTAAAAAGTATAAAAATATATGTGTTGTTGGTGATGAATCACAATCTATATATGCATTTAGAGGATCTAATTATAGAAATATATTAAACTTTGAAAAAGATTATCCTAATGCTAAAATAATACTTCTTGAACAAAACTATAGAAGTACTAAGACAATACTTAATGCTGCTAATGATGTTATAAAAAATAATAAACAAAGAAAAGATAAAAAGTTATGGACAGACAATGAAGTAGGAGAAAAGATTATTTATCATAAGAGTTTAGATGAAAAAGATGAGTCTTACTTTGTTACTAAAGAAATAAGTAAATTAATTGAGAGTGGAGCTAGTTTAAATGATATAGTTGTTTTATATAGAACTAATGCTCAATCAAGAAATATAGAAGAAGCAATGTTAAGAGAAAATATACCTTACAAAGTAATAGGTAGTTTCTATTTCTATAATAGAAAAGAAATTAAAGATTTAATTGCTTATTTAAAATTAATATATAATAGTTATGATGATGTAAGTTTAACTAGAATTATTAATTCACCTAAAAGAGGTATAGGTGCTAAGACATTAGAACAGTTAGCGCTTAAAGCTTCTATTTCAGGATGTAGTATGTATGAAGTAATTGATAGTGGTAAAGAACTTAAGTTTAAAGAATTAATTGAAAAACTAAAAAAAGAAAGTGAGACATTATCACTTACTGAATTAGTAGATAAAGTGTTAGAAGAAACAGGATTAAAAGCTGAACTAGAAAGTGAAGAAAGTTTAGAAGCTGAAGCAAGATTAGAAAACTTAGAGGAATTTAAATCTATTACTAAAACATTTGAAGAGAGAAATGGTGTTATATCTTTAAGTGATTTCTTATCAGAAATTAGTTTAGTTGCTGATATTGAAGAGCATAAAGATAGAGATGATGTTGTTACTTTAATGACTATGCATTCTGCTAAGGGACTTGAGTTTAACTATGTATTTGTAATTGGTATGGAAGAAGGAATTTTTCCTCATAGTAGATCTTTAATGGATGAAGATGAACTAGAAGAAGAAAGAAGACTTTGTTATGTAGCAATCACACGTGCTAAAAAGAAATTATGGTTAATAGGTGCTAAGAGAAGAGTATTATATGGATTGGATAGCGCTAATCCTACTAGTAGATTTGTAAAAGAAATATCAAATGAATATATAGATAAAGAAGAAATTGGAAATATATTTGCTAAATCCTCCAATAATGTATATAATAATATTAATGATACTACTGATTATAAGCCTGGTGATAAGGTAGTACATGATCTATTTGGTGAAGGTGTAATAGTAAGTGTGGAAAAAACAATACTTACAATTGCTTTTCCACATCCTGTAGGTATTAAGATGGTTATGAAAGGTCATAAGAGTATAAGAAAGGTTTAGGTGTGTTAAATGAATTATATGGTTACTTTAGGTATAATGAAAAAATTAGAAGAGTGGTCAGGTAAATTAGAAGAATGGATAACTAAAAATTATACTAATCCATTACTTTGGGTAGGTATATTAATATTTGGTGTATTGTTATTAAAAATAATACTTAATAGCGTAAATAAAGGAGACTAAGACTAGATTTATATCTAGTCTTTTTGTTATAATATAGCGTGGATGGTGATAATGTGAGTTTGATAATAGGTTCACATGTATCTTTTAATAAAGATAGTCAAATGTTAGGTAGTGTAAAAGAAGCATTAAGTTATGGTGCTAATACATTTATGTTTTATACAGGGGCTCCTCAAAATATAGTAAGAAGAGATATTGATAATAATTTAACTACAGAAGCTCATAATTTAATGTTAAATGAAAATATTAATATTAATGATGTAATAGTACATGCTCCTTATATAATTAATTTAGCAAATGATAAAAATCACGACTTTAATGTTAAATTTTTAAAAGAAGAAATAAAAAGAGTAGAAGAGTTAGGTATAAGTAAACTAGTACTTCATCCTGGTAGTCATGTTGGATTAGGTATAGATAAAGGTATAGAAAATATAATTAAAGGATTAAATGATTCTATTACTAAAGATATGAATGTTACTATTTGTCTTGAAACAATGGCTGGTAAAGGTAGTGAAGTAGGTTCTAATTTTTATGAATTAAAAAGAATAATAGATGGTGTTAAATATAATGATAAGATAGCCATTTGTATGGATACATGTCATATTAATGATGCAGGTTATAATATAAATAATATAGATAATATACTAGATGAATTTGATAAAGTAATAGGTTTAGATAGATTGAAAGTACTACATATAAATGATAGTAAAAATATACTAGGGGCTAGAAAAGATAGACATGAAAATATAGGATACGGTACTATAGGTTTTGATAACTTATTAAAAGTAATATATCATGAAAAATTAGCATATGTTCCTAAAATATTAGAAACACCTTATGTAGATACTGAAATAGGTAAATTAGCACCTTACAAAGTAGAAATAAAAATGATAAGAGATAAAGTATTTAATAGTAATTTAGTTAATGATATAGTTTTGGAAAATAAGTAGTATATAGTTCATATATTTTATTATAAGTATTATTACTAACATTATTTTTTATTTCATTTAAATATAAAGTAGGATTAGATAATATATTTTCATAATTATATTTAATATTGTTATATATATAATCTAATTCATAATTAGTAAGATGGATATTATTTTTTAATGAATAATTAATAATATCTTGTTTAGATAAATTTTTAATATATGATTTAATAATTAATTCTTTCATAATATATTATATGAAAGAATTATAGAAAGTTTACAGGAGGTAATATGAAAAGACAAATAAATAATAAAAAGCATTATAAAAAATATACCAAAAGAGATATATCTTCTGTAATAAATAAAAGATATAAAATATTGATTGCTATTATACTAATTGTATTTTCTATATTAGGATTTTCATTATACTATGTTCAAATAATAAAAAATGATTTTTATAAAGAACAATTAAAAGAATTAAGTCAAGTTATTGTTGATGGTGGAAGTGCTGCTAGAGGTAGAATATATGATAGAAATGGTAAAGTAATAGTAGATAATAGAGCAGTTAAAACTATATATTATAAGAAAAGAGTAGGTATTAAAGCTTCAGAAGAAGTTGTAATGGCCTATAAAGTAGCAAGCATAATAGATTTAGACTTTAGTAAACTAAATGATTATGACTTAAGAAATTTTTGGGTAATAAATAATCCTAGAAGTGCTAAACAAAAAATAACTGATGAAGAGTGGAAGAAGTTAGAAGAAAGAAAGCTAACTAATGAAGAAATAGAAAGATATAAAATAGATAGAGTTACTGAAGAAGAATTAAATGAATATGAAGATTTAGATAGAAAAGCTGCGTATATATATTATTTAATGAATAAAGGTTATTATTATGCAGAAAAAGTAATAAAGAATGAAGATGTAACTGATGAAGAGTATGCTACTATAGCAGAGAAGAATGATGAATTAAGTGGTTTTGGTACTAAATTAGATTGGGAGAGATACTATCCATATGGTACTACTTTTAGAACTATATTAGGTAATGTATCTTCTAGTACTAGTGGTGTACCTGCTGAACTTAAAGATACTTATTTAGCACTTGGTTATAGTATGAATGATAGAGTAGGTACAAGTTATTTAGAATACCAATATGAAAGTATACTTAGAGGTACTAAGACTAAGTATATTATTAATGAAGAAGGTAATTATGAAGTACTAGAAGAGGGAGAAAGAGGAAATGATATAGTTCTTTCTATTGATATAGAACTTCAAAAAGCTATAGAAAAGATTGTAGAAGAAGAATTACTTTATACTAGAGTTAATGATAAGCATGCTAAATACTTTGATAGAGCTTTTGTAGTTATTAGTGATCCTAATACAGGTGAAATACTTGCTATGGTAGGTAAACAACTAGTAGATGAAGATGGTTCATATAAAATATATGATTTCTCATCTGGTGTAATAAATGCATCTATTACACCAGGTTCATCAGTAAAAGCAGCTTCTCATATGGTAGGATATGTAACAGGTAATCTTAAAATAGGTGAAGTAAGAAATGATGCTTGTATTAAAATAGCAGCAACACCACTTAAATGTTCATATACAAAGTATGGAAATATAAGTGATGTACAAGCGTTATCTTATTCATCAAATACATATCAATTTCAAACAGCTATAAAAGTTGGAAATGGTCATTATGCATATGATAAACCATTAATACTAGATGAAAATGCTTTTGATATTTATAGAAATATATTTTCTCAATTTGGTTTAGGTGTAAAGACTGGTATAGATTTACCTAATGAAAACTTAGGCTATAAAGGTAGTGGTACTGCTGCAGGTTTGCTTTTAGATTTTTCAATAGGTCAATATGATAACTATACTCCTATACAAATGTCTCAGTATATAAATACAGTAGCAAATAATGGATATAGAATGAAACCTACATTACTAAAAAGGGTATACGCTCCAGATAAAGATGGATTAACTAACTTAATATATTCAACAAGCCCTACAGTATTAAATAAGGTAGTAGCAAAAGATGAATATTTTAATAGAATTAAAGAAGGTCTTAGAATGGTTTTTGCATCTGGTACTGGTTATGGATTTATAGATAATAAATATAAACCAGCTGGTAAAACAGGTACCAGCGAATCATTCGTTGATACAAATGGAGATGGAAGAATAGACACAGAAACACTTTCAACATCACTAGTTGCATACGCTCCATATAATAATCCAACAGTAACTTTTACTATAATTACACCTAATGTAGGTACTGGAGACATTACTTTTGGACAGATGTCTAAGGTAAATAAACGCCTATCGCAAAAAATTTCTAAAAAATACTTTGAAATTTATAAATAATTTGCTATAATAGTAATGCGTAAAAAAAGGAGGGCAAGACTATGGCAAAAAAAGGAGAAGCTAGACAAAGAATAACTCTTCAATGTACAGTATGTAAAAATGAAACTAAACGTACTGAAAAGAACAAAAGAAATACTTCAGAACGTTTAGAATTAAATAAATTTTGTCCAAAATGTAGAAAAGTAACTGTTCATAAAGAACAAAAATAATAAATAATAAAATATTGTATGGAAAGGAGTGCTAGCGATGTTTAACGTTAACGATATTAAAAACGGGATGACTATTCTATTCGAAGATAATATTTATACAGTATTAGAATTCTCACATGTTAAACCTGGTAAAGGAGCTGCATTCGTTCAAGTTAAATTAAAAAACTTAAGAACAGGTTCAATCGTTGAAAAAAGATTTAATTCAGGTGTTAAACTTGAAAAAGCTATGATTGAAAAGAAAAATATGCAATTCCTATATGAGTCTTCAGGAGTTTATACTTTCATGGATAATGAAACTTATGAACAATTAGAATTAAGTGAAGCTCAATTAGGTAATGATAAGTATTATTTAAAAGATGGCTTAGAAGTTATTGTTTCAATATATCAAGGAGAAGTTTTAGGAGTTATACTTCCTGAAAAAGTTGAATTAAAAATAATAGCTACAGAACCAGCTGTTAAAGGTAATACAACTAATAATGCTATGAAAGATGCTACAGTTGAAACTGGATTAATGGTTAGAGTACCATTATTTATAGGACAAGATGAAGTTATCTTAGTAAGTACTAAAGATGGTTCATATGCGTCAAGAGCTTAATTAAAATGAGATAATAAATATCTCTTTTTTTTTGCATTTTAAATTTGATATAATTTAATTGGTGATCATATGAAAAAGATAAATACAAGAAATATAACATTAGATATAATTAGATTAGTAGCACTCTTATTTGTGATAAGTGTTCACTTTTTTATGAATTCTAAATTTTATTCTGTTAAGGTATCAGGTATAAATATGTTAATAATGATTATATTTCAGTCATTCTTTTTAATATGTGTTCCTTTATTTTTAATACTAACCGGTTATTTACAAAATAAGAAGAAGTTAGAAAAAAAATATTATAAAGGTATAATTAAGATTTTACTTGTATATTTAATAATGTCTATTATATATTCAGTTTTTATAAAGTTATTTGTAAATAAACCTATGAATATAAAGATATTTATATTAAACTTATTAAAATTTAAAGGTACTGATTATGCATGGTATATAGAAATGTATATAGGTTTATTCTTATTAATACCATTTTTAAATATTATATTTAATAAATTAAAAGAGAAAGAAAATAAATATTTACTTATTACATTGGTATGCCTAGTATGTTTACCTTCTATATTAAATATATATAGGTTTGATACTACTACATGGTGGACTAAACCATGTATAAGTAATAAGTATGTTAAATTAGTACCTAGCTTTTGGACAGGTATATATCCTATACTATATTATTATTTAGGAGCTTATTTATCTAAGTATAAACTTAATATTAGTATTAAGAAGAATATATTGTATCTTAGTTTATTAACTATTTTGTTTGGTTTATTTAATTTTTGGAGATCTAATGGACACACTTATATATTCTCTTCATGGAATAGATATCAATCACCATTTATATTTATGATTGCTTTATTAACTTTTAATTTATTACTAAATATAAAAGTTAATAAGCCAAGTAAGAAAGTACAATATATATTTAAATTAACTACTGATTCAGTACTTGGAGCATACCTTATATCTAATATGTTTGATAAAGTAGTATATAAATTTTTAAATGAACATGTAGTTAATATACTTAATAGATGGATGTATGCTCCTATAGTAATATTAATAGTTTTTATATGTTCTTTAGGGTTATCTATATGTGTTGAATTACTATATAGATTAATAAAAAATAAAAGTTTTTCCTAGCTAAGCTAGGCTTTTTTATTGTTGTATTAAGTTTTAAAATATAGTAAAATAATATATGAACAAATAATGGAGGTATTATGAAGAAAACAATTCGAGATTTTGATTTAAATAACAAAAAAGTAATTATTAGAGTTGATTATAATGTACCTATTAAAGATGGAGAAATAACTGATGATAATCGTATTGTTCAAAGTTTAGATACAATTAATTACGCAATAGATAATGGAGCTAAAGTAATATTAATGTCTCACTTAGGAAGAGTTAAGACTATAGAAGATAAAGAAACTAATACTTTAGAACCAGTTGCATTCAGACTTAGTGAATTACTAGGAAAAGAAGTTATCTTTGTTGATGAAACTAGAGGAGAACTTTTAGAAGAAGAAATTAATAATTTAGAATCTGGTCAAGTACTTCTTATGGAGAATACTAGATTTGAA
>Ga0247608_10004181_pt1 | contig 16355 bp, 18 predicted proteins | sample 176DNAGHGlowgp2_FD_193490 | JGI IMG/M metagenome (GOLD analysis project Ga0247608, IMG submission 193490) | Sheep rumen microbial communities from Palmerston North, Manawatu-Wanganui, New Zealand - 1766 DNA GHGlow gp2 | ecosystem: Host-associated > Mammals > Digestive system > Stomach > Rumen ... | reverse complement strand
CGGTATTTACATTTTGATGATACTGACCGTAATAAGATCCTTGGTACTACTGTCGATAAATACACTTTGGTAAGAGGCGACCGTAATTGGCGTGCGAGCACTACTGGCGGAATTGGATAAATTTTTAGAAAGACCGTAACGGCTGGGATAATGTTACTGCCGAAAAAGTAGATAATGCCAAAAGAGAACGTAATGATTGTTATAAAAGTAAAAAAAGAGAAAAAATAGAAAAGGAAATAATTAGTAGATGAATGGACTAAAGAGAATCTTGTTGGTTGGGACAAAGAAATAACAGATGAGACGGTAGTCCTTTTGACCAGGACCATGTAGTCTATTTTAAGCCTCCTTGGATTTTGTGATCCAGGGAGGTATTTTTTTTCTTACCAGGTACATATAAACTGCGTAGTTGATATATTTTTTATACCACCTATAATATAACTATCAGCTGAGAATAACAAATACAAATAAACAGGATAATAAGAAAGGCGCCATAAGGCGTGATAGGTGATATATATGGAATACAGATTTACAAAGGACAATTTTGGAGCAGAAGTAGAAAACAGTAATATACCGGTTCTTATAGATTTTTATGCTGACTGGTGCGGTCCCTGCAAAATGATGGGACCTGTTGTAGCAGAACTTGCAGAGGAATATGATGGCAGGATCAAAGTAGGAAAAATAAATATCGATGAAGAGCCTGAGCTTGCTCAGAAATATGGAGTAATGAGCATTCCTTATTTTGCATTTATAAAAGATGGCAAGCTTGTTGCGGATGAGCTTGGTGCAGTTCCCAAGGCAAGACTCGAAAACAAAATACAGGGTCTGGCATAATCTTTACGATAGATTAAACAGGTAAGGAGTGAGTTTAAAATAATGAGAAAGGCCGCTAATGATACAGGCAGATGCGTAGCTTGCGGAGTATGCGCTGCGCAGTGTCCGAGAGAGGCGATAAATATCTATAAAGGCTGCTATGCTGTGGTGGATGTCATGAAATGTGTGGGATGCGGTTTGTGTGAAAAAGCATGCCCTGCCGGCTCTATAACAATAAGAGAATGGGAGGGCGACAATGGCATCAAATAAGAAAAAGCATTGGTATGATTACTTTTGGATATGGACGATAGTATACTTTGCTCTTGGATTTTTTAATATCCTTTTTGCGTGGCTGGGAATGATCGATTTTATACTGCCTCTGATATTTGCTATAGTAGGCGGAAATAAGTGGTTCTGTAATCACATGTGCGGAAGAGGACAGCTATTTTGGGTGCTTGGCAGAAATATGAAGTGTTCAAGAAGAAAGCCTGCACCAAAGTGGATTGCAACAAAATGGTTCAGATATGGTTTCCTTGCATTTTTTCTTACAATGTTTGGAACCATGATATTCCAGACTTATCTGGTATTTTCGGGAGCAGAATCACTTAAAAAAGTAGTGAAACTGTTTTGGACATTTAAAGTGCCATGGAAATGGGCTTATAATGGAAGTGTGTTCCCTGATTGGGTAGCACAGTTTGGATTTGGCTTCTATAGTTTGATGCTGACATCCACACTTATCGGACTTATTGTAATGGCACTTTATAAGGAGAGAACCTGGTGTTCATTCTGCCCTATGGGGACAATGACTCAAGGGATATGTATGATCAAGGCAAAGAAAGGTATTAAGAATGATGACGTTAAATGAGAGAGCAGAAAAAGCGGTAGCATTAAAGGCATCAGGGCAGTATAACTGTTCACAGGCTGTGACAGCAGCACTTGCTGATCAGAGCGGCCTTTCAGAAGATCAGCTCCGCGCCCTGGCGGCAGGGTTCTGTGCAGGTATGGGTAATCTTGAAGCGACATGCGGAGCTCTTATCGGAGCAGGAATGATCGCAGGTCTTAAAACTGAAGGCAAAGGAACGCTTGGAATTACAAAACAGATCCAGGAGGAATTCGGCAAAAGATGCGGAGCTATTAAGTGTAAGGAATTAAAGGCTATGACAGATGGAAAACCGCTTTGCCCCTGCGAGGACTGTGTAAGAAATGCCGTAATGATCTACGGTGAAATAATGGGATTGTGATAAAAGAGCTTACCTTTTGGTAAGCTCTTTTGCAAAATCAATGTAATCAATACAGGTGTTGCACTTTGGTGCGTAGTCGATAAGAAGCTTTTTGTATTCCTGAGCTTCTTTTGTTTTTACACACTCGCGGATAACCGTCTTGAAAAGTTTTGTTCCCATTTGCTTTGCGGTTTCTTCGATGTTTTCTCTGGTTTCACGCTCTAAGTTTGAACGTCCGGAATATCTTACGAGCAGAAGACCTGCGATGGAAAGGTCTTTGTTTTGTCTCTTTTTTACGGACATGATCGTATCGTAGAGCTGCTGGATTCCCTGAATCGCATAGGAATCTGCAGTTACAGGGATTATCACTTTATCTGCTGCAATAAGGCAGTTGTACAAAATGATATTAAGTGAAGGTGCGGTATCGATCACGATATATTTATATTCATCTAAATCATCGAGTGCATCTTTTAAACGATAGAATCCTTCAAGGTCTCCGTCGAGTATTTTCTCTGCTTTTACAAGGAGCGGATCGGATGCGACGATATCTCCGCTTTCCGTATGCTGGATTGCTTCTGAAATGGGAAGTTTATCTGAGTCGATAATGACGTCGTAGAGTGTTGCGACATCTTCTATTTTTGCATTATAGGTGCTTGTGCTGTTTCCCTGAGGATCAGCATCTATTAAAAGTGTTTTTGCCTTCTGCCCCAAAATTCCGGCGAGGTTGGTTGCGGTGGTGCTTTTGCCGATACCGCCTTTCTGGTTTGCTACAACAAATACTGTTGCCATCTTTTCTCCTCCTAAGAAATAAGTAAGATCAGGAAATCCGATCAAGTAAAAAAATAATGATAAGGTCTGGGATTTTGTGATCGCTTAAAAGTCTATACTTCCGTTTACATCTTTGTTTATAACGTAGAAAACCTTCTGCTCTTCAGGCTTGATATAAACATCAACAGAACAAAAATCCGCGTCATCTATTCCCTTTGACATTGCATCTTTTCTGATCAGATCAAGGATTTCGTCCATGTTTTTGTCACGGTTTTGATACTGAACTACAATATTTTTAGAAGCGGTAGCAAAACCGCCTGTTAGTTTATTTGCTCTTTCTACACTACTTTTTCTGGCCATGCTGTCCCCCTTTTTATAAGCATATTTTTCACACTTCATCTATTGTATCACGAAATAACGTATTTAAAAAAAGAATTATCTGATTTTTTATAAGCTGTGCAAAAAAGTGAAATGACAAACCTTTATAAACTGTGTCAAATAAGGTAAGATTAAACATCAAGGGGGTTATGGTTATAAAGTAAATTTTAGCTTAACGTAGGCGGCTTGCCCGTGGGTACAGTCAGGACAGGAAAGGGGTCGTTAATATGGATAATTTCAATTACTATGCACCTACTCAGGTTGTGTTCGGAAGAGAAACCGAGAATAAAACAGGAGAGGTTGCTTTAAAATACGGAAAAAAGGCACTTCTTGTGTATGGCAAGGGAAGCGTTATAAAGTCAGGTTTGCTTGACAGAGTGAAAAGATCGCTTGAAAAAGCAGGTGTCGAATATGAAGAATTTGGCGGAGCAAAGCCAAATCCGACACTTGCTCATGCGGAAGAAGGCATAAAGGCTGCACTGGAAGCAGGCGTAGACATGATCATAGGAATCGGCGGAGGTAGTGCGATAGATACTGCAAAAGCGATCGCGCACGGAACTGCCAACAAAGACGAGAAGCTGTGGGATATTTGGACAAAGAAGGTTCCTCTTACAAAGTCACTTCCTGTGGGCGCGGTTCTTACTATGCCGGCAGCAGGTAGTGAAATGAGCGATTCTGCTGTTCTTACTAATGAAGAGATCGGCAAAAAGGCCGGAATAAATACAGATTTTAACAGATGCCGTTTTGCGATAATGAATCCTGAGCTTGGAATGACTCTTCCCAAGAATCAGTTATCTGCGGGTGTTACAGATATCATGATGCATACCATGGAGAGATACTTTATTCCGGGATCAGACTGCGATATGACAGATGAGATCGCAGAGGGGCTTCTTAGATGTGTTATTAAAAACGGAGAAAGAGTTGTAAACGATCCTTCTGATTATCATGCAATGGCAGAAGTTTTCTGGGCATCCAGTCTTTCTCATAATAATCTGACAGAGTGCGGACGAGGAAAAGATTTTTCAGTGCACAAATTGGGACATGCTCTTTCTGCAAGATATGATGTAACTCACGGAGCATCGCTGGCTGCTGTTTGGGGTGCATGGGCGATGGAACTTTATAAGGATGCACTTCCCAGATTTGCGCGCTTTGCAAGAAATGTCTGGAACATAAATGAAGAAGATGATGAAATGGCTGCAAGACATGGAATAGAGAAGACAGTTTCATTCTTCAAAAAGATCGGCATGCCTGTTAGCTTAAAAGAACTTGGAGTTATGGCAACAGAGGAGGATATTAAGGCTTTGTCACTTGATGCAACAATGAATGACACAGTTAAGCTATCCAGGATCAGACCTTTGAATGCTGCAATGGTAGAGAGGATTTATCAAAAAGCAGCAGAATAAATATGAGATTTTTCTTATCCGGGGGGATTAAAAAATCCGGAGGTTCCAAATGATAAACCATTTTAATGCTTTTATTTCTTATAAGCATGCAGAACTTGATAACAAGATAGCTGAAGCTATTGTAAGAGATCTGGAGCATTTTCATATACCGGGAAAGATTCGCAAATCTACCGGAATAAAGAAGATAGAAAGAGTTTTTAGAGACAAGGATGAGCTGCCTATCACAAGTGACTTAAATGAAACGATCACTCAGGCGCTTGAAAACTCAGACTATCTGATAGTTATCTGTTCTACCAATACCAAGAAGTCCACTTGGGTTGAAAGGGAAATTGATACTTTTTTAAAGAACCATTCTATTAACAATATCCTGACAGTACTGGCAGATGGCGAACCCTATGATGTTATACCGAAGAGACTTCTTTCTTATGAAAAGACATTTACAGATGAAAAGGGTGAGACTCATACAGAGCAAGTTCCGTATGAGCCTCTTTCATGTGACTTCAGACTTCCTAAAAGAAAGGCCAGGGCCGAGGAACTCCCGCGCCTTGTAGCTGCAATTATCGGTTGCTCTTATGACGAACTTATAAACAGGCAAAGGCAGTATAAGCTTCGCAGGATGATGACCTTTTTTAGCCTGGCTCTTGCACTTGCAATAGGCTTTGCAGGCTATATGCTCTACAGCAACACTCTTATTCATAAAAACTATATTGAATCTTTAAAGAATCAGTCCAGATATCTTGCAAACGAGTCCGGAAAAAAGCTTGATGAAGGAAACAGAATTGAGGCAATGGAGCTTGCTCTGGCTGCGCTTCCCGGTGACAGTGATAAGGACAGACCTGTTACGGCTGAGGCAGAGAAGGCTCTTACAAAGGCATCTATGGCTTATGTTACTCTTCAGGGAACTAATGTAAGTGCTGCATGGAATTATGATATGCCCAACACTATTCTGGATTTTGATATTTCTAAGGATAAGTCTTATCTTGCAGCTTATGACAACAAATCAAATATAGCAATCTGGGACATTGCTACTCACAAACAGATTCTGTTTGACGATGAAGCTGAAAGTCACGTAAAGAAAATGGTATTTACAGAGGATGGGAAACTCCTTGTACTTCGAGGTGACAGCATTACAGCCTATGACGAAAAAACAGGCGAAAAATTGTGGCAGGATGGAGAATTAGAACTGTATAATGCACAGCATTTATTTGAGGCCAAGACGGGAAATGCTCTTTTGATCGATATTGATGGAACAGTGCATAAATACAGGATAAGCGACGGAAAAGAAACAGAGAGTTTTTCTATTTCGCTGGAAGAAGACTATGTTATTGATGATTGTGTGATCTCAGAGGATGGGAAGAGGCTTGCTTTTACTACATATAATATAACCTCTGCTGATGATCAGGAGTCTTGCCTCTATGAATACAATATGGACAACGGGGAAATGACATCTGTAACATTACCTGCGGGTCACATAGAAGATATGGCTTATAGGGATAAATACCTGTTTGTTTCTCACGTTAAGGGAGATGAAGAGAAAAGTGTAAGACTTTTCCAGTATCATTTTGTTACGAAGGACACAACAGATGTGTACTGTTTTGTTCCGGGTACGCTGGAACAGAAATGGATGGATACGCATTCCTGCACAGATATATCTATAAAGTCCGGATTTGTAGATCTTATGAATGGCAATATTCTGTACTATAAGGGTAATACTGAAAGTGAATGGAATGTTGAAACCGGTGAACTTACTGATAGCTATGACATAAATGATTCTATAGTCTCTGCGATGTTTAATCCGGAGATAAAAGAACCGGTTTTTGTATCTTCTGAAGGCTATACTGTTTCCAAGATAGAACTTAATGGTAAGAAGGGACTTAATGAAACAAAATATTTCACTGATGATCTTATAAAGGCTTACGGAAGCAGAGGTTATTATACTCTTTGTTATGATTCGAACCAAATAATCTATTACGGGGTATCCGTATGTGATGAAGAGTGGACTCCTTTTGAGGGAGGAACTACCTTCAATATGTCGGGAAATGCATACTACATGAATGATGATATGCTGTTTGTGTTTTACCCGGAAGGTGACTGTCTTGTGATGGATAAATACGACCTTGCATCCAAGAAATATCTTGGAAAGAGTAAAGTAAGCAATGCAGCGGAAACATTCAATAAGTCCGTAGCGGGAGTTTATGACAACACTATGTACATAGGCGAATACCTGGATTCATCCTTTTATCTGACAAAGATTGATCTTGCAACAGATAAAGTTGAACAGGAATTGCTGGGAGAGGGCCTTTATATAGGAGCGCCCAAATGCGAGCTTGTAGGTGACAAACTTGTCTACGTCAACAAAAAAGATAATGGCGACTGGATATTGATAGTGAGAGATCTGTCAGATAATGCCATGAAGGAGACAGAATATCCTTGCGGACAGATTTCAGATATATATCCTTTTTCTGAGCAGGGCCTTGTATATGTCGCTGGTGAAAACGACATGATTGTTGATGTAAATAATAATGAATCTATAGAAGCTGAGCTGCCGGATGAATATGGCGAAACTGAAGAAGTTTCATTTGATGATACGGCAAAGACCATGGCTATATCCGATACAAAAAAAATACTGATCTATGATAAAGACAGAAAACTCACAGGCGAGATTCCCTGTGAAAACCAGAATCTGTCAGCTGTATATTGTTTTGATAACGGAAATGAAGGTGGGATACTTGTTGCCTTTTATAGTGATGGATCACTTTACAGATATAATTCATCTACAGGCGAGTTTATAGGAAAGACCGACCTTTCATCCAATAGTCTATCTGCAAGTAACACAACAATAGAATACGATGAAAACTTGCAACTATTGTATGTTTGTCATTCAGGTCAGATGAGTATCGTCCAGACCTCTTCATGGGTTGAGACTGCATATATATCGGATTGCCTGGGGCACCATGAAGTTACCGATACCTATATAACATGTGGTTATGAAAAAACATCTGCGGAAGCTAAGATAGGCTTTTTCAGACACTATACAGTAGAAGAGCTCATACGTAAGGCCAAGGACATCCTTCAGGGTATGGAGATGTCCAAAGATGAGAAAACCATTTACGGCATAGAATAATATGTAATGAAAAAAGTCCTGTAACGCTTAGTTACAGGACTTTTTCGTAGGATTGTTCAAATATTTTTTCTTTTATAACATAGATGTCGTGGGGATCGTCAGATCTTGAAGCAATATAATCACCCGCATTTCCAAGGTAATATTTTTCTTTATCCCAGGCGGTGAATACTTTTACTCCCTTTTTGAGTTTAGAAGCATAGATAAAACTGCTGTCGGTGGTGCTTGCTACCTTTGCATAAGACATAATGTTTTTCTTTTCACCCGTTGACTTGTTCTTGACATTCGGGGGATAGTCATAGTCTGCTTCAAAAGGCATATCCTTTGGAATATAACTTTTTGCAAACTTTTCTTCGGAAATAGGATATATTTCACCTTCTATGCCGATCATTACGTAGAGATCTTTTGCTACGCTTATATCCACGTCACCCTCAAGAGTTCTGATAAATACAGGTGTATCCTCGGGGAATACCTCTGCAAGTTTTACATACCCTCTGTCCTGAGGGAGCTTCTTATATTTCTGCATATTGGAAGTATCAAGCGTTGTTTCTTCTGCATATATAATGTCGTAGCTTCTGTAGTATGATTCGAGGCGCTGCTTTATGATATCCTGAGGATTTTGGCTTTCAATTTTTTCATGGAAAATTGTTCCTCCCGCCTTAAAAATGTGACCGCCACCTCCGCCAATATTCTGGGCGATATATTCGGCAAGCTCGTTTGCATGAACTTCCTTAGTACAGCTCCTTACTGAATACTTTATTTCTGAAGGAGACGAATAAAAGGCAAGACATACGTCGACACCTTCCGTTTCAAGAGAGAAGTCGCTCATTACACCTAAAATATTGGGATCGCAGGGTTCTGCCTCTATTATCAGATATCTGTTTTGGGGAAAATATTCGTATCCCAGGATTGCCTTTCCTGTTATCTTAAGCTCATTTAAAGATATATTTGAATTGCTCATGGTTATGATGAGACTTTTGTTGATGATAAGTTCATCCAGCATATCCCGGTCAAGAGGATGTGATACTTCGGAGAGCTTCCCGGTGTCCGTATAAAGACCGTAATAGAGCGCTGTCGATAGCTCACGATTTCTGTCAATGATATGCTGCATTCCTTCTTTTTTTATAAGATTCCACACAACTGTAGAAGCACTTCCTACGTTGCTCTTTACTTCTGAAAATTCAGGAAGGCTGACTGTTTTTTGATGGTGATCGATAACTGCGATATTTTGTGCTTTTGTATAGGTAACATTTCGCTGTCCATACTGGCAGTCTACTGTTATTAGTAGCTCCGGATCATCATCAAAGTCAGGGGCATATTCAACAGGAATTTGCAGTTCATCTATCATGATAAGGAGATTGCTCTTTTTAATCTTGTTTTTTCCGCGGTAAATAAATCTGACATCTTTTCCTTTTTCTGCAAAAAAAGAATACAGGCCATAGCCTGAAGCAAGTGCATCGGCATCCGGGTTATCGTGGCATTGGATGACGATATGATTAAACTTTAACAACTCCCCAAGTTTCATGAAAAACCTCTATGTATATTTCTTCATTTTTTTTTATTTTTATATTACAAACAGTATAGCATTTTTAATGCTATAATTACCTAAAAGGTTGTGCGCAAAGAAATTTTTATCAAAGGCTTATTGCACAAATTGTTCTTTATGAGGTTTGGGAATGGATACTGATACTTTACTGATACGCTACAAAAGCAATCTTGTGGTAGATGGCAGGGGGATGTACATGTTCGGAATATGGGGCGTGGTAAAAACATTCATGATGTTGTTTTATGGAGAAATGTTTACAAGTGATTTTTATGAGGAAGGAGTTCCGACATTGCTGGTTAAAGCAATAACTGCACTGCTTGTACTTGCCTTTTCGGGGCTGATCTTCTTTTTATATTATTACATTGGAAGGTCTGCTGTCATAGTTGGAAAGACAGGGAAAAAGAAGAAGGTATATCTTTTTTTTGATTTTTGTCTGATGGTCTTAACAGTTATTTCGTTACGGAGTTATCTTGATTTTGGTAATAAACATACTAGTGATATGAATTTCGTTTCATTTATGGTTGATCTGATGCTTCTATGGATCTGTACTGATATTTTTTATTCTGCTTTGAGGATCAATAACTTAGAGAAAAAACAGGCGGGTGAATAAATGCAGGAAGACTTTCATTATTACGCTACATACTGCGCTGCATATCTTGCAGGTTTTACGCATGAAGAAAGTATGGAAATATGCTATAGTGCACAGTTTGTGGACTGCTGTACGGTCAGCATTTTATCAAGGCTCAAGGCTCCGCTCCAGGCAGCGACAACTCAGCTAAACATGGAGATGATGGATGCCAGAACAGATATCTATGGCCTTCAGGAGATAACGAGAATATGGGCATCGTTTCATTTTTTGCCATACGATCTGTATGCAACTAAAGAACACTGCAGCAAGAGATATTTAAATAAATACAGGCTCATTTGCGGACCAAACGGTCAGCTTGTCAGATATATGATCAATGCTGCAAAAGGCGGAACAACGCAGAAAGTCGGAGTTGCCATGCATGTACTTGCAGATACCTGGGCACACAGATATTTTGCGGGTACGCCGTCTCTTGTTATCAACAACACTAATTATCATTTTTATGAGTATGTGATGATAGATGGAAAAGAGACAATGCGGCAGGTAGCTTTCAAACACAATCCTACTGCGAAGGATGACCTGGATAAGGGAATATTTATAAATACAATGTACCAGGGAAGTGAAAGCGCTATCATGAATCTGGGACATGGGCGGGCAGGACATTTTCCTGATTACAGTTTTGCAAAATACAAATATCTTCCTGCTTGGGGAGAGTATAAGGAAATAGTAAAAGATAACAGAGAAGACTTTTACAATGCGTTTTGCCAGATGGTTTATGCCATGAAGTTTATACGCGGAGAGCGTGATGAATTTGAGCTTTCATGCTATGAGTACGAAGAGCTGTCGCGGTACGAGGAAGAAATAAAAGGAATCCTTTCAAAGAGACAGCTGCTTGCATCTGATGACTGGAAGCAATTCGGAGAAAAGTTATCCGGCAGGGAGATAGAAGATTTTCAACTGGAAAAATATTTTGATGAGTATTTGGGCGCGTCCGGGGATGAAAAGGGCAGTACATATATGGGCAAATTCATAAATGCAGCACTTGCTCAAAAGGCCATGGTGACCGGAAAAATCTACAACTCCGGAAATCCTCTTGTGGGGATAGCTTTTAGAGGCAGGAGGTAAGTATGTATAGATTACGAAGGATCAGCCTCATAGTGAGAGGGGCGATCATGCTGATATCAGCTCTTATCTTGATTTTTGCAAAGGACGGATATATAGTCCTTATCCATCTACTGGCTATAACACTTGCGCTCTCAGGAATAGGAAATATATATTACTACGTGACAATGGCAAGACATATGGTTGAGGGAAGGATGATTCTCTACAAAGGACTTATTATGCTTGACTTTGGCATCTTTTCCTATGCGATGTCTGATATTCCAAGATATTATATCCTTTTATATTTGCTTGGAATCCACCTGTTTTCGGGAGTTGTCGAAATCCTCAGAGCTATTGAGGCGAAAAGATATGGAGCAACGGCGTGGTGGCTTAAACTTGTGCATGGAATAGTTAATTTTGTGCTTGTATTTGTATGCGTTAGATTTATAAGAAATCTTAATACGGTAACAATTCTATATGCAGCAGGCCTTATATATTCTGGAATTACGCAGATTGCTACAGCCACGAGGAAAACAAAAGTAGTTTATATACAGTGATCATCAAGTGGTAGTGTAAAGCAAGTTATGAAAACATTAGACAGTCCTAAGGAATCCACCGCAAGCGGTACCCCCTTAGGACCATATTTAGGGGAGGTCTTATGAAGTATAGAAAAAACAGAGTTGGTGAAGATATGTCAATACTTGGCTATGGTTGCATGCGATTCACCAAAAACGGCACGCAGATCGACATTGACAAGGCGGAAAAAGAGATCCTGCTTGCCTATGAAAAGGGGATAAATTATTACGATACAGCTTATATTTACCCGGGAAGCGAAGCTGCTCTTGGTGAGATCCTTGAGAGGAATAACTTAAGGGAGAAGGTAAATATAGCAACCAAACTTCCGCAGTATCTGATACTTGGCAAAAACGGCATAGACAAATATTTTAATGAGCAGCTGTCCAGACTTCGCACGACATATATTGACTATTATCTGATGCATATGCTGACTGATATTGAGGAGTGGGAAAAGCTTAAAAAGCATGGCATTGAAGACTGGATAAAAGCTAAAAAAGAATCAGGAGAAATAAGACATATTGGTTTTTCATTTCATGGAAATACCGAGATGTTCCTGAAAATTCTTGATGCGTATGATTGGGATTTTTGTCAGATCCAGTACAACTATCTCGATGAGCATTCCCAGGCAGGAAGAGAAGGTCTTATGGCAGCTGCAAAGAAGAACATTCCAGTGATCATCATGGAGCCTTTGCGCGGAGGAAAGCTTGTTACAATGCTTCCCGATAATGCCAAAAAGCTGATAGAAGAAGATGAAAAGCACAGGACCGCTGCAGAGCTCGGACTTAGGTGGCTTTGGAATCAGCCACAGGTTACCTGCGTTTTGTCCGGCATGAATTCAAAAGAGATGGTAGAGGAAAACTGCAGAATTGCTTCGGAGGTTGAGGCAGGAGAGTTTACCGATAAAGATGATCAGCTTATCGAGAATATAAAGGCATGTATAAATGAAAAGCTTAAGGTTGGCTGCACAGGCTGTGGATATTGTATGCCCTGTCCTCGCGGCGTAGATATACCTAATACTTTCAGATGCTACAACATAATGGCAATGGACGGAAAGGGAACCGGCAGGCAGGAATATTTCAGAGTTGTTGCACTTAGAAAAGATCCTGCATTTCCTTCACAGTGCGTGGGATGTGGGAAGTGTGAAAGCCATTGTCCGCAGAATATACATATTATTGAAGAACTCAAAAATGCGGATAAGGCACTCAACATTCTTCCGTATAAGATTGCCACAACTGTTGCCAGAAAGTTTTTGTATAGATGATCAGGTCTTTTTGATGGTGTAAAACAAGGTACGTTATTCCTTATACTTTGTATAGGGGCTTATTTGTCACAAAAATTACACATTTTGGAGCTATAACAATATCATAATCATTATTCTTATTTTTGGGAGGAATCTGAAATGAGTCAGGAAAAAGTTGATGCTTACAAGCAGGAGAAAAAGGGGAGAAAAGCAAGAATAGCAAAGCAGAAGAGAATAAAGAAAATATCAGGTATTGTAGCTTTGATATTACTGGTTGCATGTGTTGGGCTTGTTGGTTGGAGAGTATACGCAGTAAACTTTGCTCCTAAGACTGCAATAGATGCGGCAACTGAGGATGTGATCGAAACACCTGCAGAGGAAGCCACAGAAGAGACTACAGTAGAAAATGATGCAGCAACAGAAGAAACAGCGGAAGATACTGCAGAAGAAAATGATGCAGCAACGCAAGAGACAACAGAAGAAGCTGCTGAGGAAACTGATGCAGCAACTGAAGAGACTTCAGAAGAGACATCAGAGGAAGCTACAGATTCTGAAAACTAAATATATCAAAAATAAAGGGCAGTTGTTCCGGGTGAGTGATCACAAGATGGAGCAACTGCCTTTTTCATTCTATTACTTGTGTATTTTTAGGTGTTAGGCAACTGTACAGGACAGAGTCCTATAATAGCGAGCCGCAATCATAATGAAACATATTCTGCCATGAGCTTGTAAGTATTCTTTATGGCATCAATGTGTGTGCGCTCATAACCGTGACTTGCTCTGGTACCGGGACCAATTGCTGCGTGTCTTATATCAAAGCCTGCAACAAGAGCGGGATCTGCATCAGTTCCGTAGTGAGGTGTAAAGATATCGGGAACATAATCAGCGCCAGATCTTTTGCCTGCTTCTTCAAGCTCTCTTGTCATATCAAGGTTATAAGGGAATCTGCTGTCTTTGCAGAAAACAGATACTTTTTTCTCGCTACTTGTCTGCTCGGGACCGATGCAAGCTATATCTACTGCAAGGAAATCTTTGACATCGGAAGGTATGAGAGATCCGCCGTGACCGATCTCTTCATAAAATGAAATATAGATATATACTTTTCTGCCAAGCTTAATCTTGCCTTCTTTTACATCATGCATGAGTTCAAGAAGAACAACTACAAGAGCTTTATCATCTATGAAATGAGATTTTATGTAGCCATTGGAATATGTGAATCTGGGCTCAAGTGCAACGTAGTCACCGATATCAATACCAAGAGCACGAACATCATCTGCGTTTTTTACATCCTCGTCCAAAACCACAAAAGAGTTTGTTTCAAAACAGGGAACTTCTTTATTGAGTTCATCTTCTGTTACATGTACCGAAGCATTTTTTCTTTGAACGCAGCCGGTAATTACCTTGCCGCTTCTTGTGTGAACCCTTACATTTTCTCTTTCTGTGTGATATGCGTAGAGACCTCCCACTTTGCATACCTTGAGTGTTCCGTCATCGTTGATATGACGCACCATAAGACCGATGGTATCACCATGAGCTGTTATAAGGAGAGGGTTGCCCTCGCCGCCGATATCAGCTATGATACCGCCCTTATGAAGAGTTGATGTCTTAAACCCCATTTTTTCGATCTCTTCTATAAGGTAGTCCTGAAGCTCGTGATACTGTCCTGTTACTGAGTCAATGGAGAGCTCTTTTTCCAGCTCTTCAAGGTATCTTTTTTCATTAATTTCGTAACCCATTTGTTTGCCTCTCTGTCTTAATTTATCTGTTTTCTGCAATCATAACATGATATGGGGAATTAATGAATTGCAAATATAGAGCTTTTTTCGGGGAATAAAAAACTTCCGGATCTGCTGGCAAGGCGTGTTAAATAAGTCCTGCAAATATTGTGGCGAGTATAACAGTTAGAATTCCTGCAACTGCAATTGAAAGTGAGCTCATGGCACCTTCTATTTCACCGATTTCCATGGCTTTTGCTGTACCGATCGCATGTGCAGCCGTTCCAAGCGCCAACCCTTTTGAAACAGGTTCATGGATCCTGAAAATCTTACAGATCAGCTCTCCGAAAATATTCCCCAGAACACCGGTTATAACAATAACAGCTACAGTGATCGTGACATATCCGCCAAGCTCTTCCGAAACGCCCATTCCTATAGCCGTGGTGATTGACTTGGGAAGGAGAGTAACATAGTTCTCGTGAGACAATCCCATGAGCTTAGAGAGAACAAATACTGTGGCAAGACTTGTGAGCACTCCTGCTGTTATACCAAGTATCACCGCTTTTGCATTGCTTTTTAGAAGCTCCAATTCTTCATATAAAGGAATTGCGAGACATACCGTAGCCGGAGTAAGCAGCCAGCTTAGGTACTTTGCCCCTTCGTTATATGTGTCATAATCGATTCCAAAAGAGGACAAAAACAATATCGTAGCCAGTATTGATATAAGAAGCGGATTTAAAAATCCAAAACCGAATTTCTTTTTCAGATATGATCCAAGGCTGTATGAAACAAGGCTTATAGTCACTCCTGCGTAGGCGCTATTAAGCATAAAATCTGTCATTATGCGACCTCCTTTATCTTTTGGCCTGCGCTTTCGGATTTCTTATTTCTGCGGATTATTCCCTGCGAAACAAGTCCTGTGGCACCCATAACAGTGAATATAGTGATGACAGTTATGACTGATACAGGAAAAAGAACCGGCTGTAAAACATTCCATGACGACATGAGTCCTACTCCGGCAGGAATAAACATAACCGGCATTATTTCAATGAGGAATTTTCCTGTTTCCCGGACCTGATCCAGTTTGATCACCCCTGTTAAAAGGAAAGTAAACATGAAGACCATTCCGTAAATGCTTGCCGGAATTGGCAATGGAAGGAGAGTTTTACATATTTCACCAAGCAGAGATACTGCCAAGATTATCAGAAACTGTTTTAAATACTTCATTTGTCTGTTACCTCTGTAATTACTTAAAAAATCCTTAACTATTATACTAAAGACTTGCGAGTATACAATTGGAACTATTACTAATATTTTTCTCTAAAAAGCAGCTAATTGAAAAAAGATGTCAAATACGGTTATTGATGCAGCTGTTAGCATTGACTAACATAAAGAATTGAAAAATAAATTTAATAGTGAGGAGGAGTATATGAGCTTAAGTGAACTGAAAAAAGACAGCAATGCAGTAATTGAAAAGCTTTCAGGTGATGAGAGATTTATGAGCAGGATCACATCAATTGGTCTTACTCCCGGATGCAGCATCAGGGTTATCAGAAACGAAAAAACAGACCTATGCTCTCGGCGATATTTTTCGGACCGGGAGCGGTACTTGTGATAATAGCAATACTTCTTACAATGATCCTGCATATGTGGGTTGCGCTTTTTGGCACAACGACGCGGAGCGGCAAAAAACCCAAGTTCATATAAAAACAGCTAGACTTGTTGCTTTTGTACTTTCTGCCCCAGCATCTCGGAGCGGCAAAAGCCCCAAGTTGCTATGAAAACACAGGGACTTGTTGCTTTTGCACTTTCTACCCTGTGTCTCGGCATTGTCAAAAGCCCCAAGTTGCCACGAAAACACAAGGACTTGTTGCTTTTGAGGAATTCGGAG